>Ga0208406_1000981_pt1 | contig 11230 bp, 10 predicted proteins | sample ETNtaG_15_FD_185769 | JGI IMG/M metagenome (GOLD analysis project Ga0208406, IMG submission 185769) | Marine microbial and viral communities from oxygen minimum zone, Eastern Pacific Ocean - ETNP201302PF89A (SPAdes) (version 2) | ecosystem: Environmental > Aquatic > Marine > Oceanic ...
GTGAAACACCTCCTATTCACAACAATCGCAGCCGTGCTGTTAGTGGGGTGTGCAACGACGCAGTCGCCAGAACCATCGACAGCCAAAGCGCCAGACATCTCAATTCACGAAGCTGCCTTTCGAGGAAATATTGAAGCCGTCAAACAACACTTGGCTGCTGGCACGGATGTAAATGCGGAACGTAGGGAAATGACCCCTTTGCATTGGGCCGCTAGTGAAGGTCACAACGAAGTCGTCAAGCTGCTAATCACCAAAGGTGCGGATGTGAATTCGAAGAATGATGCCAGATGGACTCCTTTGCATTATGCGGCTGAGGAAGGACACAAGGAAGTCGCCAAGCTGCTAGTCGCTAACGCTGCAGGTGTAAATGCGAAGGGTTACATGGGAACCCCTTTGCATGTAGCCGCTAGTGAAGGACACAAGGAAATCGCTAAACTGCTAATCTCCAAAGGTGCGGATGTGAATTCGAAGGATGGCTTTGGGGGGACTCCTTTGCATCGTGCGACTTGGGACGGTCACAAGGAAGTCGTCGAACTGCTAATCGCCAAAGGTGCGGATGTGAATGCGAAGGATAAGTATGGAAAGATTCCTTTGCATCGTGCGTGCGAATGTGAAAAGGAAATTGCTGAACTACTACTCGACAAAGGTGCGGATGTGAATGCGAAGGATAATGATGGCGAAACACCGCTAGATCAGGCCGAAGGTGAAATTGCCAACCTCCTCCGCGAACACGGCGGCAAGACGGGTGAAGAATTAAAAGCTGAAGGGAAGTGATAACTCCGCCAGTGCGGCCGCCTTACTTGGCTTCAGCCTTGAGATAGATGCTCGTGGGTGGTTTCTCAAAGTATCTCAGCAAGGCAGGACAAAGCCACCCTTCCATCTCAAATTTGTCTGACCAATAGACATTGCCGCCAGATTCTTCGCGCAGCCACCTGATGCATTCGTCGTATTCGGGGAACTCATGCTGGGAGAAGGTTAGGCGAAATCCGTTGACTGCATTGGGGATTTCCGCCGTTGCCCTGTCCAGAAGGACATCTGGACTGATCCGCAATTGACTTGTGAACTGAGACCGGACTCCCGCGACAAGGGGTTCCTTATCCAGACCTACCCTCTCGTCGTCGAAGACCCATACCCCCTCCCGTTTGTACGGGAAGATGATGTTGATCACGTTCACAGCGATCAACGGTCCCAGAAGATGAGTTCCTTTTCAACCTCATCCATCAACTCGCCGATAAATGTCTCGATGATGTTTTCCACGGGTTCAGAATCTTCGTTCCAATTCTCAGCGCCTCTTGGTACACGACCGTCGCGGCCTTTCCGCAATCGGGAAGAAGCCAATTTTCAGGCCGACGAGGAATCTCCGAGTCAGCAGCGGGAAGTCGCTAGAATCGAGAACCTTGCGCTTAAGAGCAGAGTGCTTTGCGACGGATGAGGAGGTGAAGGTGGATCAGCACCGTCAATGTCAGGGCGAGGGCTGTGTATTGGTGCAGGCAGTGCAACGTCTCTTGGCCGTGTGTGCCGAAGATGGGAAACATACCCAGCACCATCGACAGGCTGACCGGCACGACGAGAAACGCCGCCAACCAGAAGGTTAGTTTCCAGCCCAAGTCGGGCGTGTCTGCCACTTCCTGTTTTTTCAGGCACAACAGGCTTGTCAATCTCTGGCGGTCATTTTCGTTCAAGAGACATTGCTGTCCCCATGTGATCACGACAAATCCGACACAAATCACAAAGACCGGGGCGAGGCCAACGTGCAGCATGAGGGTGTAGCCGTGAATTTGTTCGCCAAAAAGCAGACGACCGGAGAAGCCGCTTACAAACAGAAGGAACAAACTGACCAAGGCCAGAGTGCAGCCAAGGCGCTTGAGCCTGGCCAAGCGGCCGAGATCGTCACAGCAGCAACACCACCGGAAGCGGCCACTCTCTTTTTCCGCACCGCCCTTGGCCAAGCGCGGGCGAGGCGACATGAGCCAATGCACCACGATCCCCGTCAGCACAAGACTTAAGCTCACCCATGTGATGGTTTGAAACATCGCTTCAGTTGTCAGTCATCAGTTTCAAGTTGACGGTTTCACTCGCATCTCGTTCCTCACTGCTTACTGCTCACTTTCTTCCCGGCTGCCTTTACGACGTTGTCCAGGCCTTTCAAGGCGAAGAGCAGCAACCCCATGCCCAGCAGGGCACAGGAGATGATCACAACCACTTTGAGCCAGGGGCGAAACAGGAAGGTGAAGGCGAACATCTGGAAATAGCCGCGGTCCAGTTCCTCGAACTCCACCATTTCCCTGGTGGCACTCCGGCCTCCCTCCGGTGCGATGGGTGAATCAACCCCAACTTGGCCAAAGATGAACGGCGACTTGTTGTCGTGGCAATCTGCGCAGCGGCCGTTCGCGCCAAGCGACTGCGCGGCGGGCCGGACGTTATGGGCGATTGGCCATTTGTACGGCTCGGCCGCTTCGTGTTCCTCCGACACGATTACGCCGTTACTGCCGCGGTATAACCGGCCACCGGCGATGTACACCGGCTCCGGCTTGGGCTGACCTTCCTCGGCAACGGCTTCGAATTCTCCAGCCAACTGCTTGAGCACCCCGACAATTTGCTCGTCGCTGAGCGGTTTCCAGTCGTCAACGCGCTCGACGTTTTCTTCTTCCAGGCCAAGCGCGTCAGAGGCGAGTTCCTTGACGAGATCGGGCGACACCGGGGTGACCTTCCCCTTGGCCAAGCCGCCCCAGTAGGCGGGCCAGAACATGTTGTGCGGCCCAATCTTGCCGTTGTCCATTCGGGCAAAGACCGGGGTCAGCACGTGCGGCAGTTTTTTGTTCACGGCGTGGCGGCCATGCAGACCAAGCTTGTGAATCCGTGAGGTGCGCACTCTCCCAGCTTTCGATGCGGGAAACGTCCCAGAGTGGCAGGCTGTGCAGGAGAGTTTCTCAAGATGAACCGGCGGCAATCCCTTGTGCGCAGGGACAGGCGCACCGAGGTGGCCTCCCAGCCGGTCGCTGGGATCTCCGGCTTCCGGATTCCCAAGGTGACAACCCCGGCAGGAGAGCGCAGCAACGTTTGCCGGTTCGTATGCTTTTGCGTAGGAGGAGTCGCCGGTTACTTCACCCAATGGCTCGATGTCGCCGCGGCTGATCATGTGGTTCGCACCGTTGCGGTGGCAATCGGCGCAGCTCATTCCGGAGGCAAGATGAATGTCCTCGTTATGAGTCCATTCCGTTTTACCTGACGTGTCCATGTCCTGTGTTGAGTGGCAGAAGTAGCACCGACTGGCCGCCGGCTTGCGAACGATGTCGAAGAACACCTTGTTGTTGGCGTCGAAGCGGCTCTTGTCGTAGGTGGTCCGGATTTTGTACTCGGTTTCAGGATCGTAAAACTCGTCCAACTCGGAGGCGTTGCCCTTCACGGTAGCCAAACCACTGGCCACGGTGGCTGCCCAGCGATAATTCTGGCGAGCTGCCTGCAGCGCAGCTCCGCTCTGGTCCTGCCTCGGGTCGGCATGGTGACAGGCGAGACAGTTGATCTCGTACTGACCGGAAATAGGCCAGCGCAGGAATTCCTCCGGATCGGCGTCCTCGTCGTCGTCTGCAGGCGGCATCTCGCCGTAGTTGCCGCCGGGATAGTGGCTGCTGAAACGTTTCAGGAACTTCCATGGTGAAATGGACAACTCGTTCGGACTGTATGCGCCTTTCCAAGCACGGTTGGACATTGGGATCTGGCTTCGGGAACCCAAGTCGGTCAACACCCACGGCTCGCCGCTCCGGCCGGCGACTGAGTTGGTGCTGCCGGAGTGAAAATGCCAACCGGCTGCGATCTGGTCATAGTTATGGCACTCGCCGCAGGTCTTACGCATCGAAACCGGTCGGGGCTGTTTGTCGGTGACCTTGATGGCGAGGCCGCTCTCGTCGAACAACGAGATCAGATGCGTGATGGCGGCACGACTGCCGTCATGGCCGTCTCCCAGACCTTTACCCTTCTCGGCCGACCGGACAGTCACCGGCGCCCCGGCCACCAGCACGGCAAACGCCAGCGCCAAGATGGAACGAGTCTTCAAGGGTGTTGCCTGTGTTGAGTGGTTGGCTTGGCGATCCGACCGGCTATCAGACGTGGAAGTCTTCCGGCTTCAAGTCGATCTTTTTGCCGGCAGCGATGGCTTCGTTGACCTTCAGCACCATCACTGCAGTTTCGTAACCGATCTCGCCCGGGCAGTTGAGTTTCTGATTACCTCGAACGGACTCGAAAAAGTTCACCAGATGCGGCTGGTGGAACGGCACCTTCATGGTGATCGGCATGCCGTACAGGGCCGGCTTGGGCGACTCGCGAACATCGACCGCCTCCTCGTCTTCCGCCACCTCCTTGGCCGCCGGCCGTGCCTCGACCAGGTTGATCATTCCCTTCTGAATCCACGGATCCCACTCGGATTCCTCCACCCAGTTCTCGCGATAAAGATCGCCCCGGCCGGAGGCTTCCGAGATCAGGAGCGTCCCCTGGTCACCCATGAACAGCTCGTAGTAGCCGTTACTGCTGTTGGTGGTCAGGGTCTCGTAGGTGGCGCGGACGGTTCCCTGCTTGGTGGCAAACTCGAAGATGGCGATGGCGTTGTCGTACCATTCGTGTTCCTTCCAGTAATCGACGCCGCCGCTGGCCATAACCGAGGTCGGGAGGGCGTTGTCGAGGAACCAGCTGTACACGTCAATCTGGTGGGAGCCGAGATCAACGATCGGGCCGCCACCGAGGCCCTTGTACCAGCGCCAGTTCCGGAACTGAGGCATGTCCTTGAAGCCAAACTTCTCCAGAGTCGCCGCCGGGATGTCTGTGCCCTTCGGCCAGCCAAGGTCTTCGCAGGCCGCCCGGCTCCGGTGCCATTGGCCTGAAATGTTGGTGACTCGGTTGAGGAGGTTGGCCTCCTTGATGATTTTCTCGTAGCAGTAGATATAGCGCGGGTTGCTGCGGCGTTGGTGGCCGATCTGCAAGAGTTTCTCGGCCTGCCGAGCCGCCAACACCATTTTCTTGGCGTCGTCCAGATTGTTGGACATTTCCTTCTCGCAATAGACGTGCAACCCCTTTTTCAGGCAGGCGATGGCATGCTCGGCATGCCAAAAATCCGGGGTGGCCACCAGCACGGCGTCGAGGTCTGTCTCCTTCTCGAGCATCTCTTTATAATCGACATAGGCCGTGCCTTTGTGGCCGTACCGCTTGTAGGCGTTCAGCGTGCGGGCGACGCGGCGTTGGTTGCCTTTCTCCCAAATGTCACAAACCGCGCGAAACTTAATCCCGGAATTTTTGCCCAGTTTAAGAATCGCATTCATCAGCACCTGCCCCTGTGCACCGGCGCCCAGCAGGGCGACGTTGATGTCATCCTTCTTGCCGCCTGTCTGGCCAAGCGCGTTGTTGGCAAGCATAAGGCCCGCACCGGCGGCCGCCGATGATCGCATGAATTTACGTCTGTCTATCTCGTTGCTCATGTTGTTTTTTGTGAAATAAAATCGCTTTCCAAGTCGATCCCGCGCCATTGGCCAAACTGCATGACCTCCCGGCGACAAGATTCCCCACTGTCCGCGTAAGGCAGAATTATCGCCGCAGTTTTCGGGTTCGCCAAGCAATAATCGTCTATTTCGCCCGAATCAAGCACCATGAAGGCGGTTGACAGCGCATCCGCGGCGACCGCGTCGGGTGCCATCGACCAAGCCGCCAGCCGGCCTTCCACCGGACCGGCCTCGGAATCCCTGGGATCGATGATGTGCCGACCCTTCTGCCGGCCCGAGCCGCTGACCGCGCCCCCGGTCAGCTCAAACTTAGCCAAGGTTTCACTTGGTTTGGACGGGTTCCGCAGCCGGATGGGCCAGCCGCTCATTCCTTGCGGCACGGAGACGGACAGCACCGAACTGGCGCCGGCCAACACCAGCGCTTGGCCAAGACTCCATTCCCGGAGAATTTTGGCCACCTTCTCGGCAGTGAAACCCTTGCCAATGCCGCCGAGATCCAGTTGTAACCCCTCCATCAACACCTCCACGCCGAATGATTCGGTGTCCAACTTCAGGTGTCCCATGCCAGTCAACTGCCGGGCGCGCGACACTTCAGCATCGCTTGGCTGACGCACGGTCTTGTCCTCATCCAACCAGCATTCGTACAATGCCCCGACGCTTATGTCGAAGGCGCCATTTGTCTGCTCGAACATCTCCATGGCGCGGCTCAGGCAGTCAAAAACATCCGGCCCCACGTCCACCATCTCGCCGGGGATGGTGCTGTTCAGCCGGGCGATGTCGCTATTCTCGACGAATCGGCTCATTTCCAGCTCGAGCCGGTCCACCTCCGCGAAGGCGGCCTGTGCCCCCTGCCGGGCATAAGTCTCGTCCGCCTCCACGATATACAACTCGAACACGGTAGCCATCGCCTCGTGCGCGAAATGATAAGCATCCGCCATGGAACGCGCATCCGTGTCAACCACCTGTTCCCCCTGAAACTTCATTGCTGTGAGCCTTGAATCGTCGATTCCGCCTCCGCTTTGGTTCGTTCGAACCGGTCCCAAAGGGACTTGGCCACAAACCCGCGCATCTCCACCCCGGGCCGCAATTCCATTTTGATCTCCCTGCCACTTTCGTCAAACAGGTGCATGTAGAGTTCCTTTTGGCCGGGCGGTGGCAGCTCGTACAGTTTCCTCATGAGCGCTTCTTCCATGGGTGGTTGTATCAACACAATCGGAGCGGTCTCGGATTCGTCGGGCACCGCACTGCCGTACTCCACCTGATAGCCACGCAAATACCACGGCAACGGCCAATAGTCGTTGCCAGGGCAAAAGACCTGGACTGGTGTAGTCATGTCTACATCAAGGGCGTTTGCCACCTCTTTCACCCGATCGGCGATCCGGAAGATGTCCGGCCCGGTGTGGGCATACACGTGGGGATTTCGACTGTCGGAAAAATAATTAAAACTGCCGCTGTATGCCTGCCAACCAAGATGCCCTACTCCAATCGCCAGCAGTCCACCCATGGCCCTCCCCAAACACACCGGTTTCAGCCCAATGAGATACGAGGCCCCCACCCCGGCCAGCAGGATGATCCCGTGATAAAAACTCAACAGGCACCACGGTGTCTTGTAGGGGATCAGCGAGTAAACGATGGTCATCAACACCGTGTACAGTGCGACGAAACGAAGCAGCGCGGCATTGGCCCCCGCCGCCAGCCCCTTCAACGCAAACCCCAGGCCGACCAGCGCCAAAAAGAGGATCATCAACTCGCTGAACACCGGCCCATCGTCAAACTGGTAGTAGCCCAGCAGCCCGAGATAGTAATACCACGGATGCTCGTGCAGGCTTGTCTGGCCAGCCCGGTCGAGATACGTCGCGTAGGTGAGGATTGAATCCCCCACGCCTTTTGCGTTGCTGAAGAACGAGGAAAAAAACGTCACCGACACCGCCGCCGCCGCCAGCATCATCACCGCGCCGTGCGCCGGCCTGATCCGCTTGAGATCACCGAGCCACTGTCCTCCCTTCCGACGAACGTACAGCATCACCAACAACGCGCCACCCATCGCGCCCAGGGCAATGACAAAGGTCTCCTTGGTGGCGTGCATCAACCCGACACACACACCCGCCAGCAAGGCCCACAACACACATGGCTTTTTTGAGTAACGATAGCCACAGACAATCAGGCCGGCGGTAAAACCGACCAGCAGCATCTCGTGAATAAAGTAGCGACTGTAAAAGCTCATCGCCGGTGAAACGCCCACAAACAGCGCGGCGAAAACCGCCGTCATCCGTCCCAAGCCATCCCCGATCGGCAGCAACAGCAACACAAGCAAAGTCCCAAAAAAAACCGGCACGATCCGAAGGATGAATTCGCTCAACCCGACATAGCTCCCGTCGCCGCCAAGCCGGGCCGGGATGAGCGCCAGATAGTTGAGCGTCGGGCCGTGGTATTCGTGCGGATCGTATTCGTACCCCCTGCCCTCAATCGTCTCACCGAGTTTGAATGCGTTCACAGCCTCGTCGCCGTGCATGGGACGCATCGACAACTCAGACAGACGAAACGCTGTCGCCGCCACCGCGATGAGCAGGATGAGGGCAATGAATATGGGGCGACTCATTGGATCGATTGAACTCACGGCAATCCCGGGTTCCTGCGCCCCATCAACCGTACACCACCGTGGGCATCGCACGGCGGCCGATTGGAAAACTGTGGGAACGCAACCGGCCTACTTGCCGTACACTTCCACCTCGATGTAGTGGTTCAGGTCGCTGGCGTTGTTACCGCCGCTGTAGAGGCGAACATAACGGCCACGAACCCCCTTGGTATCGATCAATCGGCCCTCGGAAGTCTCGACATAGTGGTTGTCCTTGCCGACACCCTGCTCGGCGGAGTTGTCGTGGTCGTTGTTGTAAACCGTGGCAAACTTCTTGAACTCGGGATCGTTGGAGACCTGCACGACGACGTCGAAATAAACCCGGGCCTGCTTGTGGTAATGCCAGAACAACAGCGCGTAAATATCATGCTCCTTCTCGAGGTCGATTGTGATCTGCTGCGTGAAGGGACCTAGCTCCACATAGCTGCCGTCCGCCGCCTCCTTATCGCCGTCAGTGATCATTTTCAGCTCGCCCATGATCGGTTCCTCGTCACTGCCGCTGATCTTTTTACCCAACGCGAGGTTCTTTACGCCCTTTGGCGCAAAAAACGGCGGACGCGGTTTGCCAAGCGGCTTTTCAAGCTGTTTCACACCTTTAATGTTCTGCGGCGTGCCGACAAACATCGGCTTGGGCAGCTTGAGAGGCAGCGCCGCCATGCCCGACGGGGCCTTGATTCCGGATTCCTCCGCCGCAGTTGCAGCCGAAGCCAATCCCAGCATGAAAAACAACACCAACACGCAGCAATCCTGCGCCTTCAACTTCAAATCAGTTTTTACCATTTTGTTTGTGAACTTAATCCCGTAAACAAATGCACGGCTCGGGGGCATTTTCGTTCAGCGATCACTTCCCTGTCAAGCTCCGACGACGGAGCCATGCAGTACTTGACTCAATCGGCATGATGTTAATTCAATTCCCGCTTTTGCCCCCTTGACTGCGGAAGAACCCGGCCATGTCCGACGCGCCGAGCTGCACGGCCCAGTCCAGCGGGGTCAGGCCGTTCTCAAGCCTCGCGTTCACCGCCGCGCCGTTGGCAAGCAGCAATGCGGCAATCTCCCTGTGCTCCCAATAGACGGTCAAATGCAGCGGCGTCTCTCCGCGGCGGCTGGCTGCGTCCACGTCGGCACCGGCCTCGATGAGCAACGCCGCAATCGCCCTGTGGCCATGAAACGCCGCCTGGTGCAGAGCGGTCAACCCGGTGATGCCACCCCGGGCGTTCACGTCCGCCCCGATGGCCAGATGCTGTCGAACGACCTCAATCCGGCCCCGCTCAGCAGCATCCCATATCGTAAGCGCGGGCGGCGTGGGAGCGGTGGCGCAACCTGCGAGCCAAGCGGCGGCGAGCAGCACAGGCAGAATTGATTTCATGAGTCGTTATGGGCCGCTTGGCCAAGCGCTTGGCGGCGTTCATTCGGCGTGGCAACACGACCTGCCGTGCTTGGCTAAGCGCCAGTAATTATACGGCCAAGGTGCGAGAAAACCGGCCAGCCACATGACCGGCAACACCCACAGCGTCAGGCGCGCGCCCCCGGCCAAAAAGTAATCCACTACATTCATCGCCGCCTCCATGCCCAGCATGCTGATCATGCTCATGCCCAGCGCGGTGCGGAGTGCCTTGGCCAGGCCCAACTGCTTGAACAGCAAAATCGTCTCCAGCAAAACACTCGTCCCGATCCCCGCCGCCATGGCCAGCGCCATCACCAGCATCGGCCGGCTCTCGGCCACCGCCGGCGCACCAAACTGAAAGCCGGCGATCACCCCCATGTCGCCGATACTGCAGCCGATCAGGCACCAAAGCGTGTTGACCGCCGAGTGGCGCCAGAGTTTTCCATCTGTCCACTTCATGTCTCTTCGTTGCAGATACAGCACGGTGACGCCCCGGCCGCCCTCGCTGGTGGTGATTTGCTTTCGGGGACGTTATTAAACCGGTAATTTAAATTGCGCTTCATGGCCTCTTGGCTGTCTTGCGTTCTCCCTCTCCCCGACCCTCTCCCGCAGGGAGAGGGAGCTTGGCCAAGCTACAGTTCCCTGATTCCTCCTCCCTCAGGGAGAAAGTGGCCGAAGGCCGGATGAAGGTGAAGCGCCGGATGGTTTTTCTGCAAAGGTCAATGTTTGATCGCCGGATTATTAACTGACAGCCACCAAACGCGCCCCCGCCTCGCCCGTCGATCGGGTGACGACCTCCTCGATCCAGCCGGGCAACCGGTCGAGGTATTCCCCGAGCAGTTCCGTACATTCCCCTTCCCGCAGATGACAGTTCTTCCTCGCGCCGTTGACCAGCCCGCTCCAGAGCTTCGCGCCGAACTGCACCAGCCCCTCCCGCACCGGCACTGAGTGGATTGACAGAAACATGCCAAATACGATTGGGTTCCATCCCCTCGCCTCGCCGGCCACGACACACTTGCGGAAACGCTGCACCATCCGCTGGTCGTACATTGGCTTGAGCAGCCGCAGATGCTCGCGCCCGACCGACAGGCTCGCCTGGGCAAACGGCATCAACGAAACATTGGCCGACAACTCGGCGTCCAGTTCCAGTAATTCCCGGAACTGTCCGCGGTTGGCAAACCAATACGCCGCCAGCACCGCCGGCAGCTCGATCGGCCGCAGGATCTCCCGCTCGTACCGGTCGAGGAACAGGCGAAGCCCGCGCAGGTCGCTTACCGCCTCGATGTCGAAGGGCTGCGAGCCTGTGTTGTCGCTGGATGGCGTGTCGCGCATCAATGGGGCCACGCTACGACGAACCGTTCCGGCGCCGCGAGAGAAAAAGTTTTGGCCACCGGACACTTTGCGCTTGCCTTCCGCGCAACAGTTCGCCTGGCCAAGCGGAACCCCCTCGCACCATCACCGGTATTTGGATAATATTCCGCCCTTCATGCGGGCCGTCATCCAGCGGGCGAGCGAAGCCTCCGTCACCATCGGCGACCAGGTCCGCGGCCGCATCGGCCTTGGCCTCGTCGTGCTGCTTGGCATCGAAGACGACGACACCGCCAGAGACATCGAGTGGCTCTGCGGCAAGATCGCCCGGCTGCGCGTCTTCAACGATGACAACGGCCTGATGAACCGCTCCCTCGCCGAGGTCGGCGGCGGCGTGCTGGTCATCAGCCAGTTCAC
>Ga0208406_1000986_pt1 | contig 11216 bp, 14 predicted proteins | sample ETNtaG_15_FD_185769 | JGI IMG/M metagenome (GOLD analysis project Ga0208406, IMG submission 185769) | Marine microbial and viral communities from oxygen minimum zone, Eastern Pacific Ocean - ETNP201302PF89A (SPAdes) (version 2) | ecosystem: Environmental > Aquatic > Marine > Oceanic ...
TCGTAATACACATGGAGGATAATATTACGAGACCAGTGGGCGACAAAACTATCAATCATTCTTTCGCCATAAACTTTATAACTTTTTTCTGGAAATGTCGTTATTACTGCTATTGTCATAACTTATTGTACTATGGTTTAAATATTATTTAAAGCCATATTTTTGATAAAATTTGGATTGAAATCTATTTACTACTGGTATATCAGAGTCAAACCTAATTCTAGAACAATCATTGCAAATTAATTCTTTTTTCTTTTCAGACCATTGTGTATCATAAATCAATTCATGTTCTTTAGTTAAATTTTTCCAAACACCTTCAATACCAATATCAAAAACATTACCATAGTCTCGTTGATGATATGTAAACTCACAACATAAAACCGCGTTACCATTAACCAACAATTCTAAACGATTCAAAATTTTATCAGACGTAAGTCTACATCCTTTAACAAATTGATTTGGGGAAAGTTTCCAGTTAAATTTCTGCATCCATACCCCATCGCCTTTACCTAGTCTATTACTCATCCAATTTGTTTTAGGTTTTACAAACCCTAAAACTAATGACTGATAGTATTTTATAAGTTCTTGTGACGGTCTTTTAGTTTGATTTTTATTCTTAAGAGTTACTTTTAATAATTTTGATATTTGTGGATAATTGTCTCTCAAGTATATTAAACTTTTTATCACTTTTTGTTTTCTTAATTTCATTTGATCCCATACTTCTTCTTCTGTATATCCAATAATTGATACAAATATAGGATCAGACATACAATGAATATATCTTTGTATTATATCACATTGTCGTTTTACAAAAGATACAGCATTTGTAGTTAAATTTACTCTTATCTTATGCTTGTTGGCTAACGAGAAAACTGTTCTAAGATTAGGATTTACTAAAGGATCTGAATACCTCCATGGCATTACTGTAGTAGACCACTCTGGTAAATTATATTTCTTTGTTATTCTACCAAAGTCGTTCATTAATTCTGTAATTTGTTCTACACTCATTTTTTGTGATGTATAACTTTTATCCTTACTATATTCAGTGTACGGACAACAGAAACATTTAGCATTGCACAAATTAATTGGTTCAAATGCAATAGCAGTAGGAATAGGAGATATCATTACCCCCGAAGACAATATTGTCATTTACTTCACCCGTGTATACTTGGACGAGTAACCACAATTTTGTTATCAATGATAAACTGTTCAAGCCATGGTATAAAGGTTAAACCATCCATTGGTTCATTAAAATATTCTTGCTTACCTGGAGTTTTTTGTACTCTTCCGGATGGAAGTGTGTTACCATCAACTACAATTATTAATATTATAATTTTCATTTTAATATTTGTGATTTGTTATTAATTCAAGCACACGTGGTTTTAAATGTTTCCATGCAAGTCCTTGTTCTATTTCTTCTTTACTCCACATAGCATAACCTAAATTGTTTAGCCATTGAGTACGATCTGGTTTTTGTGGACTGTTTATTGTTTCAAAATTATGATTAGCAACCTCCCAACTTAATGCTTTATCATCAGTATTGAATACTGGTATTCCATATACAGCGGCATCAACACCAGCAGTTGAGTTATGAGTAACCATTGCCCATGCGTTGTCTAAATCTTGTTGAAAACTCATTTTATAATTGTCTTTTTGTTCTGATGCACCTTTAACTTCATGGCCATCCATTTTTGGTCGTACCCAAATATTTTGTAAACGTTGTTGTAATTGAGGTACAATGTTCATGTGATTTGGATGTGGACGTATTCTTATTTCTCTGTCTGTATGTTTTTTGATTTCTGTTATTATCCTACTTGCCCATTCAACAGGATCCATGCCGTCCATGGACCAATTGTCTTTTGGTTGTGTGCAAATTAAAATATGTTTGCCATCTGTACGCCATGGTTTTACGTTGATGTTAAAAACTTTTTGTATTTTTTCAAATCTGTCTGCAGGACAATTTTCATTATTGAAATCTCCATTACGCATTGGAGAATTTATGCCACATCTAAAGTGAGCATTGTCTCTGTGTCCAATATTTCCAAACGCATTAAACACACCACCATCAAAATTAATTGTAACTCCGCCCATGCGTTCTTGAAACTTTCTTACTAGTCTACGTCTACCTTTGGTATGACCAGTTTGTGTATCGCCACCATATCCAAATATCACACTTACTGGTGTTGATGCATCCATTTCGCCGTTAACAATTTTAGGATTAACTGCTTGAGTAATCATTGTAGCAGTATCGCCTTGTAATTCAATACCTTGTTTCCAACTGTGTAATAGGTCGTAGGATATACCACTCTTACGATCTTTGACTGTGCGTTGAAATATTTCTACATGAACATTCATAATATGCTACTATATATTATTATGTCTACACCTGAATTTTTATTACCCGATGTTGATCGTAGCAAACGAAGAGCAGTAACAACAGCATTTACAAACATGGCGAAAGCATTTGGCAAAGAACCATGGCCATATGAAAAGTATGTTAAAGATGGCATTCCTAATCATGCTGTGACATGGGGAATACTACGTGGATCTGATTTGATGTATCGTGAGGCACAAGCCAAAGGAAAAACGTTTTACTATGTTGACCATGCTTATATTGATAGTGGGCATGATAGGCTGAATAAACGTAACAAAGCAGTAGGTAAAGAAGAAGTTACTTGGTATAGGATTATTAAAAATGATCATCAAATTAAACATTGGGGCATGGATATCTCAGATGTTAATGACAGTGATAGATTAGAAAAATATTTTGATATTAAAATACAACCTTTTAGAACTACAGGAGATATAATTTTAATACTACCACCTACTCATGCAATTAAAACTTTTTTTAAAGTAGAAAATTGGACAGAAAGAATGTTAGAAAAGTACAAAGGAGAAAATTGTATAGTAAGAGAAAAACCATATAATCCTCGTATGCAAATTACAGAAAAAGGATATATGGATAAAATTGATGAACCTACAGACAATTCAGCAGGGCCTTTAACAGAAGTTTTAGAAAAAACTAAAAAGGTTGTTACATATAATTCTAATACACTTGTGAATGCACTTCTAGATGGTATAAAAGTAGAAGCAAGTGATAATTCATGTTTGTCAATATATGATTGTGATCGTATGTTATGGCTTAAATATCTTGCACATTGTCAATATAATTCTCATGAGCTTGATAGTGGTGACTGGTACGAAAGGTGTAACCAATGGCAATAAGTGTAATAACAACATTTCCAGAAAAAAATTATAAAGTCTACGCCGAGCGTATGATAGACAGTTTTATATACTATTGGTCAATGACTGGATGAAAAAATATCAATTAGTTAAGGAAGAAATATAAAATGACTAGAACATTAGAAATAGCAACAACATATAATAAGAAATATTACGACATCTGTGGTAAGAAAATGATAGAAACTTTTATAAAGTTCTGGCCTAAAGATGTTACATTGTACGCATATTGGGAAGAACAAGAACCAGAAATATTTGCAGACAATGTAAAATACGTTAACTTGTTAGAATCACAACCAGAGTTGGTAAAATTTGTAAAACGAAACAAAGATGATCCAAAGAAAAATGGTTGGCGTGAAGATAGACAAAAATGGGTTTGGAAAAATGATGGTGTAAAATTTTCTTACAAAGTATTTGCACAAACACATAGACTAAAAAACACAACATCAGATAGAATTTTATATTTAGATGCAGATACATTTACATTTGACACACCAGATATGAATTACATTGACGAAATTTTACCTGAAGATAATTTATGTTCTTTCTTAGGACGTGAAAAACATTATGATGAAACTGGATATTACTTTCATAATTCAGCACATCCTAAAGCAAAAGCATGGGCAAATAGGCTAGAAGAAATTTATATTAAAGATGAACTTTGGGGACTTGCTCAACAAGTGGATTGTTATACAATGTATTGGGGACGACAATCATTTTTAGATTGTAAGCAATTTGATTTAAACGCATACCACGGAGGATTTGGTAAATCACATCCTTTTGTTAATACAAAACTTGGAACGTTTTTAGATCATCTTAAAGGATTTGCAAGAAAAGAACAAGGTCATTCAAAAACGACTGACTTTAAAGGAAAAGGACTTGATAATCTTAAACATGATTACTGGAAAACTAGACAAAATGGATAGAGTAGTAGAAATAGCAACAACCTATAATAAAGGTTATTATGATTTAGTTGGCAAACTTATGATTGAAAGTTTTGTTAAGTGGTGGCCTAAAGACTGTAAACTTCACGTATATTGGCAAGAACAAGAACCAGAAATAATTCAAGATAACATTATGTACTATGAGTTATACAAAGTACAACCACAACTAAAAGAATGGATTGATGCACACCAAGATCCAGTTTATCATGGATGGCAAAAAAGTACGAACTCATATACTTGGAAAAATAATGGAGTTAAATTTTCACATAAAGTGTTTGCACAAACACATAGAATAAAAAATTCAACAGCAGATGTAATACTGTATTCAGATGCTGATACATTATACCATGCTCCACCTAATTTAGATTACCTAAGAGAAATTTGCCCAGCAGATTCATTATGTACATTCTTTGATAGACCAAGATTTAGAGATGAAACTGGATTTTATATGCATAATCCAAAGCATCCAAAAGCAAAAGATTGGGCAAATAGAATGGAAGAAATATATCTTAAAGATGAACTATGGGGATGGCCAGATCAACAAGCCGATCAATACACTATGGCACGTGGTAGAGATTCTTTTATGTCTTGCAAACAAATGGATTTAATGCAATACCATAGAAATCTTGGATTAAATGATAAAGATCCAGTACCATATTCGCCATTAAAAAAATTTATGAATCATTTAAAAGGACAAAAGAAATTACAAGGTAAAACTGCGGATGATCCAAGTGTTTTTCCATCAGTTAAGATAAGAAAGGAGCAAAAATGACTTATCCATTAGCATCCTCGACATGGGGGAAAGAAGAACTAGATGCAATACAGGGTGTTATTGACTCTGATATGTACACTATGGGTGCAAAAGTTAAGCAATTTGAAAAAGAATTTGCAGAATACTTTGAGTCACCATATGCTGTAATGACTAACTCTGGGTCATCAGCAAACTTAATAATGATGTCATTATTAAATTGGCGTCATGCATGGAGTGGTAAAGATATAATAGTACCAGCATTAGGTTGGAGTACTTCGTATTTTCCAATTGTACAAAATGGTATGAAACTAAATTTTGTAGATATAGACCCAAATACGTTTAATATTGATCCTGCAAAAATAGAAGAAGCAATTACACCAAATACTAAAGCAATATTGGCAGTGAATATGCTAGGTAATCCATGTAATTTTACAGCAATAAAAGAAATTTGTGCAAAATACGAACTAATATTGTTAGAAGATAACTGTGAATCAATGGGTGCAAAATGGAATAATCGTTACTGTGGTACGTTAGGTTTAGCAGGAACATTTTCGTTTTTCTTCTCACACCATATACAAACAATGGAAGGTGGCATGATTTTAACACCAAACGAAGAAGATGCACATTATATGAGATCATTACGAGCACATGGATGGTGTAGAGACTTACCACTAGATGATGAATCATTATATAAACGCACTGGCGATCCATTTTATGATAGTTTCACATTTGTTACACCTGGGTATTGTGTAAGACCATTAGAGATGAGTGGTGCTGTAGGTTCTGAACAACTTAAAAAGTTTCCTAAACTTCTCTGGACAAGAGAACAAAACAAAAAATATTTTGAAGAACTATTTGGTAATCAACCATGGGCACGTATGCAAACAGAACATGAACGGTCAAGTTGGTTTACTTTTGGACTTGTATTACAAGGAGTACTAAAAGGTCAACGTGAAATGGTTATTAATCATTTAACTAGTGCTGGTATACAATCAAGACCTATAGGTACACAAAACATGATGCGTCAACCTGTTATGAATCGTTTAGGTAGTATGTGTGTACCTAATGCAAATAGAAATTATGATGGTGCTAATGATCTTCATGAAAATGGATTTATGGTTGGCAATCATGGAAATTTAGATTGCAAAGAAGGTATATTTAGAATGTTTACGGAGATGAGAAAATTAATATGAGAAAAGTAGCAGTAGTAAACACATTTGGGCCAAAATATTTTCCTTTGCCAGTTAACAAAGTTTTAGAAACTGTTGACAAGTATTGGCCTAACTATGTAGAAACATACTGCTACCCAGATGATATAACACAACAAATTAAATTACCAAGAACACATTATTTTGAATTAGTAAAAGAACGACCAACACTACAAGAATTTCTTAATAAACATAAAAACAATCCAAAATACAATCCTAGAATTAACCAAGAAGGAAAAGAAAAACAAGATTTTGACAAAGATACAAAAATTTTTATCTATGATGCTATAAGATTTTCATATAAAGTTTATGCTTGTGTTGATGCATACTTCAAAACAAAAAACAAATATCAACAACTATGGTACCTTGATGCTGACATAATAACATTTGATCACATTCCACAAGAATGGTTAGAACATATTATGCCTGAAGATTGCTTTACATCTTACTTAGGTAGACCCAAAAAAGGATTTTCTGAAACAGGAATTTATATTTTTAATACTGCACACCCTTACGCAGAAGAATATTTTACACGTTGGCAAGAATATTATGATAAAGATAAACTTTTTAATCTTAAAGGTTATACAGATTCATTTGTATTTGATGCTGTAAGAATAGAAATGGAAGAAGAAGGTAAAATAAAAAACAATGATTTAAACGATGGCAGGTTTGATAGATATAGAAAATCTAAACATCCATTTATAAATTCAGAACTTGGAACATATATGGATCATTTAAAAGGCTATCATCGAAAAGCACAGATGACATCACATAAGCGAGATCTTACTGTAAAGCATAAACATCCATATTGGGAAGGATTAAAGGAGTAATTATGAAAATATTAATAACAGGTTGTCAAGGTTTTATAGGAAGTAATCTTGTAAAGCATTTATTAAAACAAGGACATGATGTATGGGGCATAGACCGAGGAAAATCATTAGTAGGTGGTAGGGAAATATTATGTAAACTAATACCCCATGATATGGAAGATCCATTAACAATTGAAAACGATTTTGATAGAATATATCATTTTGGTGCAGACGTGGCTAATTCAAAAACACAAGGTACAACACAAATGAGTACTATGAGAAGTAACGCACTTCAAACAATAAATGCTTTAGACTTTGCTGTAAAAAATAAATCCTATTTCATATACCCAAGTTCTGCTTTAATTTATAATGTAGATTTCCAAACATATGATAAACCTTTAACACCATTGAACGAAAAAATGATCTTTCCTGCTAACTGTGATAAAGGATATGGATGGGATAAGTTGTATGGATTATTAATGGTGCAAAACTACGGCAAAGAAACAGGTATGCCATATTCAACACCAATCTTCCATGCTATGTATGGACCTGGTTTATCTTTAGATTATAACTCTAAAGTTATTGGTGCCATGTGCAAAAAAATACTTGAGAATGACAAAGAATTAAAAATATGGGGTGATGGTTCACAAGTTAGAACTTTCTGCTACATTGATGACTTAATGAAAGGATTAGATTTATTAATTGAAAAGAATATTAATGAACCTGTTAATATTGGATCAAGTGAAGCAGTAACTATGACTGAAGTTGCAGATATGCTATTAAAAATTAGTGGCAAAAATTTAGAAAAAGTATATCAGCCTACAGAACCAACAGGATGTTGGAAACGTTCAAGTGATAACACTTTAATAAAAACATTAACTGGATGGGAACCTGATACACCTTTATTAGAAGGTTTAACAAGAACGTTTATATGGGTAAAAAATAATATATGAAAATTTTAGTTACAGGAGCAAAAGGATTTATAGGAAGTCATATTTGTAAGCGATTAAATGGTCACGAAGTTATAGGATTAGATCGAAATGATGGCGACCTAAGAGATAGAAAAGTATTTCCAGAAGTAGATTGTGTAATTCATCTTGCCGCAATGGTAACAACAAGTGAATATTATACAAAAGGATTTGAGGTATTGCAAAATAATATTGTTCCAACATTAAATCTTCTAGACTTTTATAGAGTACAAGATCATAAACCATTATTCATTTATGCTGGAACGCCAGAGTCATATGCAGGAGCAACTGACTTATACAATTATAAAATTCCTACAGATGAAAATGCACCATTTGTTATTAGTGATCCAAAAAATTTACGTTGGACATACGCAGGTAGCAAAGCACTAGGCGAACAGGCTGTAATTGCGTCTGGTCTTGATTATATTATTTTTCGTCCACACAATATTTTTGGACCAGGACAAATTGGACATTTTGTAAATCAATTTATAGAAAGAGCAAAAAATAAAGACTATACTGTTCATGGGTCAGACAATACAAGAAGTTGGTTATACATCGACGACTTTTGTGATGCATTTATAAAATTAATGAATTGTAAAGATGCTATAAATGAAACTGTAAACATTGGAGGCCCTGATGAAGTATCAGTATTTGAAATGGCAAAAATAATATTACAAAAAATGAATATAGATGAACAACCAATTCCTTTAAAATCTCCAGAAGGTAGTGTTAGTCGAAGACAAGCAGATGTATCCAAATTAAAAAAATTAACAGGATGGGAACAAAAAACAAGTTTAGAAAAAGGGTTAGAATTAACTGTGGAGAGTATATGCACATAGGAATAGTAGGACTTGGTGTTGTTGGTACAGCAAATAGAGTTGGATTCCAACAATTAAAACATGATGTAAAATGTCATGACATAAGATTCAATACTACAATTGATATTGTTAAAGATACTGAACTTGTTTGTGTATGCGTACCAACTCCAAGTTCAATTAATGGATCATGTGATACTACTATTGTGAAAAGTGTTATTGTAGATTTACATAACTTAAATTACAAAGGTGTAATAGCAATTAGATCTAGTACAGTACCAGGTTTTACACAGTCTATGATTAACTTATTTCCGGATTTAAAAATTTGTTTTGTTCCGGAATTTATACGTGAAAGACACGCAGTTGAAGACTTTACACAAGATCATAAAATTTTAGTAATTGGTACAGAAGATCAACAAAGTTTTGAAACTGTAAGAAAAGCACATGGACATTATCCATGGTATGTTAAACAATTAAAACCTACTGAAGCAGAAATTTGCAAATATTATATGAACATATATGCCGCTACTAGAATTGTATATTCAAATATTGTGTATGAAGTAGCACAAAAATTTGATTGTGATTATAAAGAAATTAAAGATGCTTATGTAAAAACTGGACGTCATGCTGATATGTATTTGGATGTAGATCCAAAGATGCGTGGTTATGGTGGTGCTTGTTTACCTAAAGATATGAAAGCATGGATACGATTATTAAAAGACTTAGGTTTAGATTATGAACTATTCGAAACAGTTCATAAAGACAATAAAAAATTTAAAACAACAATATTTCCAGGAATGAGGCCAGAAGATGAAGGCACTAATACTGTATCTTAAAGAAGTGCGACGCACTATCAAATCTGCAGATGAAACTTGCAGAACTGCTGTTAAGTATGGCATTAAACCTGAATTGTTTGCTGGATTGATTCCTTCTAAAGCAGATGAATATATTAAGGAACACAAATTAGGATTTTATGAACCAGGACCAAAATTATATCGTATTAAAAATGCTAAAGGTGGGGTACGTGGTTGCATGATTGGACATTTAAAAATGTGGAAAGAGGTAGTTAAAAGAAACGAAACAACAATGATTCTTGAACATGATTCACGTGTAGTTTCACGAACTTGGAATCAAGACTTTGAAGACATATTACATTTAGACGCACATAGATTTGAAGATGATGCTGATGCTGGCACACAACCAAGAGTAGAAAATTGGGAGTTTTCACGTAAAGGTGAAATTCAAATGAGAGGTACGTATGGATATATTGTTAAACCCCATGCCGCAAAACGTTTAATACAAGGTGCGTATGAAGATGGAATAACAGCCTCTGATATGTTTATTAAAGGCAAATATGTTAAGATTCAAGTAGCAAAGCCAAGAGCGGTATATGTGTCCGGCAAAAGATCATATGAGACTAGTTTAACTATGAATAGGAATTTTAACTTATGAAACGTGTAGCAGGGTTTTGGATACCAGATGATGATCATAATTTAGTTCTTGATTTATTAGGGCCTGGTATTCCTCATGAGGAACAATTATTTGCCAAAGTTAGAGAATACATTAAAGACCAACCTAAAAGACATTTTGTTGATGTAGGTGGTAACATTGGTAGATGGAGCAAAGAATTTGTAAACGATTATGGAAGAATTACAGCATTTGAACCTGCACCATATAACATAGAATGCTTTTTAAAAAATACAGAGCATGATCCTACTATTACTTTAAAACAATTTGGATTAGGAGAAGAACGAGGTAAAGCAAGACTAGACATAATAATACCAAATCATTTAGGATCGACTAGGGCACACCCAGATCCAAATGGTAATATAGAAATACAACGATTAGATGACCAAGGTGGAGCATTTGAAGATATTGATTTACTTAAAATTGATGTTGAAGGATTTGAAACTGAAGTATTAAAAGGTGGCAAAGAAATGATTAGTAAGTCAAGTCCTCTAATTGCTGTTGAGCGACACGGTTTCAATTATAAAAAATTGGGAAAGAATAAAAAAGAAAGTCATTTATATCTACAAAGTTTAGGATACGAATTGATATTTAAATTAACAAGAGATTGCATTTATGGACGACCAAATATACATTATAGAACACATTAAAGAAGCAGACGTGTGTAAAACACATGACTTTGAAGATGATAGTTATCTAAATTTAAATTTTACACAAGACTTCTATTATTATCATAAGACACGCAATGTTGAGCATAGCAGTCTAACAAATGAATGGAGACTGTTTACTTGTATGTTTGGAATGTGTAAAATTACATTAACACAAACTCCTGGGTTCACTCAAGAACCAATTAAAGTATCACGAGAAAATAAAAAACAAATTTTGGTTGGACCTGATGTATGTGTTCATTGGGAAAATATTAGTGGAAAGGCCGTAATGCACGTGAAAATACAACAATGAAAAACTTATTTGTAAATGGTTGTTCATTTCTTAATCGTAGGAATAGTGATGGTG
>Ga0208406_1000988_pt1 | contig 11206 bp, 9 predicted proteins | sample ETNtaG_15_FD_185769 | JGI IMG/M metagenome (GOLD analysis project Ga0208406, IMG submission 185769) | Marine microbial and viral communities from oxygen minimum zone, Eastern Pacific Ocean - ETNP201302PF89A (SPAdes) (version 2) | ecosystem: Environmental > Aquatic > Marine > Oceanic ...
CGGTGTGGCAACTGCTGATATTGATAATGACGGGGACCTTGACATTTATGTTGCTAATGATGGTATAAACAAGCTTTATCTGAATCATGCCAACGGTAAATTTACTGATATCGCTGAATCGGCAGGAGTAACTTCCAAGCTTAACTCAACAACTTGCTACAGATGCTGAGGTTATGATTTCAATCTACAATATTAATGGAGTTGTGGTTTCTTGTCTCAAGCTTAGTCAGCAAAAAGCAGGCAATTATTTGGTACGTGATATGGCAGCATATTGGGATGGTCGGAGTATGAATGGTGAATTGGTTTCAAGCGGGGTGTACTTTTATCAGATACGCGCAAATCATTTTTTAGCCTCGAGAAAAATGGTCATTAGCAAATAATTTAAACTGCCATGAAGGATTTTGGCTTAGGAGCTAAACCAAAAATGGAAATGAGCTTAAATCAAAGCACGAGTAGTAGTCAATCAGGTGTCATAATGTGGGGTAAGATTTCCCCTGTACGACGTTTTGTGATTGTCATCATAATCTCTGTATCAACATTATTAACTTGGATTCTTGATGTTCAACCTCAAGTTGGTGGGGTGTCTTCCTCTAGCACCATGGTTAAATGAGCCAGTCCTAATCTCCCAGTTGGGGGAATGCTACTCAACGAAGAATCAAACAAACTGACTGTTGGTGTGTCGGTTGAGCATGAAATTTTTCAGGATGCTATGAGTGGTATGACTTTAGTTTCAAGTGCCGCTGAGGAACGCACTTTTTTTCGCACCACCTCTCTAAATTTGCACTACTACCTATCTTCACGATTATCAGTAAACGCTGTGGTGCCTTACAAAAATATTACTTCTCCAAAGACAGATCTCAGGACAGGAATACGTTTTACCCGAAATTATTCAGGGCTTGGAGACGTCATTTTGCACAACCGTTTACTGCTAAACGAGCCGAAATCTGATCGAAACCCACGTTTTTGGCTCGGCTTAGGGCTAAAATTGCCAACTGGCGATTCTCGTCCAGATTGGGACTGGGGGTTTGGAAATTCGCATGATCCAGTATTACAACCTGGCACTGGATCACTTGACCAGATTTTTAGTACAGACTACCTCCAAAATTTGGGTGACATCAGGCTGTTTGGTAGCGCACTCTACCGATTATCAGGTGGAGAAAACATACATAATTATAAGTTTGGCAATGAATTTCAGTATACATTGGGAACAGCCTATCAACCGTTTAAAAACGTACAAATTTCCAGCCAGATTAATGGGATTTATACAGGACATGATTATGACAAAAGTGTTAATGTTACCAACACCGGAGGCAAATGGATCTACTTAACAACCGGTGTCAAGTTCGGGCATACGGAGTTTGCCTATCAAGCCGATGCCCATATTCCTGTCTACAGACGTATCAACAATTCACAACTAATCGCCAACTACATCTTCTCACTGCGGATGTGGTATGCCTTTAATGGAAGCAGTTCAACGAGAACTCTACCCGCTTCTACAACTCAGCTTGAAAAAGGAGCAACATCTGATATCAAAACAATTTCGCTAGGCAACATCATAGAACTGGAAGAATATCTTGTTCCTGATAAGGTTACATTATTTGAATTCTATTCAGATACGTGCCTGTCCTGCGAAGCTCTTGCCCCTATGCTACACGATTTAGTAAGGTCCAATCCCAATGTCGCACTACGAAAGATTAACATTGGTCAAAAAGGATCTCCCATTGTACGGAGGCATAATGTTACGGCAACTCCTGAAGTTCGCATCTTTAACAGGCAAAAACAGTTAGTGGGAACAGTTGTTGGCCCAGAAATCGATCTCATCCAGCTAGCAGTAGTTAAAGCATTAAATCAATAGCTTTCTATCTGAAAAGAGAAGAACCAATCCATGATTAGAAACAATCTCCTAATTTGATGAATCCCAGATTGCATTAGCAATAAGGAGAGATAGGCACTAATATAGCCGTTTAGTTACAGCCAGTTGATATGGGTGTGAGAAATGGAATTGAGTGAAGAGGACATTTGGTATTTTCAGTATAATGGTTTTTATCGATTGCCCGAACTGTTAGCAGATGATTTAATTGATCGGCTCAACGATATTACGGATATGCAGATTTCCGGATTAATCGAACCTATTATCTGGGAATCCAAACAATCACGGACACCAACTAACATTCGTCGCTTATCTAAAATAGTTGAGCGTAATTCGGCCTATCTGGAAGCGGCGTCACATCCAATTGTACTGGATGCTTTACAGGGAGTGCTGGGGCCGAATATTGAACTTCTAACGAACAAACACAATCATTTAATGGTTAGACCTGCCGGTTCATATGTTGTACCTTGGCACAGCGGTGAGGAACCATATGCGCATCAGTTGATTACGGTAATTATTTACTTGGAGGAATCTACTCTCGATAATGGCTGTATTCGCCTTGTTCCAGGCAGTCATATGCGACCGTTTAACCGTACACGACGTCCTAAGCAGGATAATTTCCAAGAATCTGATCTCTACCATCGTTCAGTGCCAATGCCAATGCCGAAAGGTGGTGTGCTCTTATTCGATGATTCCTGTTTTCATGGTTCGGATAAAAATGGGAGTGATCGATCCCGCCGAAGCATGACCCTTGGATATCAGGCTCATAATGTTCACAACGTCATAAAGGAGGATCCTGAAAAAATCCTCCTTCGAGGTGAGAAAATTTACATTGGACATCCCCATCCATTTCCTTATTAAGCTTGAATCAAACAGCTTGGAATTGTATCCGGATATATGTTATAAAATGAAATTGGTATATAGATAATGGATAGAGACTAGAGAGTTCGATGAAACGAGTGCTATTGAAACGTATTTTGATTCTGATAATTGGTTTTTTACTTTTCATAGACCAACAGTCATTTGCAGATAACTGGTCGACTTGGCGTGGTCCATATGCTAATGGTGTCTGCGACGAGGTGGATATCGCGGATGTCTGGAGCAAGACAGAAAATGTGTTATGGCGGCTGGAATTGCCCGGACAGGCTGGGTCTACTCCCATCATATGGGGAGACAATATTTTCCTCACTACTGTTGGTGATAACAATGAAGATCTGCTGTTAATGTCAATTGATATCAATGGAGTAGTCCGTTGGAACAAGAAACTGGGTGTTGGCAACCGTGATGTCAGGCGTGGTGAAGGGAATTCGGCTTCACCATCGCCCTGCACTGATGGTCAGTATGTTTGGGCATATTTCAGTACTGGTGACATTGGCTGTTATGATTTTGATGGCAATCAAATTTGGAAAGGAAACCTAGAGAAATGGTATGGTGATTTTAACATGTACTTTGTCATGGCATCTTCACCGATTGTCGACGGCGACAGGCTATATCTTCAGTTAATTCATAGTAACATCCGTGACAAAAACGACAAAACAGCTGGGTTGGTTCTGGCATTAGATAAACTGTCGGGCAAAGAGATCTGGGCACATGAACGTCAAAGTGACGCCCATTCTGAGTGTGAACACTCCTATGCTTCTCCATTTTTGTACCGCGATAACGAGCAGGAATTTCTACTTTCGCATGGCGCAGACTATGTCAGTGCCCATAACCTGAGTGACGGCAGCGAAATTTGGCGATGCGGTGGACTCAATTTGAAAGACCGTTATAATCCTTCCTTGCGGTTCGTTGCATCACCTGTTGCTGTTCCTGGATTGATCGTTGTTCCTTCTGCTAAGAATGGCCCTGTATTAGGTTTAAAACCCAATGCTAAAGGGGATATCACTGGCACAGATGAAGGCCACATTTGGCGTCTCGATGACAATACGCCTGACGTGCCTTCGCCGTTGATCCACGATGGTCTGGTTTACCTTTGTCGTGAAAATGGTGTTTTGATCTGTATCGATGCCCAAACAGGTGAGGAAATTTATCAGCAAAGAACCCATAATAATCGACATCGTGCTTCCCCAGTTTATGCAGATGGGAAAGTCTACTTGACTTCAAGAGACGGCTTAGTTACTGTGGTTAAGGCTGGGCGAAAGTTTGAGATCCTCGCACAAAATGACATTGATGAAACCATCGCTTCCTCTCCCGCTATCTCTAACGGCACCATATATCTTCGTAGTTATCAAGCTCTTTATGCAATCAGAAATTCGCAGTGATGGAGGAATTCATGAGATTTAAAATTCTAAATTGGTCATTTTGCTTCTTTCTTGTGTTTATAAACTTCGGTGTTGCCGATAATTGGCCTCATTGGAGGGGACCAAGTCAAGATGGTGTGTCTTTGGAAAAAAACTTGATTTCTGAATGGTCGGAAGATGGAAAAAACTTGCTTTGGAAGAGAAACTTTATAAGTCGCTCGACACCTGTTGTCATTGGTAACCACGTGTATGTTCTTGGTCGAACAGGACAGGATGTCACCGAGCAGGAACACATTGCTTGTTTTCATGTCCAAACTGGGAAAAAAGTATGGGAACATAAATTTAATGTCTTCCACACTACCATTCCTTTTAACCGTGTTGGTTGGGCAAGCCCTGCTGGTGACCCCGAAACTGGGAATGTTTACGTTCATGGTGTTCAGGGAATGTTTTACTGCTTTAGTGCTACGGGGAAGATCTTATGGTCCCATTCGTTGACAGAAGAATTCGGACGGATCTCAGGTTACGGTGGTCGGACACACACTCCATTTATTGATGGTAATTTGGTTATTATTAGTTATTTGAATTCGAGTTGGGGAGATCAAGTTGCAACTCGGCATCGCTATTTTGCCTTCAATAAAAATACTGGTGATTTGGTTTGGGTTTCCACTCCGAGTGGTCCGCCCAAGGATACAACCTATTCAGTACCTGTGGTTGTAACTATATATAATGTTGCAACGCATAATAACCGACGGTTGTTGGTAGCAGGTAATGCTGATGGAGCTATCTATGCTATGGATATGCTGACAGGTAAGAAAGTCTGGGGTTTTAAGCTGAGTAAACGAGGAATTAATGTCTCGGTTGTCGCAGATGGACATCTGGTTTATGCTGCCCACAGCGAGGAAAATATTGATAGCACTTCCATGGGACGTGTCGTGTGCATAGATGGACGTGGAACAGGTGATGTTACTGGGACTCATGAAGTGTGGCGATTTGATAGCTGTCAAGTTGGCTATACTTCGCCAGCCTTGCACCGCCAAAAAATCTACTTAGTAGACAATTCCGCTAACATGCATTGTTTGGATGCCAAAACTGGGGAGGAGTACTGGGTACAGAATATTGGCACGGTGGGAAAAGGGTCACCTGTTTGGGCTGACGGGAAGATTTATGTGTCAGAGGTCAATGGTCATTTCCATATTTTGAAAGTAGGGCCGGGTGGCGCGGATGTTCTAAGTACTGTTGATTTGTCTGTTGAACTTGAAGATCGAGCTGCAGAGATTTATGGCTCACCCGCTATTTCGGATGGGCGGATTTTCTTTACTACTGAGGAGGGAATCTATTGTTTGGGCCGGGCTAAAAAAACACCTGTTACTTTGCAACTTACCCCCGCGGAGGTAGTTGTAAAACCAGGCCAGAAGCAGGAGTTTAAACTGGCTTCATTTGTTGGTGATGAATTGGTTAATAGCGATGGAATTGTATGGTCAGTTGAAGGGTTAGATGCCAGTGTTTCTGAGGGTGAATTATTAATTAATCCAAAGGCCATGGGTCAGGCAGGAACGGTTTCCGCCAGTTTTGGGGATGCTAAGGCTTCTGCCCGTGTGCGTGTGATCCCTCCCTTACCTTGGACAGAAGACTTCGAGTCAGTAGTTGAAAATAAGGTTCCTACCCATTGGATTGGAGCAATAGGCAAATTCTTCACTCGTCAACAAGGTGAAAATAAGATTTTGGTTAAGACTTTGGCCAAACGAGGATTGAATCGTTCCGTTGTTTTTCTAGGTTCTCCAACAATGAGCAACTATACTGTGAAGATTGATCTAATGGGGACACGCAATAAACGTCGCTTACCTGACATGGGTCTGGTTGCTAATCGCTATATACTGGATCTACAAGGAATTCACCAGCGATTACAAGTGAGATCTTGGTCTTCGGACCTGCGTATGGCCAAACATGTCGATTTTAATTGGGAAACTGATGTTTGGTATGTCATGAAGATGCGTGTTGATTTGGTTGGTGAGGAAGCCATTATTTTGGGAAAAGTTTGGAAGAAAGGTGATCCTGAACCGAACCAATGGACGATCAAAGCCATTGATCCTCTTCCTAATAGGACTGGCAGTCCAGGTGTTTATGGCTATTCTGCGGCAGAAATCTACTACGATAATTTGAAAGTAACGATGACGGAGTAAACAGAATGAAATTATTTTTTAAACTATCAGCCTTTGTTTTAGTGATTATCTCGGCGATTTCTTTGGTTTTTGCTGATCATCATCAGGTTGAAACCTCAATGTGGGGGTTTACACCCAGCCGAAACTTAGTTTCCGATGAGACTAATCTGCCGATAGAGTGGGATCCGGATACAGGGAAAAACATTAAGTGGGTAACCCAACTTGGGTCACAGTCCTATGCTGGTCCTATTGTTCATGGGGACAAAATATTTGTCGGCACTAATAATCAAGCCCTGTATAATCCTAAATTAACTGGTGATCGAGGTGTGATTGCCGCCTTTAATGAATCAGATGGTAAATTTTTGTGGCAATCCACTCATACTAAACTCACTGCGGGGCGAGTCAACGATTGGCCACAACAGGGAATCTGTTCTACTCCCTATATTGAAGGGGATCGGCTTTACTATATTTCCAATCGTTGTCAAGTTGTTTGTGTTGATACCGAGGGATTTCTCGACGGTGAAAACGATGGCCCGTATACGGAGGAAACTGAAACAAGTGAGATTGATGGTGATATTATTTGGATCTACGACATGATGGAAGAACTTGATGTCTTTCCACATAATCTTGCCACTTGTTCCCCTGTTGGAGCGGGGGACTTGCTATTTGTCGAAACTAGTAATGGTGTTGACGAAGGACATATCCATATTCCGTCACCGTTAGCTCCCAGTTTTATTGCTGTGAACAAGAAAACTGGCGAACTCGCTTGGGAGGATGCATCCCCAGGACAAAATATTTTGCATGGACAGTGGGCTAACCCTGCCTATGCTGTGATAGAAGGAACACCGCAAGTGATCTTTCCTGGTGGTGACGGTGTGGTTTATGCTTTAGAACCGGAAACAGGAGAACTAATCTGGAAGTTTGATTGTAACCCCAAGGAATCGGTTTGGGAACTTGGCGGCCGTGGGACGCGCAACAGCATTATTGCTACACCGGTGGTTTACAACGACCGAGTTTTTATCGCTGTTGGACAAGATCCGGAACATGGAGAAGGGGCTGGTCACCTTTGGGCAATTGATGCGACTCAAACAGGGGATGTAACTGAATCCGCAGAGGTCTGGCATTTTGGCAACAAAGACTACAGCCGAACCATGTCGACTGTGGCTATTCAAAACGGGTTGCTTTTCACTGCTGACTTGAGCGGTTTCGTTTACTGCTTAGATGCTGAGACGGGCCAACATCACTGGACTTATGATACCTTTGCTGCTATCTGGGCATCTGCCTTCGTAGCAGATGGTAAGGTCTATATTGGTGATGAAGACGGTGATTTGGCCGTGTTAGAAGCTTCAAAAGAAAAAAAAATGCTCTATGAAGTCAACATGGGAAGTGCCGTATACACAACCCCAGTTGCTAAGAGCGGCGTGTTATACATAGTTAGTCGCAACCAGCTGTTTGCCATTGAAAGTCAGTAAGGATGCAATTGATGCACTCAGAGAATCAACAACTGACGACTAAGATTGCCGACTGCCGACGTGCTTTGGATGAGCAGGTTCGACATGTCATCAATTGTCATTTTGATCCAGAAAAAGGAACTCCATTTTGGTTGGAGTATGCAGAAAAACTTGGTTTTGATCCACGCAACAAAATTCATAGTTACAATGATCTGAAACTGCTGGGGAATTTTCAAGACGAGTGGTTACGTGGTGGGCCAATTCGGCGATGGGTTCCTAAGGCTCTCGCTGATCAACCAATTTATGTTTTTGAAACAGGTGGATCAACTGGGCTACCCAAGTCAAGGATCAGCATTCGGGATTTCCAGATTGACTACGAACAGTTTAGCCAGAGGTTGTCTTCTAAAACATTCCCACATGGTAGTGATTGGTTGATGTTGGGGCCCAGTGGCCCCCGCCGCCTGCGGCTGGCGGTTGAACATTTAGCGCAGATCCGGGGTGGGATTTGCTTTTTGGTTGATCTTGACCCTCGTTGGGTGGGTAAATTGGTCAAGCAAGGTAAACATCACGAGTTCGAGGCTTATCGGGATCATGTTATTCACCAAGCCTTACAGTTACTAAGAGCCCATGATAATATTGAGTGTCTTTTCACCACTCCTAAATTACTTGAAGCATTGTGTGAGAAAATTTCACTCAACAAAGTTGGTATTAAAGGGATCTTTTGTGGTGGAACGGAGATGAACGCCCAGTTTCATCGTTTTGCACGTGAAGAGTTAGTTCCAGATATTGACTTCATTCCGACTTATGGTAACACATTAATGGGTTTAGCCTACTCTAAACCATTTGAGCAAACGGATAATTATTCAATTATCTATTATCCTCCTAATCCTCGCGCTGTCATTGAGCTGGTTACTCCTGGCGACCCACATGAGACTGTTGATTACGGCAAAACAGGTCGTGTCATGCTGACCACGCTAACGGAAGAATTCTTTATGCCGCGCTTTTTGGAACGTGACGAAGCTGAACGGGCTGAGCCGACTGAAGAGTTCCCATGGGATGGTGTCCAGGATCTTCGCCTTTTCTCTGAACTAAAAGAAACCGTCTCAGTTGGTGTTTATTAGGAAAACTTGATGTTACACATTCCGCTTCTGCGAGCCGGACAAATTTATTATAGCCTGTCGAAAGTTGAACTGCTGCACAGTCAAACACAAGAACCAATGGCAATTGTTAGTCAGGCCAATCCGGGGTTGATTGCCCGCGATTTCATGTCCATGTCAAAAAACCAACGAACATTGGATTCCTTTTCTGTCCATGATCTAATCAGAATCTGTCAGCGTGCAGGCCAATATTTCATTTATGATGATTTGCCTATCGGTGATCAGTCCCAATCGCCCTCAGGTTATATCGACCAGCTTTCTGCCTCAACCGGTGTTCCTAAAACCCTTTGTGGCAAGAACATGAACAAAATATTTACTGTTTTGGATCGGATGGAAGATGTGCTGGGGGGACTGACACGGGGACTTGATCTTGCCATTCTTGACCGAGGATCGGGGCAGCAGCATGGTCGAACACTTGGTTATATTTGCACAACCCACAGTCTTGGAGCGGTCTTGCCCAGCAATTCGGCAGGAGTACATTCGCTCTGGTTACCATCAATACCGTTAAAAGTACCAATGGTGTTAAAACCGGGTAGCGCGGAACCATGGACGCCGTATCGGGTGGCACAAGCGTTGATCAAAGCGGGCTGTCCGTCTGAAGCTTTTAGCTTTTATCCAACTGATCATTCTGGTGCTACTGAGCTTTTGCTTCGGTCGGGTAAAGCCATGCTATATGGTGGGCAATCGACCGTTGCTCCGTGGGAATCCGATCCCCGAATTCAAATTCACGGTCCCGGTTGGAGCAAGATTTTGATTGGAGAAGACGCTATCGAAGGCTGGGAAAATTATCTTGATTTATTAGTGGCCTCTACCACCGAAAATAGCGGCAGGTCCTGTATTAATGCCTCTGGTATATGGTTGTCGTCCAATGGACAAAGGGTAGCTGAGGCACTGGCAGATAGGTTCAGCCAGATTGAACCATTGCCGCTGGATCATCCCCAAGCTAAACTAGCTGCTTTTACTAATCCGGTGGTAGCTCACCAACTTTCCGAGATGATTGATAACCAACTTAAAATAGAAGGTGCGATTGATCTTACCTCTGAAATATTCGGCATAGATCGTATAGTTGAAATCGACGGATACACTTTTATGTTACCAATGGTAGTTTACTGCACCGATCCAGAGCATCCGCTGGCCAACACCGAATTCTTGTTCCCGTTTGTGAGTGTGGTTGAAACACCACAGTCACAGATTCTAGATCAGATCGAATCTACACTGGTGGCTACAGCCATTACCAATGACGAAGCTTTTATTGCTGATCTACTCCATTGTACCGATATTGAACGCCTTAATATCGGCCAAATCCCAACCAACAAAATTTCTTGGGATCAGCCACATGAAGGGAATTTGTTTGAACTCCTATACCGACAACGTGCATTCCAGCGTTCAACATCTCCGCTAGAGTCTCAGCAACCCATCGTCGCATCAGTTTAAGGTAGCGCTACCTTGTTAATATAATGCAATCTTTCGATTTCAAGCCCAGTATACGTGTTGTCTTTGGAGAGGGTAAGATAGATTTGCTGGGAAATTTTGCCAAAGATTTGGGTGGAAGTTTCGCTTTATTAGTATGTGACCCAGGAGTTGGGGGAGTAGCGGACAAAGCTATTAACTCTTTAAACGAGGCTAAACTCGATGTTGTTGTTTTTGATGATGTGTTTCCTAATCCAACAGATGAACATGTTCAATACGGCGCAGCTTTTGCTCAACAATATGAAGATCTTAATTTGATTGTTGGTTTGGGAGGCGGTAGTGCCCTAGATTGCGCTAAAGGTATCAACTTTTTGCTTACTAATGGCGGTGTGATGGAAGACTACTGGGGATTTGGTAAAGCAACAAAGCTGATGCTGCCATCAATTGGGATTCCCACCACAGCTGGCACAGGAAGTGAAGCACAATCTTACGCGTTGATTGCTCAGCATGGAACGCATCTCAAAATGGCTTGTGGTGATGAAAAAGCTCGGTTTCGAACCGTGATTCTTGATCCAAGCTTGACTGAGACTGTGCCTGAAAAAGTCGGAGCTGCGGCAGGAATTGATGCCATTTCGCATGCGGTGGAAAGTTATGTTACTACCAAGCGAAACTATATTTCTCAGATGTTAGCTAAGAAAGCGTGGTATTTGTTATCGAAAAACTTTGAATTCTCATTGCGTGAAGGTACCTCAACGGAATTGCGTGGTGAAATGCTATTGGGTGCACATTTGGCTGGAATGGCGATCGAGTCTTCTATGCTGGGTGCCGCCCATGCTTGCGCGAACCCTTTAACCAGTAGGTATGAGATCACTCATGGGGTAGCTGTTGGACTGATGCTTCCCCACGTGATTGATTTTAA
>Ga0208406_1000995_pt1 | contig 11159 bp, 8 predicted proteins | sample ETNtaG_15_FD_185769 | JGI IMG/M metagenome (GOLD analysis project Ga0208406, IMG submission 185769) | Marine microbial and viral communities from oxygen minimum zone, Eastern Pacific Ocean - ETNP201302PF89A (SPAdes) (version 2) | ecosystem: Environmental > Aquatic > Marine > Oceanic ...
CGGCAGAGGTTTTGCCGTTGTTGCCGATGAAGTACGCACTTTGGCTATTCGCTCAAAAGAAAGTGCAGACCAAATCACAAGTATTACTGAGCAGCTAGTTGCCCAAACCGCCAGTTCAGTCGAACAAATGCAAACCTGCATTCAGCTGGTTGATGAAGCCGTTGTATCGAGCGATAACGCCACTTCAGCCATGACCCAGATCATGCAGCAAATTCGCGAAGCGAGCGAAAGCATGACCGAAATAGCGACATCAGCGGTGGAGCAAGAAACCGCATCGTCTTCTATAGCGCAAAGTACGGCGCGATTAAGCGAATTCACTTCTGAGGAACTGGCTACCGCTGAATCGCTAGCAGGCGAAGTTGAGGTGTTGTCACAAATCTCTCAACGCATGCGCAGTGCTATCGAGCGATTTAAGCTTTAACCAAAGCGCTAGAAGCACGCTGTTGGCATTTGGGTTATGCATAAAAAAACAAGCTGGATACTTTTGTTGTTATGGGCGGTGAGTTTACTCACCGCCTTGTTGGTTTACGGTCAGCGCCAGCTTTCTTCCTTCGACCCAAATGGTGATTTACTTCACCGCACAACAGCGCCTAATTTTGACGCTTCACTTGTCGAACTACTAAACGAACAAAACATTGCCCCTGGTTCTGTTATTCATGTGGGAACGCAGTCTCATTGCTACTGTGAAACGTTAACTACACCTCACCAAACTCAGCTATTAACAAAGCTAGGAAATGACTTTCATCAAGTCAGAGTGAATATAGAAGACGTACCAGAACTCGCCGCTATGCTTGATGCAGTGCCCGCGCTTATAGTTTTAGACATGCAAAATCAGCTTCGCTATTTAGGTCCATACGCAACGGGCTACGGATGCTTTACCGGAAAGAACCTTGTCGAACAGGTTGTAAGCTATACTACACAACTCCCCTACAACGGTGCGGTAATTAACACTGATGCAACTGGATGCTTCTGTTAAACCCTTGGCATGGATTATGTAACTTATCTTTGTATATCGTGATATCACTATAAACATGGCAGAAGGCGCGCATATTTTGCGCACTAGGTGCCGTTTCGTGAAAGGTTTACAAGGAGTCCACAATGTCAAAGCGCGCCGTTCTTTATCGCATGGTTACCCCTGATCACATTTGTCCCTTCGGACTTAAGTCGAAAGATTTGCTAGAAAGAAAGGGCTACGATGTTGAAGACCATCACTTGTCCAACCGAAGTGAAACTGACGCTTTTAAAGAGAAGCATAATGTGAAAACCACGCCGCAAACGTTTATCGATGATAAGCGAATTGGTGGCTATGATGACTTACGAGATTATTTCAATTTGAAGCAAGAAAGTGAGTTCGGTTCGCGCTACACACCTATCATTGTGATTTTTTCTTTAGCCGCCCTTGTGGTATTTGCGCTCATGCTAAAAGGTGGACTCCCGACAGGTATTGAACCTTTCATAATGAATTTCATTGGCGTCACCATGGTGATCCTCGCATTACAAAAACTACAGGACATTGTAGCGTTCTCAAATCAATTCATTACTTATGACTTACTGGCAATGAAGCACGTAAGGTACGCGTATGTGTACCCTTTCGCAGAAGCGTTTGCTGGGCTTGGTATGCTAGCGGGGCTTCCCGCACTATTAGTTTCACCTGTTTCTATTTTTATCGGCGCAATAGGTGCAGTTTCAGTTATTAAAGCGGTATATATCGATAAACGTGAACTTAAGTGCGCCTGTGTGGGCGGTAATTCAGACCTTCCTCTTGGGTTTATCTCGCTTACCGAAAACCTTGCCATGTTAGGTGCTGGCCTTTACATGCTTACACGATGGATAGCCTAAGTTAAATGAAGGCTGATGCACCGGTGTTGAGCTGGTATCTATTACCGTGTTTACCCGTTGAATTAACAACACGATAATTCACTTGCTATGAGACCCTATTGAGTTTCTTCAATAGGGCGGCTCATACCTTTAAGGTGCGACACCACACTGCGGCCTAGTGCACTTAAATCGTAGCCACCTTCTAACATGCTGACTATGCGACCATGGCAACACTCGTCAGCCACTGCGCGAAGTTGTTGGCTTATCCAGAAATAATCGTCTTCCACCAGTCGCAAATGCGCCATAGGATCTTCTGCGTGGGCATCAAAACCCGCTGAGATAAAAATCAGCTCAGGTTGAAAGTTGCGCAATGCGTTAAACCAGTGCTGCACTTTTTCTCTAAATACTTCACCTGTAGAGCCTGCTTCTAGCGGCACAGAAAGAATATTACTTGCCGACACCGGTGAACCACTGTGTGGATAAAAAGGATGCTGGAAACTGCTGCAAAGCATGATGCGTTGATCGCCAGCAACAATTTGCTCGGTACCGTTTCCGTGGTGAACATCAAAATCGATTATGGCAACGCGCTTTAGTTCATAGTTTTGAAGGGCATAGCGCGCAGCTATAACAATGTTATTAAAAATACAGAAGCCCATGGCGCTGTCGTATGTAGCGTGGTGACCTGGCGGCCTTGTCGCGCAGAACGCCTGCCTGTCACTGCCTTCCATAACCCAATCCACCGCATTACATCCCGCACCAGCCGACTCAAGTGCTGCATTTAAGCTGTGTCGCATCAAGCCGGTATCTTCGTCTAACCATGCCACGTTATCCTTGCGTTCGGAATAGAGCGTTTTTTCGTGGTCGCTAAATATGGACTGAGCCGCATGCTCAAACACACTTTTCACATAGTAAGGGTCGTGGGCTAGCTTAAGATAAGCTTCAGCAATAGGCGTAGCATCAGCGTGCTCACACACCATATCGAGTCCAGAAGACAGTAATTGGTCGTCTATGGCGAACAGGCGATCCGGTGACTCGGGATGATCTTTCCCTAAGTCGTGTTTAGTGCCGTGTTTGCCGCGAAAAATTTTAATTGTCATGCGAGTGATGCCACATCTAGTACTAACTCTATGTCACTGGGGTCGCCAGTGAACTTCCGTTTAAATTGCGCTTGCTCGAAAATGGCAATCATCGGGCTGTTGTCGCCACGCACGTAGGCCATCATCTTTGCAATGCCTCGTTTTTTCGCAACGTTGATCAATTCGTTTAGCAGCCTGCTTGCCATCCCCTTCCCTTGCTGGGTTTCACGGGTAACAAACGCTGCTTCACAGGTATTGTCATTTGGATTGAAGTAAAAACGCCCTACTGCGTGAATGGTAATACGGGAGCCTTCTTGCCTTACAATACATAACGCCGCATCTGAGCTTTGATCCACCGACACCAAATTACACGACTTTTCGCGCGACATTTGCTTCGGGTCGTAGTTGTAACGCAGCCTTAGTGTTTCTTTCGTATGGGAGTAAAAGAATTCCTGCAAACGCCTTTCATCGGCGGGGTTCAGCGGGCGCATGTAATAGGTTTCCCCCTGAATATTCAGTTTTTTAAGCTGAATAGCACCCAGTTCAGGAATATCAGTTGGGTACTTTTCCTGATAATGAGGTACCCAATAATGCTGTCTTACTTCTTCTAAGAGCGCTGCACGGAATTTGGGGTGTGCCACACGAATAAGTTCCAATGCACGCTCTCGAATGCTTTTGCCTTTAAGCGATGCTATGCCGTATTCGGTCACCACGTACTGAACATTGCCCCGCGAAGTAACAACACCCGCCCCTTCACTTATACGGGGTGTGATACGGGAAATGGTTTCATTTTTGGCAGTAGAAGGCAGCGCTATAATCGCTTTCCCACCTTTACTGATAGACGCGCCCGTTACGAAATCAACTTGCCCGCCTATGCCACTGTAAAAGTCGTAGCCCAATGAATCGGCGACGACCTGACCGGTTAAATCCACTTCAAGCGCACTGTTAATGGCAACCATATTATCGTTCTTGGCAATATTGGTGGGTTTGTTTACGTAGCTACTTGGATAAAATTCAATGTGAGGGTTGCTGTCGATTAAATCGTAAAGCTGGCGAGTACCAATAGCAAAGCTAGTAACAATTTTACCGGGGTGGAAAGTCTTCTTCTTGTTGGTGATAGCGCCCGACTCCAACAGTTCAATAATACTGTCGGTGAGCATTTCGCTGTGAATGCCTAAGTCTTTATGGTTACACAGATATTTAAGGGTAGCACTCGGTATTTTCCCAATACCAAATTGCAGCGTTGCGCCATCATCCACCAGCATTGAAACATACTGACCAATTCGCTCTGCCACCGAATCGATAGGCGGCGGCGTTACTTCAACAAGTGGCTCTTCGGCTTCAATGCAGGCCGTTATTTCGCTGATATGAATATAAGAGTGCCCGGCGGTTCTTGGCACCTGAGGATTAATTTGAGCAATGACCTTTTTGCTTTGTCTGATTGCTGACATAGCAATATCCACTGCAGGACCCAGTGAGCAATAGCCGAATTCATCGGGTGGGCTTACGTTAACCAGCGCAGCATCCAGTGCCAGCGTACCGTCGCTGAATAAGCTTGATATTTCAGACAGGAAAACGGGGGTATAGTCAGCACGGCCCTCATCGACCGCCTTACGCATGGCTTCGCCACCAATGAAGAATGTATTCGCTTTAAAGAGGTTTTTATACTCTTCTTTCACCCATCGGGTGTCGCCTAAAGCCAGCATATGAACCAGCTCGATGTCGCTAAACCCTTCGCTGTTATCAATGAGATGCTGCACTAGTGCATGCGGCACCGAGGCATTTCCGCCAACAAAGACACGGCAACCAGACTTTATCAGCGACGACCATTGTGGCGCTTGAGGTAAACTAAATGTCATTTCCATCTGCCCTGTTTTAAGCAATAACTCATCATGCCATAAAAACAGGCGCTTTCCCGCATTTGCGTAAGCGTGAACTATAAGCGATTGGTCGTAGGCTTACCGATTCATCATTAGTATCGAAATTTTTCCAACCAATTTCTGAAAAACGGAGAAATAACAGATTTGCTGTTCGCGAGGCGATGGCCGTCATTAAGTAATAAGAGCTGAGCTTTTTGATGACGCGCGTACTTTAAGCTATTTTCGATAGGTACGATATCGTCATTCCAGCCGTGCACTAGGCTCACGTAGCCGTCGTAGGGGAACCGTTGAATTTCGTAGTTTGGCAAATACAGTGCAGGAGCCATAAGGAATACGCCTCGTGCCGAGATTTGGCTTGCTGCGGCAAGTGATACATAGCCGCCCATGCTTGAGCCAACCAGAACAACATCATTGCACTTTTCAGCAATAAACTCTTTAAGTCGCGCTAGGCGAGCTTCCGGGCAGTCGAGATCTTGATAATCAATACTCTCGACGCCAAAACCCATATCGCTCGCTACATTTGAAAGCGTTGTTATTTTACTGCCCCATGGACCGCTTTCTTTGCCGTGAGAAAAAACAACGGTGGTCATTACCGATATCCCTATTCAAAAATGAAAAGTTTTTCCCACTCTAGCGCACTTGCTTGTTACTTGTCTTCCCTGTGAAAGAGTTTTTCTACCAGCACATAGAACATGGGCACGAAGAAAATCGCCAAGAAGGTAGCGGCGAACATACCACCCATAACCGCAATACCTATTGCATTTTGGCTGGCTGCGCCTGCTCCGCTAGCTAGTGCTAACGGCGTTACTCCCAAAATAAACGCCATTGACGTCATTAGAATTGGGCGGAAACGCTGAGAGGCTGCATTTGAAACCGCAGTCATTAAATCTTCGCCGTTTTCGTACTGCTCTTTTGCAAATTCGACAATAAGAATAGCGTTTTTCGCCGCCAAACCTACGGTAGTCAAAAACGCTACTTGCAGGTACACATCGTTCGGCAAGTTGAAAATAAACGCAGCGGTTACAGAGCCGAGAATCCCCAAAGGTACCACTAACATAACGGCGAATGGCACAGACCAGCTTTCGTACAGGGCTGCTAAGCACAAGAAAACAATCAAGATTGATAGTGCGTAAAGCATAGGTGCTTGCGAGCCTGCTTCCTGCTCTTCATAAGATAGGCCTGACCATTCAATTGCGAAGCCTGGCGGTAACTGCTCAACCAATTTCTGCATTTCAGCCATTGCTTCACCCGAAGAGATACCTTCAGCAGCACTACCTTGAATATTGACAGACGACACGCCGTTAAAACGCTCTAACTTAGGTGAGCCATAAACCCATTCAGTGGTCGAGAACGTGTTAAACGCCACCATCTCGCCGTCGCTGTTGCGAACAAACCACTTATCCAAGTCTTCAGGGGTCATGCGATGAGGCAAATCTGCCTGCATGTAAACACGCTTAATTCGACCTTTATCAATGAAGTCATTTACGTAGCTGGACCCCCACGCTATTTGAAGCGCGTTATTGATCTCACTTAAATTCAATCCAAGTGCCGACGCTTTCTCGCTATCAATATTGATTTTAAATTGAGGTACATCGCTTAAACCATTGGGGCGAACACCCGCCAGCTTTGGATTCTGCGCTGCCATGCCCAACAGCTGATTACGCGCATTCATCAGCGCTTCGTGACCATTTCCACCACGGTCGACAAGCTGCATATCAAAGCCCGTTGCATTACCTAGTTCCATGATAGGCGGAGGCACTATAGGAAAGGCTGAGGCATCTTGAATTTGGCTAAACGCGCCAAAAGCTCGGTTCATCACTGCAAACGCAGAATTATTTTCGTCTCTTACGCTCCAGTCGTTGAAGTTTAAGAAAGCCATACCTGCGTTTTGCGCCTGACCCGCAAAGCTAAAGCCCACAACCGCGAACATGCCGTTAACCGCGTCTTGTTCTTGTTCAAGAATATAGTCTTCCACTTGCTTGATAGACTCGAGCGTACGGCCAGCCGTTGCACCAGGCGGTGTGCTTACCAACACCATCATACGCCCTTGGTCTTCATCTGGAAGAAACGCACCAGGAAGCTGGCTGAAAATAAATGCCATACCACCTACCAGCAAACCATAAACAACGAAATAGCGCTTAAAGCGTTGCGCCATATGAGTTGTAGTCTTTTGATAGCGATCGCGGCCTTTGTTAAACGTGCGGTTAAACCAGCCAAAGAAGCCTTTGTTCTTGTCATGGTTTTCCGGATGCTTTTTCAATAACGTGGCGCACAAAGACGGTGAAAGGACGATAGCGACCAATACCGAAAATGCCATAGCCGACACGATAGTAACCGAGAACTGACGATAAATAGCGCCTGCTGAGCCGCTGAAGAACGCCATTGGGATAAATACCGTTGAAAGCACGGCAGCAATACCAACAAGTGCACCTGTGATTTGAGTCATCGACTTTTTGGTGGCTTCGGCAGGTGAGAGACCTTCCTCTTCCATAATACGTTCAACGTTTTCCACCACCACGATGGCATCATCTACGAGCAGACCGATAGCAAGTACCATAGCAAACATGGTTAGCACGTTAATACTAAAGCCAAATGCCAGTAGCACAGCAAAGGTGCCGAGCAATACCACAGGTACCGCAATGGTAGGGATCAACGTTGCACGCCAATTTTGAAGGAACAGTAGCATCACCAAGAATACCAGTACTACCGCTTCAATAAGCGTATGTACTACCGACTCGATAGACAGCTCGATAAAAGGAGAACTATCAACCGGGTAAACCACTTTAACTGTATCTGGCAAATTCGAGCGCAGTTCTTCAACTCGGGCTTTTACTGCCTTAATGGTATCTAGTGCGTTTGCGCCAGAGGCAAGGCTTATCGCCATACCTGATGCAGGCTTGCGATCGTATCGAACAATAACGTCGTAGCTTTGCGCACCCAGTTCAACACGCGCAACGTCACGCACGCGAACCTGAGAACCATCGGTATTTACGCGAAGTACGATGTTTTCGAAATCTTCAACGGTTTGAAGGCGACTTTGCGCTTGAATAGTCGCGTTAATTTGCTGATTTTCTATTGCAGGCATGCCACCTAATTGACCAGCAGACACATCTGTATTTTGTACCTGAACGGCGCCTTGAACGTCAGTAGGTGTAAGATTGTAGCTGTACAGTTTATCTGGATCTAACCATATACGCATTGAACGCTGCGCACCGAATACCCGTACATTTCCCACCCCATTAACACGGGAAATCGGGTCGCGAAATTGAGAAACTAACAGGTCGCTCAGGTCATATTGCGTCATTGAGTCGTCTTCAGAATAGAAGCCAACTGCCAATGCAAATGCGCTATTTGCTTTAGTTACGGTTACCCCTTGTTGCTGTACTTGAGTAGGCAACAGTGGCAGTGCACCCTGCACCTTATTCTGAGTTTGTACTTGCGCAATATCAGGATCAGCACCAGGCTCAAAAGTGAGCGTAATAGACATGCTGCTGTTCGAACTGCTTGCCGAGAAATAACGTAGGTTATCAATTCCCGTCAGGCTTTGTTCTATTACCTGAGTAACCGAGTTCTCTACGGTTTCTGCAGATGCTCCAGGATACGTTGCTGAGATAGTCACCGAGGGCGGTGCCACCTTGGGATATTGTTCAATGGGGAGTGAGGTAATTGCCAACACACCCGCCATCATTGTGATAATTGCCAGCACCCATGCAAACACGGGCCTGTCTATAAAGAAACGAGCCATATTACTTAAATCCCTTGTTTGCTATCGTGAGCCACGTGATGATGGTTGCCACTCTGACGGATTAACTTTCGCGCCAGGCTTCACCTTCTGATATCCAGTTACAATTACCTTTTCGCCTTCGCTCACACCGCTTAGGGCAACATATTGGTCTCGATAGATTTTGCCTATTTCCAAAGTACGGCCTTCAACTTCGTTGTTTTGGTTAACAACATAAACTGAAAGCGAACCGTCTGGTTGGCGTGTCGTTGCGCGTTGAGGAACAAGCAGCGCATTTTCGCGTCCAGTAATGACGTGGCCTTTCACAAACAAGCCAGGCAGCAATACACCATCTGGATTTGGCATTTCAGCACGAAGGGTTACCGACCCAGTGGTCTCATCAACCGTTACCTCAGAAAATTTAACGCTACCTGTTTGGTCGTAACGCTTGCCTGTTACTTCATCTACCGTTAATTCAACATCCATCGAACCTTGGTTTCTCATTGACTGACGAAGCGTAATAATTGACGCACCTGACTCCTGCATATCAATGAAAACTGGGTCAAGCTGTGTAATGGTTGCAAGTTGCTGAGATTGGTTCGTAGTAACAAGGGTACCTTCAGTAACAAAAGAGCGGCTAATACGTCCGCTGATTGGGGCGTACACTTTGGTGTAACCCATATTAACCTTCGCTACGTCAACAGCAGCCTCAGCTACGCTAATTGCCGCTTGCGCTTGATCTTTCTGAGCAATACGTCGGTCATATTCTTGTTTGCTTACCGCGTTTTGCGCAACAAGGTCGTCATAGCGTCGCGCCTTTGCTTCCAACGTTTTAAGGTTCGCTTGAACACTTTTCAAATCGGCTTTTGCGCTGTTTAACTGTGCTAGATAACGGGCTTCGTCAATTTGATAAAGCTGCTGCCCTTTTTCTACATGTGCGCCTTCTTCAAACAAGCGCTCCGTAATAACACCATCTACCTGAGGACGCACCTGAGACTGACGAGACGGGCTTACTCGGCCCGGTAACACCATTTCATGTACTACAGGTTCTTGTTTCAGTGTAACTACCGATACTGAGGGTGCAGGCATACCTTGCTGAGCACCTTGCTGTGCTTGCTCGCCTTCATTCGAACACCCAATAACGCCGACAAGGGTTATTAATGCTGCAGTAACATAAAAAATGCGACTCATAAATTTTCTATTTCCCAATAACTTTTTGTACAGAACACGGCCTTTGCTCTGCATATCCAATTTTAAAATTAAAGCTTATTGCTTCCGGTGCACCGAATTATCTAGCGCATTTCAAAGCCTGAAACTGCGATAATTGGTTTTGAAGTGGCATAGTTAAGCGATCATTGATACGGATCTACGCTCTTATAGGTCATATTGTGCGCATTTATAGATGATAATAAAAGTCAATGAAGTTGAAATTACTGAAGTTGTCGGTCAAATACCTGAGCGTGTATACGTTATACGAATAAAGCGAAATCACAGCGCACTTAACGTTCTATTTTAACGAATAATACCCCAGCAATAACTGGTAGGCGTGAATGACGCCTTGGGCTTCCTGTTGCGTTCCTCCCTTATCAGGGTGAACCAACTGCAGGGCTTTTTTATATACTCGTTTTAGTACCGACAAAGAAACATGTTCATCTTGGGGCAGGCCCAGAAGCGCGTGGGCATCAGCAATATCTTCCTGGTCAAAGGTGTGCGCGTTTCCTGAGGCCATGCGCTGCCAAAACGCATTAAGCAGTGCATCTACACTTTCTCTGTCTGCCTTCTCAAAATTGCCCCAGTCCAAGTAGTATTCAGCTAAGGCATCAGCTTCGGTTATTGCTCCAACCTTATCTTGGCTTTTTTTATCATTGTCGCTGCGAGCACTTTCTTGGTTTAGCTTAATATTAAGAGTATGAATGTCTAGCACGCCTTCGCCCTGTTCTATCCAACTATGTTTAAGTTGGTAAAGGGCGTGAAACACAATGAAATGGGTTTTAAAGAGCATTAAAGGCTCTCGTAACGAAGCGTCATCAAAAAAGTGATATGGCGCTTTTTTCAAAATCTCAATGAGCTCATACTCGCTCACACCACGTTGAAAAAGCGGCTTTTGTGTCGATAACGTATCAACAAGTAGTTCGGCTTGAAGCACGTAAGCTTCGCTGGCATCAGGCTGATTTTGCAAAACTAATTACCTTGCTTTAAATAGGGTTCATCCAGGGCCTGCTGGTCTTTAATGTACGTTAAAGACCAACAGCCCTAGTGTACAAACATGTTAAATATTGGCCTAGTACCGATTTTATTGCTAGAAAGTAATCCAAAACACAACGTTCACTGTTAAAGTAGCTTAGTAAAAATAAAATAATAACTTTGGAGTTCACTTGAAAGCACTCATTGCCCTTACCAGTATTGTCGGTTTTTTTATGGTGGTATTACCCGGCCCCCTTTATCAGTATGCCGGTGTTAGTTTAGGCACCGCATTTACTTCACTGCGATTTGGCGTATATGTGGGCGGCGCAGCGTTGATACTCATTATTTTGCAGGTTTTGATTAACCGTAAAAATGTTAGCTGGGGAAGCACCTTTGTCTGTGCCATTCTTGCCCTGGTTGCTGTGGGAATGCCGGTGAGCATGATGAGCAAAGCCAGCGCAGTTCCTCCTATCCATGACA
>Ga0208406_1001010_pt1 | contig 11045 bp, 6 predicted proteins | sample ETNtaG_15_FD_185769 | JGI IMG/M metagenome (GOLD analysis project Ga0208406, IMG submission 185769) | Marine microbial and viral communities from oxygen minimum zone, Eastern Pacific Ocean - ETNP201302PF89A (SPAdes) (version 2) | ecosystem: Environmental > Aquatic > Marine > Oceanic ...
GCAAGGTTCATATATTAATGAAGATGGATTTATTTCAGAAAATACAATGAAGATACAAGATAGTTTATACTATCAGGATTATTCATATGTAATTAAAGTAGGTCGTTCTATTGCTGATTGGAGAGATAGTTATAAGAAAACTTTACACCCTTCTGGATTCTACTTTACAGGACAAGTTAATATACAATCACAATTAGATTTGAGATTGAGAAATGTAACCGGTATCAATACAGGTGTTGTTGAAGTTATACAAGGTGTTATTAAAATTGTTTTTGCTCCTATATTAGGACGAAGATTAGGTACCGTAGATGATGGAACAACTTTACGTGCTAATCCTCACGTAGGTGTTTATGTAGATTTAACAGATAGTACAAGTGAACACTTTACACCTAATACAAGAGATTTAACATTAAAGAGAGCTATCACGCTTAGGAGGCGTTCTGGTGGTTCAATCACAGCCGCAGGAACGGTAATAGAAAGAGGATTCTTATATGCAGGACCTAGATTTAATAGTATCAATAGAGAGGTGTTTAGAACCTTTGCTGATGGTATTCATATTGCATTAGAAGAAGGAATAGGATCGGGTCATATGCTTGATGAAACTGATGGAGATAACATTTTATACGAAGATAATGATATAAAAGGTTACACAATAAATAATCTAAATAGTTTAGTAATAACAGGAACTAATAGTTCATTAGATGGTACAACTGCATTAATGAAGATGTTAGCAACAGATAGTTCCAGACGAGTTAGAACAAATCTAGCAATGCCAACACATATTACAGCTGTACCAAGTTAATAGGGAAGGGATATAAATATCTATTATAAATATTAGAAGGAAACAAAATTATGCCAGCAATAGTAACCAATAAATTCAGAATACACAACGCTGAACAATTCAAGGAATCATTTTCCGAAGCTTCACCGAATGTGTATTATATGATGTTGGGACGGCCACAAGCCTATGCAACATCAACAAGGGGTGATTCACGTACCGAAAACGAAGGTTCGGATGCTGCTCCTATAACACCAGCGGATGATATAGTCACAGAATTTTATCAATTTGACGAAGCAATCGCTGCTAAAAAATTAGGTAGTGCAGATACCTCTTATGTTGTTCCAAGACGAAATTGGGCAACAGGTACGGTATACGATTATTACAGACACGATTATGGTAATCGAATAACTGGAACTACAAACACACAAGCCGCTAATAGTGGGGCAACCAATTTATATGACGCAACGTTTTATGTTGTATCAAGCACTTATAATGTTTATAAGTGTTTAGAAAATGATGGTAACACAGCTTCAACGGTTGAACCTACAGGAACATCAACATCTATATTATCAACTGGAGATGGATACAAATGGAAATATTTGTATTCTTTGTCTGCTTCACAGCAAATAAATTTTTTATCTACAGATTTTACAGGCGTTGCTACAAACTCAACGGTGAGTGCTGCTGCTGTTGATGGTGCATTAGATATTGTCAAAGTTAAGACTGCTGGTTCTTCTTATGACGTATCTGGTGGTGCAACAACTGGAACAATTACTGCTGTCCCTATAAGAGGTGATGGTAGTTCTGGAGTATGTTCGGTAACACTTGCTTCTGGTGCTGTATCTACGGTTACGGTTACAACTGCTGGAACAGGATATACTTTTGCATATATTAGAAGTGCTGATATTATCGCAGCTACAAATGCTGGTGGTAATGGTTCAGGCGCTGAATTAGATGTAATAATTCCACCAAAAGGTGGCCACGGATTCAATGCTGTTAAAGAATTAGGTGGATTTTATGTAATGATGAATGTAAACTTTGAAGGTGCTGAAACAGGTTCTGGTTCAGATGTATCTGCCGCTAATGATTTTAGAAAAATCGCTTTAATAAGAGATCCAAAATCAGGTGGAGCAGCTGCAAGTGCAGCTACTTTAAGAGCAACAAAAGCAGTAAGATTTGCTTCATCACCAACACCAGGAACTTTTTCGGTAGACGAAGAAATTAATCAAGCAACAACTGGTGCTGTTGGTAAAGTAGTAGAGTGGGATTCTGTAAATAGAATCTTATATTACATACAAACAAGATTCAATGATGAAGGTGTTGATAGTAATGGTAACTTAACCAACTTTAGTGCTGGTAATGTAATAACTGGACAAGGTGGAAGTTCTCCAACTGGTACTCCAGATACTACAGATAGTTCAACCGTTAATGGAACAACTTTTGCAAGTGGATATTCTGTTTCTGAATTAGACGCTGATGACGGCGATATAATTTATTTAGAAAATAGAGCACCAATTACAAGGGCAACTGACCAAACTGAAAACATCAAATTGATTGTTGAATTTTAATAATTAGGAAAAAAATAGTATGCCAAGTCCAACTGATTTTAATGTCAGTCCCTATTATGACGATTATTCCAAGTCGAATAACTACCATCGGGTATTGTTCCGACCAGCGTTTGCTGTTCAAGCAAGGGAGCTAACTCAAGCACAAACTATAGTACAAAATCAACTTGAGCAATTTGGTGACCACGTATTTAAAAGTGGTTCATCTGTTATTCCTGGACAATTATCTATTGATACAAATTATACAGCAATCAAATTAACATCTAAATCAGCTTCAAGCATAAACGATTATAATAACACAACTTTAACTGGAGGAACTTCAGGAGTAGTTGCTCAATGTATAGGAGTTGCTGCTACAGATGGTACTGATCCAGATACTCTATTCGTAAAATACGATAAGACAGGAACAGATAACGCTGCTACAACATTTACAGATACAGAAACAATTACTTCAGATGGAAGTGGTACTCCAACTGCTGTTGTAGCTTCAACTCATACAGGTTCAGCGGCTGGTGTTGCTGAAGGTGTTTATTACATTAATGGATATTTTGTAAATGTAGCTGCTTCAACTTTAGTATTAGACAAATATACAAACACACCTTCATATAGAGTAGGATTATCAGTAGCAGAAAGTTTTACGTCTGCTTCAGATGACGCTACTTTAAATGATAATGCAACTGGTTCTACAAACTATAATGCTCCAGGTGCTCATAGATTTAAAATTTTATTAACACTTGCAAAGAAAACTTTATCTGCTACAGACGATACCAATTTTATAGAAATTGCTAGAGTAGATAATGGTGATATAAAAGTTCACGCAAGAAATAGTCAATACGCTGTATTGGAAGAAACACTTGCTCGTAGAACATTTGACGAGTCTGGTGATTATACGGTTAACGAACCTGATTTTGATGTAAGAGAATCAGTAGTATCAGGTAACAATAGAGGAATTTATACCGCTAGTGCAACCACAACAGATGGTAATACAGCTGCAACAACAATGTTAGCAGTTGGTGTTTCACCTTTTAAAGCATATGTAAGAGGTTTTGAGGCAGAAAGAATTGGAACAACTTGGGTTGATGTTGATAAGGCAAGAGATTTTGATACACAAAATAATCATAAAACAAGATTTGATTTAAAAAATTTCGTTTATGTAGATAATGTATATGGAACGCCAGACATTAATTTTGTTTCTGGTGACGCTGAAGCATTTAAAACAATTAATTTATACGACACAGCAACTGCTGTTCGTGGTACTGAACAATCAACATCTGGTAATACTGCTCCACAAATTGGAAGAGCAAAATCTCGTGGATTTGAATTAACAAATTCAACAGAAGCTTTAGATATTTTTGCTCAAACATCAACTTGGAAACATTATATTTTTGATGTTGAGATGTTTTCTCATCTTAAAATTTCAAACAACACAACATTTACAACTGGAGAAATTGTGTCAGGATCAACTTCTGGTGCAACTGGTTATGTACAGGCAATTTCATCTGGTGCTTCAAAAGTAATTTCAGCTGCAACAGAAGCTAATCCAGCAGTTCTAACTGCAACTGGTCACACTTATAAAGATGGTGACGCCATCTATATTTCTGGTGTTGTTGGTATGACAGAATTAAATGATAACACTTATTATGTTAAAGTAGTGGACGCAAATAGTTTTAGTTTACACGATTCGGCAGGTAATAATATAGATTCAAGTGGGTTTACATCTTATACGTCTGCCGGTACGGCTACAACAGGTACGGTAATAGTATCTAACGTTGAAGGAGAGTTTGCTGCTACAGAAACAATTACAGGACAAACATCAAATAATACAGCAGTTATAAAAGCAGATTTATATGGTAATCAAGGTGTTCAAATTAAAGAATTTGCTCAAACAAAACAAATTGGTATGGCAGGAAGTCCAACTTATACTGCTGATACTTCATTATCAGCTACTTACGGAGACAATACTGAATTAAGTGGTAATGTTTCAATTGCAAATGCAGACGCTACTTTACTTGGTAATGGAACTAAATTTTTAACAGAATTAAGACCAGGAGATTCAATTACTTGGTTAGATGACGCAAACACAACTACAACAGGTTTAGTACAAAGGGTTGTATCTAATAACGAAGTAGAACTAACTGCTAATGTTGGTGGTTCGGATGTAACCGTAGCTGCAATAGCAACAAGACGAAGAAGTAAATTACAAAATCCTGAAAATAATATTGCTCTATTTCAATTACCTTACACAACGGTTAAAACTTTAAAGACAGCAACAAACTCTAGTCTAACAGATACTAACTTTAATATTAGACGACAATTTACAGGAACATTATCTTCAAATGGAGATTTATCCATTACTGCAGGAACAAATGAAATTTTTGCTTCCCAGGAGGACGGGGACTTTGCTATATCAATTATGACAACAGGTGGTGGTAGTACAGGTGCTGTTGGAGACGCATTAAATACAACTGGTAATAACCACGAAAGTAATGCTATCTTTACATTAGGGGGTTCACCTACAGGAAAATCTTTAACTTTTGATTTTGGTGCAAACTTTGCTGGACATAAAGTTAAGATATTAGCAACAATTGCTAGAACGGTTGCAGGATCAAAAACAAAAACTGCAAATAATGATTCAACGGTACAGATAACATCTCAATCAACTATTGAATCTGGTATTATTGGATTAGGAAAAGCTGATGTTTATGCTTTAGAAAATGTTTATATGGCAGCTGATTTTTCAACAGACGCAACTACTAGTGATACAGATATTACAAGTAGATTTGAATTAGATACAGGACAAAGAGATAACTTCTATGACATTGGAAGAATAAAATTAAAAACAGGAAAATTAATTCCAACTGGAAGATTACTTGTTAAGTTTGATTATTTCTCTCACGGTTCTGGAGATTACTTTGATGTAGATTCTTATTCTGGTATTGTTAACTACGAAGATATTCCAAGTTATACTTCCGACACAACTGGTACATTATATCAGTTAAGAGATTGTTTAGATTTTAGACCTAGAGTAGATGACGCTTCAACTATCAATAGTGGTAATGCTGATAGAACATATGACGGCGCTGGTGCTTCAACGGTTGATGTTGTAGAATTTAATTCAGACATAACAGCTGATATGGAATACTATTTAAATCGTATAGATAAAATTTTTATTACAAAAGATGGTGCATTAAAAGCATTAAAAGGTGCTTCAGATTTAAATCCTTTAAAACCAGGAAATTTAGATGGACATTTACATCTTGCAACATTACACGTACCATCATATACTTTAAATCCAGATGAGGTTGAAGTAGAAAAAATTGACAACCGAAGATATACAATGAGAGATATTGGACATTTGGAAAGAAGAATATCAAACATAGAATACTATACAACATTATCTTTATTAGAAGCTAATGCTCAATCAATGCAAATACAAGACGCTGATGGTTTAGATAGATTTAAAAATGGATTTGTTGTAGATAATTTTACAGGACATAACATTGGTGATGTTAGAAATTTTGATTATAAATGTTCAATGGATATGGAACGTGGTGAAGTACGACCAATGTTTAATCAGGATGCAGCTACTTTGGAAGAAGTAGATGAAGATGGTACAGCAATTTTAGTAGCTGATAGAACAGCAGCTGGTTATACAAAAACTGGAGATTTGATTTCCTTACCATATACAGAAACATCGGTAATTCAAAATCTTTACGCAACTAAAACAGAAAATTTAAATCCATTTTTAGTATTTAATTGGATTGGTACAGTAGAATTAACTCCAGCAGTTGATGAATGGAGAGAAACAGAAAGAGTACCTGAAATTACAGTTGATTTGGCAGGAAGTTTTGACCAATTAGCTAGAGATTTGGGATTGGAAAATACAGGAGATTTAACTGAAATTCCTTTGGGTACAGCTTGGAATGAATGGCAAACTAATTGGACTGGAAATCCAAGGTCTTGGAATGAAGGAAGAACTCAGGTTTCACAAACAGATTCAATACAAACAAGAGATGGAATAAGAACAAGTGTAATTCCTAGAACGGTTACACATAGTTTAGGTGATAGGGTTGTGGCTGTTAATTTTGTTCCATTTATAAGAAGTAGAGATGTAACCTTTGAAGGATATGGTTTAAGACCAAATACAAGAGTCTATCCTTATTTTGATAATGTTGCTATTGCTTCATATGTCACTCCAGATGGAGGTTCACTTGCAGGAAATGTTGTGACCGATACAAATGGATATGTTAAAGGTTCATTTGCAATACCTGATCCAAATGTGGATGCAAATCCAAGATGGAGAACAGGTACAAGAGTTTTCAGATTAACAAGTTCATCTACTAATTCTATGGATAGAACAGCAATTGCTACAACAGCAGAAGCTGATTATAACGCAAAAGGATTATTAAACACAATGCAAGGTGTTAATATTTCTACAAGAGAAACCGAAACGGTTAGAACGGAAGTTGATGAAACAAGAACAATTACAAATACATCCAGATTCACTCCTGCACCACCAAATCCTGACCCATTGGCACAATCATTTATGATTGATAGTGCTGATGGTTGTTTTATAACTAGTGTGGATGCTTATTTTGCTACAAAATCAACTACAATACCTGTTAAAGCAGAATTAAGAAATATGGTTAATGGATATCCTGGAAAACAAGTTCTTCCTTTTGGAAGAAAATGGTTAAATCCAGTTGATGTTAACACAAGTACAGATGGAACAACTGCAACTACATTTACTTTTCCTTCACCTGTTTATTTAAAAGAAGAAACAGAATATTGTTTAGTTTTATATTCAGATTCACAGGATTATACAGCGTATGTTTCTCGTTTAGGAGATACACAAATAGGATCAGATAGAACGGTATCTGAACAACCTGGTGGAGGTGTTTTATTTAAATCTGCAAATAATAGAACTTGGAATGCTGAACAAATGGAAGATTTAACTTTCAATTTGAAAAAGGCAGTCTTTACAACTGGCACTTATGCTACAGCTACATTAGCAAATGCTGATTTACCTGTTAAGACTTTAAAGAATAATCCAATTAGAACATTTAATGGTTCTAGTGATATAAGAGTTTATCATAAGAGTCACGGAATGCACAGCACATCTGACAATGTAACCATTGCAGGAGTAGCTTCAGCAACATATAATGGTCTTGCTCATTCAGAAATTAATGGAACTTACACTTCAATTAAAAATATAACTTTAGATAGTTATGATTTGACTTCAGGTGGAACAGCAACAGCTACTGGTGATGTTGGAAGTAATACGGTCACAGCAACTCAAAATAGACAATTTGATGTATTGCAATTACAATTAGGACACGTTATACATCCAGGCACAACTTTAACAACTGGTATTAGAACAACAACAGGTAAATCTGTAGATGGTTCTGAATCAGAATTTGCTTTGGCAAGTGCTTCAGCTGAAAAATCAATTACAATTGGAGACAATGTGTACTTTACTGCTCCACAAATGGTAGCAAGTACCATTAACCAAACAAATGAAATGTCAAGTTTAACAAATTATAAATCAATGATTGTGAATTGTACATTGTATTCAACCAATGCAAATTTATCACCAGTTATTGATGTTCAAAGATTACACGCATTTTGTATTTCAAACAGATTAAATCAACCTGCTGTTTCATCTACTAGTACATTTACTGGAGATGGATCAACAACTGCATTTACTTTAGGTGTAACACCTTCAAGTGTTCATTTAGTATCTGTTAAAAAAGATGGTAAAAAATTAACTCCAGTTGTTGACTTTACAACTTCTGGAACAACTTTAACAATGGGGACTGCTCCCGCTTTAAATTCAAAAATTGTAGCAACAATTTCTAATAAAGTGGATTATGAAGCTGATACTTCTATTTTAGGATTATCTTCTGCTGGTAGTTATATGACAAGAGCAGTTAGTTTGGCAAATCCTTCAACTGCTATAGATATAAGAGTTGGGGCAAGTGTAAGGTCTACTTCAACAATTAAATTCCTTTACAGATTAAGTGGAGGAGAAGAAACAAGAAGATTAAATGATATACCTTGGACATATTTTAATACAGATGGTAGTCCAGATACATCTATTACACCATCAGTTGGTGATACGGTATTAGATGATGACTTTAAGGAATATCAATTTAGTGCTTCTAGTCTTCCAGAATTTACATCTTTCCAAGTTAAGTGTGTGATGAATGGATTAGTTTCATCTTATCCACCTAGATTAAAAGATTTAAGGGCGATTGCTCTGGCGGTATAATATGGCTGAACATTTAAAAGTAAAAGGTTATACAGGTTTAGTAAGAGATGTTTATTCTAGTGCTATTGTAAGAGAAAAATCAAATGATTATGAATTGTATATGCAAAGACAAATACAAATTAGAGAAAATAAAGATGAGATGAGAAATGCAATTAGAGAAATAAATAATCTAAAGAAAGAATTAAGAGAAATAAAAGAATTACTAGTAAAGAAGGTTAACAACTAATGGCAATAAGATCCGTAGCAACAACTAATACTTTAGAAACGTTTAGAACAACGTTTAATAGTCTTGCTAGCACCGATATAGGTGATACAGCAACACTAGGTACTACAGCTACAAATGTAATAGGCGCAATTAATGAAGTTAATTCAGCGGTTACTGTAACTGGTTGGACGGTTACAGATGGTTCTAATTCACAAACTATAGTATCTGGAAATTCTTTAACGATTGTAGGTACAACTGGTATAAATGCTGTTGTAAGTGCAACCGATACTTTAACATTATCATTGGAAAATATGTATCCTGAAGTTGCAGGTGCAACATTTAATGCTGATGGTTCAAACGCATATACAAATTTAGCCGTAACCGTGGCTGCAAAAACAAGTGCTCACATATACAATGGCACAGGTAGTTCAAATGGTTTTAAAATAGACGGTACTTTCTCACCTTTCTTAAACTTTAAGGTAGGGAATACATACAGATTTGACCAAGCGGATAGTTCTAATACAGGACATCCGTTGAGATTTTATTATGACGCTGCTAAGGTTACTGCATATACAACTGGAGTAACCGATAGTGGAACACCTGGAAATGCTGGGGCATATACGCAAATTGTGATAACTTCATCAACTCCAAACATACTTTATTATCAATGTAGCTCACACGCACATATGGGAAGTAGAGTAGATGTAGATAGTTCTGCTTTAGTGGGTACAACGTTCTTGTCAAGTACAGGAACATCAACCGTTTACGCAAGTAATGCTTTTGCAATTGCTCAAGCAGTTGCGTTAGGTTAATATAAATATAGAAGTTAGGTTAATATAAATATAGAAGAAGAGGATAGAAATGGCAAACGATTTTAAAAGATTTACTGCAAGTTCAGTCAATACGACAGCTGGTGCAGGTGCTACGGCAGTTTATACCGTACCATCAACCGGATCTGTTGCAATGGAATCAATTGTTATTGGTGTCACCCTTTCCAATAAAACTAATGCTGGTGTGACTGCTAGTGTATTTTTAGATAATTATGATGGAAGTAATGATGCGTATATAGTTAAGGATGCTAGTGTGCCATCAGGCTCTTCACTCGAAGTAATGTCTGGAAATAAATTAGTTTTACAAGGCAATGGTACTACTAATGACGTAATTAGAGTTTCAGCAGGAACAGCAACAGCTTTAGACGCAACGGTTTCAGTATTGGAAGATGTATAATAAATAATTATATTAGGAAAGTAAATTAAATGGCATATATTGGTAAAAAACCATCAGATACATTTAGAGGTCTGGCAATTAAAGATTCATTTACAGGAGATGGCTCTACGGTCGCTTTTGATTTAACAAAAGAAGCACCCGATGGCGGCGATAGTGATTTAGAAATCTTTATAGATAATGTTAGACAAGAAGGTGGTACAGGTAAGGCATATACTTTAGGTGTTGATGGATCAGGTGATAATAAAAGAATTACTTTTACAGCGGCTCCAGATTCAGGTGCTGAAATTTATATTATAAATCCAGGAAAGGCTTATGCAGATACAAAATTAGGAAATGTTTCTGTAGATTCCACACCATCTCTTGGTGGAGATTTAGATGTCAATGGAAACGATATAGTTTCAACTTCAAATGGCGATATTAATATTACTCCAAATGGAACAGGAGAAGTTGTTATTGATGGATTAATACACCCACAAGCTGATGGTAACACAGGAGAATTTCTTAAAACAGATGGTGCAGGAAATTTAGATTTTGCGGCTATTCAAGGTGGTAACATAACAACTGAGGGAGAAGCATTTTCTAACTACAATCAAATTACTGACGACAGAACAACAACAACTTCAGCAACATCAAATATGTTTTTAGCAGGACTTATAACAGTAGCAGACACTAAAACATGGACTGTTGCAGGAGCAGGAACTTTAACAATTATATAATGAGAATTTTAACAGAATTTGTTTAGATTATTGGTTATCCAAATAATAAATAATAATTAACCAAAATTTAATGGATGGATAAATAAATGGAGAAAATGAAATAATGGCAAGTAAAATAAAAGTTGACAAGATTGAGGGTAGTACAGGCACAACTATTACCTTAAATCATGATGTCGCTATGGCTTCAGGAAAAACACTTCCTGCGGCAAGTTTAACAGGAACAGTAGCAGACGCTAGAATTTCAACTTTAACTGCAAGTAAACTTTCAGGTGCTTTACCT
>Ga0208406_1001011_pt1 | contig 11040 bp, 10 predicted proteins | sample ETNtaG_15_FD_185769 | JGI IMG/M metagenome (GOLD analysis project Ga0208406, IMG submission 185769) | Marine microbial and viral communities from oxygen minimum zone, Eastern Pacific Ocean - ETNP201302PF89A (SPAdes) (version 2) | ecosystem: Environmental > Aquatic > Marine > Oceanic ...
CTTCAACAAGAAGCGAACAAACGCCTGTCCCTCGTTGTACCGATTACGTTGCTCATCGTCTTCATGCTGTTGTTTTCAAGTTTCAACTCCCTGATGAATGCGTTGCTGATTATCCTCAACATTCCGCTGGCGCTAGTCGGTGGTGTTGTTGGACTCTGGCTGACGGGACAGAATCTCTCTGTGCCTGCTTCAGTCGGATTCATCGCCCTGTTCGGCATCGCCCTAGAGAACGGCATGGTGCTGGTCACCTATCTCAATCAACTCTTACGCAATGGTGTTCCGATGGATGAAGCGTCCGTAGAAGGTGCATGCCTCCGTCTCCGACCGGTGTTAATGACTGCTCTCACCACGGCGTTGGGGCTGATTCCGTTGTTGTTCTCAGGTGGTACAGGTAGTGAAGTTCAACGCCCGTTAGCGACTGTCGTCATTGGAGGATTGGTCACTTCTACGATTTTGACGTTGCTGGTGATTCCGGCGCTTTACAGGTGGTTCTCGATTGGGGTTGAAGTTGAAGAAGCCGGTTCGAATTAAGCTTCTCAAAACAAAATTTTTCTTACGTAATGTAGCTGGATTGTCGCAAGTTGTCCCGCACCGGATTTTAATTCAAAGTGGCTATGAAGTCGTTTCGGCTCTCACTGCTAGTGATGCTTAGTTTGCCACTGGCCTTGATCGGAGGTGTAAAATCAGTGTTTTCTTGTCTGGTGGTGTACTCAGCATCCTTGCGAGGGTCAGATTTATTCTATTGCTTGATATTGCCGTGTGGAGGTTCCACACTTAGAGGCACTATACAAAAAGTACAGCGATCAGGGACTGGTTATACTTGGAGCTAGTGTTGACCAAGATTACGATAGTCTCAGACGAGTCGCACAAGGATTAATATCCTATCCGGTGCTTAGAGACAGTCAGGATGCTTCCAGCCTTTACGGTGTCAGTGGGATACCCGCTAATTTTTACATTGATAGATTAGGAAAGGTTAGCCAAGTTGAAGTTGGTTTTCATGGAGAATTGGCCCTTGAAAATAATATTAAGGATATATTGTAAGAGTGAGTATCTCGATTTTTGGTTACTATCGAGCAGAGAAGATAGTCAATACAACCGATGGTAATAGCAAATAAGTGTCTCATTCTACCCAGTTTCATAACCAGTCCCCTCCAGCATTGCAAGTACACATCTCACAAAGTTATTGATCAAGAACTAGCTGAACCATATGCTGTACTTGCTGTGCACCCAGTTGTTTAACCAGCTTAGGTTTCCTGATAGTAACATGATGGAGAATATGGTTCAAATCCAGCGGTTTACCTGCCCGTAGTAGAGGCTGCACATAAGTGTGTAGATATTCATTCAGCTGCTGTTTAGCCTCCTGATGAATGGAAGATCCGTCAGCCATAGCGGGATTGTCAGTGACTTGAGCCATAGCCATGTTGAGATAGTCTAATCCCTGATGATGTTTAAGGTACCAGTTAGGCGTATCGGGAGTATCCACATGCAGCTGAATGCAGACCTTGAGCACCTCGATAGCCTGTTGAGTTTGTAGTCGGTGACGAGGGCCGCCACGCACCCCTTGAAATTATGAAGTCTGTACTGATGGTGACTACCATAACACCGAGCCTTCTTGTGAAGGTACCAATATTCTGTCAGTTCCCTAACATCATCGGCATATGCAGCATTTTGAGGAGTTACAGGAGAACCTGAAGCTCCCTGATCAAATTCCAGTTGTTGTTGGCTTTCAGGCTTATCTGTCAAAGGAGAAGAAGTAATATTAATATCTTTTAGTTTATCTCTTAATGTGTCAGATGTTTTGATTAAAGTTATGACCATGAATCCTAAAAGGGAAGTTGTTGTTGAAGTTAAAGATTTGAAATCAGAACAAGTTCCTGATTATGTTGAAAGAACTTGTAGAGATTTAGTTCATTTATTGGGTGCAGGAGAAGTCGATGTAAGTGTAGAAGAACAAAAAGGAAAATAAATAAAGCCTAAATGAGGGAAAAACGGGATTTTATGCTTGTTGACATTGACGAATATGGCTTAGACCTGAAAAAATAAAAACGTCGAGGATTCAATTTCAGCGGGTCTCCTTAGGCTAGCCCACCACCCACACGGGCGAGGGCGTTAACACTTTACGGTAGGTTATGCTCAATTAAAGTGAGTCCCGATATTTTTTCATCGATGTGCGGCTCTTTTGTCGGTGCTGTTCCATCTTTTCGGGATCGTTTTGGATTTTCAGCCATTGCTTTCTAGCCTCGACCCTTTTCTTGCACCTTGTATGACAATATTTCTTGCTATCTCTAGTGGTTTCGAAGACATCTCCGCATCCGAAGCACTGTTCAAACCTAACTTTCTGGCGCTGTTCATCAGTCATGACTTTTACTAACTGATGGTATGCGTGTGCGACTAAGTCTTCGGCTTTCTCCTCCTGTCAATAGGGTTATTTTAGGAAAAGATCGATGTCGATTTTATGTTTTAGGCGGCTTTAAGCTTCTTATTTCTCCGTCTGCATCGTCGACCATTGTTTTAAACCGATTTCAACGATTTGATCATCAGGCCACTTCTCCATGTAGCGATAACTCGGATGCCCCGACAGATCTCTGCATGGATTGTGTTGCGTATTGTAGCAACAGATTAGCGCCCAACGTGGTTCATCGCTTTCGTTCGGATCCGAACTGTGCAGAAGATTAGAATGGAAAAAAAGGGTATCGCCCTGTTCCATTTCGCAATAGACATGCTCAAGATTTTCCAAAAGCAGATCAACACGTTTCGGATCTGCACCGGTTTGAGTGCCAAAACGACCGTGTTCAATCCGCCCACATTTGTGCGAACCTTTGATTACTTGGAGACAACCATTTGCTTTTTTCGCGCGATCAACGGAGATCATCACACTTGCCATATCGGGATAGAGGCAATCGTTGTGATACCAATAGCCGTAATCTTGATGCCACTCCCATCGACCACCGACTTTCGCTTCTTTAACCATCATCTTATAATGGTAAAGATAGATTTTATTACCAAGCAATTTCTCCGTTGTATCAGAGATGCGGTGACATCGCACGAAAGCATTGTAGATATCGTTGCGTGGTTCGCTTGTCAGCCAAAGTTTACTTTCACGCCCTTCAGTGTCACGAGCGGTGTGGACATGATCTTGTTTTTCCATGTCTGATTTGGAGATCTTGAAAAGCAGATCCATTTCTTCGGAATCGAAAAGATTCCTCACTGTCAAAAAACCGTCTTTGTCAAATTGACGGATTTGATCTTCTGAAGCGTTAAATTCTCTCATAATTAACGACTTATGCAGTTACACGATATGCTGAAGATGGGTATAATTCACAGGGAGAATACATGAAATAGATAAGCAGGTCAAGCAAACGCTTCAGTCAAGCACTTATTTTTTCTTTTCTTTCTTTTTCTTGTGAGCTTTATGACAGGCTGCACAAGATTTCGTCATTTCAGCAAAAGCGCTTTTGGCTACCTCGAGGTCCTTGGCTTCAATGGCTTTCAAAAGTGTTGCGCTGCCGTTACGTAAGGTTTCTGAGGCCGCGGTAGCCCAAACACCATCAGGACAACGGCCATCGGCCATCAAGACATAACTGCTTTCGTTTAGAACCGCAACATTTACCGCCAATTTTTTCCATTCTTTATCTTCGATTGGGGGAGAGTCAAGTCCTTTTTTGATGGCCCCACAGTGGGGTTGGATGACGCCTTCCATCCACTGCTCGGTCCTTAACAGACGTTTCTTTCCCTTTTGGATTTGGGTGAGTGCATTACCAACAAGACCCAAGACTAATAATACGGAAAAGAACTTTATAGCCATTGGCATTCGCTTCATTTCTTTACCTCCGAATACTTTAAATGATTGAACTATTCTAGATTTTCCAGTTGTCGCTTCTCAATGAACTAGCAGAGGAAATGAATTTTATCGGGAAATACCCTATCAGAAAAGGTCGGTAATGTCAAGTTACTGGTTAAGGCTTATTAATAGTCTTAGGGCTCACGCATTGAAGGCAGGCTGAAATTGCGGGTTAAGATATTCCTTGCTAGAGACAAAAGAATTGGCGAAGATAGCCACCAAAATTCTGGAACAAATTTCGCTGTAAACGGCAGCACAGACATGGTCACGGATGGCTGCTTTCATTCAAATATACCGGATCCCTACAGCAGCAAATGTAACCTTCGTGTGTCAGTTTGAGAATAAAAAAAGGTGTAAAACGGACAAAATGGAGGTAAAGTGGACATAATAGCGTTGAAATAAACTTTTTGCTTAATGCTGCTATTAGATTATATAATTGCTTCAGTGGATACTAAGTTGGTGTAAGACTAAACCACCTCAACTGTTGAAAATTCACTTGAATTCCAGCAAGATGGATTCTCGTAACAGTATTCAACGCGCACTGATAAAAGATGAAGTCAGCGAATCTCTGCTGACTCTGGATTATCCATCTCCGCGCACGTAGAATGGAAAAGAGCCGAGCTAAGTCTAGTGGAGTCCAATGGTTTCGTAAGTCAGTACAGGTTTTTGGCGCAGAAGTCGAATCCTGAAATGAATTCAGCAAGCCAACAGTGGGAGATAAAATGTCATGAGCACGACCGATACAACAATTCTACGCGACCTTGCCAAGCAGTATCTCGATATCTGCCATAAACCTGTTCAGCAGGAACGCCGCGATCTGTGGCGAAAAAAGAACAGCTTCGCGGTGCGAGAGTCCAGGAAACAAAAACCAATTCGTCCCCTGATCTACGTTCGCGCCTTCGCATGGGGAGAACTGCCGGAGTCCAAGTGCGTGTGCGAGGATCCCTTCTATCGGCAATACGAAAACTTTCTCCGTCACGCGCTGTTCTGGGATACCTTCGACGATGATTCCATTTTCGAGCCGTGGGTTACCCTGCGGGCGAGATGCAGGTCCAGCGGTTGGGGATTGAGCGGCAAAAGAAACTATCCTGCCGCGTCACGCGGTGCGTTCAAGGTCGATTACCCCATCAAGGAACTGGAGGATGCGAGGAAACTCCGTACGCCGCGTCATGAGATTGATGAAGAGAAGACGGCTCAAGACGCGATGCGCCTGGAAGAAGCAATTGGGGAGGTTCTCACGGTCGATGTTGATCGCGCCCCTGCCTATCGCACGTGGAGCGCTGATATTTCCACGGATTTGGGGTATCTGCGAGGGATGGAACATTTTATGGTCGATATGATGGACCATCCAGAATGGCTGCACCAACTAGTCGGTTTTATGCGTGACGGAGTTCTCAGGACGCATGAACAAGCCGAAGCCGCAGGTGATTGGGGACTTTCCGCCCATCAGAACCAAGCTATGCCTTATGCTGAAGAACTCCAATCGCCGTCGCCCAACGTCAATGGTGTTAAACGCGGGGAACTGTGGGGATTCTTTGCGGCTCAGGAGTGGGAAGGTACCTCACCCCAGCAACACGACGAATTTCTCTTGCAATATCAACTCTCGATCATGAAGCATTTCGGGCTTGTCGCTTATGGTTGTTGCGAAGATCTGACTGAGAAGATCGGCATCCTGCGCCAGGTCCCGAATCTGCGCCGTATCGCCGTATCGCCCTTCGCTGACGTAGCGAAATGTGCCGAACAGATCGGCACCGACTACATCATCAGTTATCGCCCTAGTCCCGCCGACATGGTCAGCTACGATTTTAATCCGGATCGCATTCGGAAGGTTTTGCGCAAGGACTTCGAGGCGATGAAGGGCACACATTTCGACGTTACTCTCAAGGACGTCGAGACGGTTGAGGGTCATCCCGATCGTGTTAGGAAGTGGGTGCAAATTGTTCGGGCGGAGATTGAGAGGCTTTGATTGACCCTCAACCCCTTCCTGTCCTACGGACATGAAACAGTATCTATATACTATTTCACTGTTTCTTCGATCGGATACATTCGTGGTGACGATTGAAGATCGGTGAAGGGGGTTCGCCCCTTACCCTACCGTAGTAGGGGTTGGATGTCCCCGTCCGTGAAGTAGTACAGATATCCTGAGCATATTAAGGATTAATTTTGAACAGTTGACTGAGGAAGTCCATGATAAAAAAAGGGGAATCACTTAGAATGAAACATCAAAAACGAAAGATCTCCACTAGCGCGTTTGTAACCGCAGAGATGGTCGAAGAATTCATCCACCCCGATAAACGGGAGTGCGCCCTCTCTCTCTTCCGCGTTAATGGTATCGCAAAGATCTATCTCGACTGCTGGCGTGGCAGCCACATCCCAACAGCCGAAACCTTGACTTTGGTTCGCGATTTTTTTCGTGAGAGGGACTTCGAGGTCGCGGCGGGATTGACGCCAACACGCGGCGGTTTTGGTAAAGCCTCGACAGATGGCAGGTGGTGGTTATGCTATACCAATCCCGAAACACAGAAAGGGATTGAGCAGGTGGTGCGGTGTGTCGCTCAGATCTTCGATACGATTATCGTCGATGATTTTCTCTGCACGATGTGCTTCTGTGAGGAATGTACCCAAGCGAAGAGGGAACGGACATGGGACGCCTACTACGTCGATCTTCTTGTCCAGGTGACAAGAGACCGAATCATCGCGCCTGCACAGAGCGAGAACAGAGATGTCCATCTAATCATCAAGTATCCTCAATGGTACGATCGTTTTCATGTTTTCGGTTATGATGTCCTGACCCATCCACAACAGTTCGATGAGGTGTGGGTTGGCACGGAGATCCGGGATCTGCGGGTTGAATATGTCCATCCATATCAGGCTTTTGTGAATTATCGATGGCTGGCGAGTCTTTCTGGCAATAAGATTGGCGGCGCCTGGTTTGACTTCATCAATGTCTATCCCGAGATCTACCTCGAACAAGCGTTTCAGAGCGTGCTGGCAGGGGCACGTGAACTGATCCGTTTTAGCTATCAACCCGCGCTCTACTCACCGCAGAACGAAAACACGGCGGCACTTCTGGAGAAAATGCCAGATCTGGTAAAGCTGGTCGATTTCATTGGGGATCGCCCGTTGAGGGGAATTATGGGCTACAAACCGCCCGATAGTGATGGTAAAGACGAAGCCTATCTTTTTGATTATCTTGGCATGTTAGGTTTTCCGCTACTGCCGTGCTGCCAATTTCCCGACAAGGCGTCCGCCATCTATCTTCCTGTGCATGCGGCCAGAGACGATGCAATTGTGGAAAAAGCGACCGCCTATCTCGAAGGTGGAGGGACTGTCCTTATGAGCCCCGGTTTCCTCGATGCGCTTCAACGTCCGGGTACGCTAGAGGCAAAGAACCTGCTCGAACGCGCCGGTTATAATTCGACGAGGGCAACGACGCCGACAGACGTGTGGACCTACCAATTCAAAGTTGGAGAAGAACTCGTCTCCACAGAAGCACACATCCGATTTCTCTCACGGTTACTGCCTCAAGAGGCAGAAGTTCTCGCCACCGCGATTACATCTTTGGATGACATTCCAATTCTGACACATTGTGCTGGAGAGACTGGCGATATCTTTGTCTTCAATGCGCAAACCTTCCGTTATCCGCCTAAATCTGCACGGGTTACCGTCGCACAACCGGTACCGCTACCACACCTTCCACAGGCAATTGTGGGCCTGCTGAGAAATAAACTGTTACAGGCTTTTGGTTTGCAGATTCGATGTCGATCCCGAGTCGGCGTCTATCTCTATGGAGAAGATCGGCTTGCCCTCTCTAATTTTAATGATCAAGCTGTAAACGTCGAGATTGATGTCCTAACCGAGAGATCTGGAGACATTGAAGATGCCATCACCGGAAGACAACTCGGAAGTTGGGAAGGGAAAACGCTTCGTTTCACTATCCCAGGCCGAGATCGGATCGGGATAGTGTATTGAACATACCGATACCATAATAGTTCGGAGTGGCGTATCGCGACTGGTAGGGGTAAAGAGTTAGCAGTAATTGCTCACGCCAATACCCCACCGCTTTACCCCGAAGCTACAGTCGTGATGGAATGCCTAAGCTAGTCCTTCGAGAGTCGAATTCGGGTCTAATATGTAAAAGGTAACCTAGGGGTGCCCCCACTTTTCCAGCGATGGCAAACGGGCAAATCAAAGATGTGGGAAATGCCGGTAAAGGCACGAGAATTGCGTATATGAAGAAGTTTGATGTAGTCCTGATATTGTGTCTTATTAGTTGGCTGTGCTATTGATGATGATCCAACCGAGTCTATGATAAATTGGAAGGAAGGTAAGGTGAGCCTGAAGCCAAGTCGCGTTTTTTTTGCTAGAGGAATCATCGTCCCTCGAAAATCATTTTGAGGGGCAAAAAAACTCGGTTTCTGGTCTGCCACGTCTAACCAACTCTGTTAGGACCTCTACTTATCGTTGTACAGCAAACCCAAAGTACAAGTTACAATACTACCAAAGGAAGGATCAAATGATTACGAGCAACAAAGACCGGAATATCCTCAGAGAACTGGGCAACCAAGTTGCTGAGATAGCAGCACTCCCCGTACAGCAGAAGACCATCTCTCTATGGAAAGCACTGAATGAGCTTAAGCCCGTGCGTGCTATGGTGATGATCGACCAGATCCCCTGGCACGAGATGGATGTTAATGGCGAACTTACTTTGCAGTCCGAAGATGGTTTTTGCCGTAGTATTGAAACCCAGCTTAGGCAGACGCTGTACTGCTGGAAGCATATGCAAGCCGACATGGTAGTGGAGCCATTCGTCACCATTTCAAAAGCCGTTCGCAGGACTGGCTTCGGTGTCCAAGTCATTGAAGAGACTGCAGTGACCGACCCGCGCAATGGTATAGTCGGGCACCGCTACATCGACCAAATGAAGACCGAGGAAGACCTCCTGAAGATTCAGACGCCAACGGTATCCCCCGATGAAGAAGCTACGGAGCAGATGGAGTCTCGGGCGCGCGAGATCTTCGACGGCATCCTCGATGTTCGTGTGCAAGGCTCTCTTCCCGGATTCGCTCCATGGGACCAGATTGTTCAGTGGCGAGGGACGGATGCCATGCTGTTCGACTTGGTGGATCGGCCGGACTTCATGCACAAAATTATTGCTAGGCTGACAGACGCGCATTTGTCGTTGCTCGATCAACTCGAAGAGCAAGGGCTGCTGGGATTCAAGCAGGATCGAATCCACTGCACAGGCGCCTTCACGGATGAACTTCCCGCGCCCAAATCCGACCCACAGAAACCTCGCGCCAGAGACCTCTGGACTTCTGGCATGGCGCAGATTTTCTCTGCGGTTTCTCCAGCCATGCACGACGAGTTTGAGATCGATTACGCGGCTCGGTGGTACGCACGCTTTGGACTTGGATATTATGGGTGTTGCGAGCCACTTGACGAGAAAATCGGAGTCATCCGGAAACTTGAGCATGTGCGAAAGATCTCCATGAGCCCGTGGGTGAATATAGAACGTGGGGCAGAACAGATCGGGGCGGATTTCGTTTTCTCACGTAAACCCAGTCCTGCTTTCCTTGCGTGGGATAAGTGGGAACCAGAGGCTGTCTTTCAGGATCTGAGTGATACGCTTTTATGCTGTGCCCGACACCAATGTCCCATGGAATTCATCCTGAAAGACATCAGTACGGTTCGCTATCAACCCCAGCGACTATGGGAATGGGTGGATACCGCCATGAAGGTCGTTAATGGCTGAGTGAAGACGTTTGAAGTGGATACACCCCAAATAAGTTTGTACTCATGTTTTTTTCAAATCTGTAAAGGAGGAATAACAGATGAACTCCCGAGAACGATTTCATGCAACGTTCAACTACGATCAACCGGACAAGGCTTTCTTGATGTCGCAGTGGACGTTTAACGAGACGAAACAACGATGGCTGATAAATCCGCAGGAAATCCTCAGAACAAAGCTGATCTTTTAGATTGTATTTCTTTCGTCCGGTGCAAGACGTAACAAGGGTGATTTTCATTGGCTGTTCTTCGGCTGTTTTCTATTGTATCATTAGTATATCATTTTATGATGTCCTATTCAGCAAGTAAGAAAGCGATGGTTAGAGATAGCAAGATATCAGACAATCTTGATCACTTATGAAATACAATAGCTCAGTTCGTGAGAACGCTCTCAAAACTTATCTTTGCACTGGTAGCCTGTCGTCAACAGCTGTAGTCTGTTCTTTATCTGAGGACACTGTCAGACACTGGGCACGACAAGAAAATTGGGCCGGGAAACTGAGGACTCATCGAGAAAAAATTCAACGCCAAATTTTGAGAGATTTGTACTTTCGTCAAATCGCGGGGCTGAAAGAGTTCGTTAAGCGGTTCGATTATGGATCCCCCGGAGAATTAACAGGGTTCCCTATTGATGATGCCGGGAAGAATCGGAGATTGGAATACGGCACTAACGGGTTAATCTTCAAAGGTGAGAAACTGCAAATTGAGTGGTTTGTACGCTCGCTGAGGCAGCAACCCGACTACCAGTGTGCACTGGATGACGGTCAGACGATTTTTTTCGCTAAGACTGCCTGTACTTTCGGTGGCTTCCGCTTCTGGTTCGCATGCCCCGATTGTAGACGGAGATGTGCAAACCTCTACAAGAAGAAAAGCTGGTTTTCCTGCCGAATCTGCCAGAAACTGAAATACCATAAATGATCATCAGGCAAAAAAAACACTCCGCAATTTTTTTGGGTTCTAGTCATCACTAGCACAACGCGAAGCCCAGAAGTGTTAGTGGGGGGCGTCCCCTGTTGATCACTAGATGGTATTAGTGACTATGCCCTTGGCCTCGGCTTCAACTTACAAGCCCTGCATTTTTTATTACGGCTTTCGGTTTGGCGGGAGAGTATTTGCTGATACAACTATTTTTTTTGGTGGCTGAATCATGAAAATTAACGTGGGTACTGTAGAAATTCTGAAGGAAGACAGTAATCGAGACTTAGTTGCTAATTTCTTGGCAACCGCCCCACAAGCAACACCACCTAAACTTTTACCCTTCCCTTTTTTGTCCTTAGAGGACCCGGGCTTTGCGAGATTCAAAAATTGGTTGTTTGACAGGAGACCCATTTTAGCTGGGAGTTTGGAATTTAGCAAACAGATAGAAGACCTAATCTACGCTTGGTCAGGGATTCTGGCGGGCTCTTTTA
>Ga0208406_1001013_pt1 | contig 11022 bp, 18 predicted proteins | sample ETNtaG_15_FD_185769 | JGI IMG/M metagenome (GOLD analysis project Ga0208406, IMG submission 185769) | Marine microbial and viral communities from oxygen minimum zone, Eastern Pacific Ocean - ETNP201302PF89A (SPAdes) (version 2) | ecosystem: Environmental > Aquatic > Marine > Oceanic ...
TTGGCTTGTTACATGTTCAGTAGCAGGATTACTTAAAGCCGCCTCTTCTTTTACATTGTCTTTCCAACCAAGACCATGTGCTGGTTCGTCAATATCTCTTTTAGCGTCATATGTATTCTGATAATAAGAAGTCTTCCACCCATACTTGTAGGTAGATAATAAATCATTTACCATTACCGATACAGGCACTTGATTGTCTTCATAATTTTCAGGATTGTATGACCAGTTACCACTAATCGCTTGGTCAAAATACTTTTGCATTACTGCAACGATATTTATATATCCTTCGTTATTCGGCATGTCCCACAATAAGGTATAAAAATTTTTTAATCTTTGATAGTCTGGTACAACCTGCTTCAATGTACCTTTTTTAGATTTTTTAATACTTAAATAATCTCTAGGTGGTTCAATGCCGTTTGTAGCATTGGAAACCACACTAGAGGATTCTGATGGCATTTGAGCTGATAAGGTGCTATGTCTTAGCCCATATTGTTTAATGTCTTTCCTCAATTGTTCCCATTTCAAAGATAGTTTTCGATTCACAATCTCATCAACCTCTGACTTATAAGTGTCAATCGGGAGGACGCCATCTGAATATTTTGTACGGTGGAAATAATCACATTGACCTTTTTCTTGTGCAATCTCATTACTAGCTTTTAACAAGTAATATTGAAATACCTCTGTAAGTTGGTCAACTACTTTCCACGCTTGTTTATCATTATATTTTAATTTCTGTTTCGCTAGGTAATGTGCTAGACCAATATAACCAACACCAAGTGACCTTCTTGCTTTAGTAGATACTTCAGCCGCCTTAACTGGATATTTTTGATGGTCTATAATCTCTTCTAGTGCTCTTACTGTTAAATCACATAAGCCTTCTAAATCGTCTAAATCTCTTACAAGTCCTACATTAATTGCACTTAAAATACATAATGCAATCTCACCATCACCATCTATGTGTTGAATAGGGTCTGTAGGTAAGGTAATCTCTTGACATAAATTTGACATATAAATTCTATCTTTAAAACTAGAATGAGAATTACAATGGTCAATATTCATTATATAAATTCTACCTGTTTCTGCTCTTTCTTTGAGCATGTCAATAAACAATTTTTGTGATGATACTTTCTTTTTACTAATACTGGTTTTCCTTTCAGCCGTCTTATAAAGTTCGTCAAATTCTGGTGTACCCCAAGCTTCATAAAGTTCAGGTACTTCGTGTGGAGAAAATAATGTAATATCTTCGTCATTAATAAACCTTTCATAAAATATTTTTGACAACTGGATAGAGTAGTCTAATTTTCTAACTCTATTATCCTCTGTACCTTTATTGTTCTTTAAAACAATAATATCTTCTATCTCTTTGTGCCAAATAGGGAAGTGAACCGTTGCACTCCCTCCACGAACACCATTTTGTGTACAGCACTTAACTGTTGCCTCAAATTTTTTGAGGAATGGTATAACTCCTGTGTGCTGGACCTCACCGCCTCTAATTCTTGAATTGATACCTCTGATTCTCCCAGCGTTAACACCAATACCAGCCCTTTGTGCAACATAACTGCCAATAGCCATATCACTAGAGAAAATACTAGGCAAAGTGTCATCAACATCAACCAACACACAACTAGCATACTGCCTAATAGGTGTTCTAACCCCCGCCATAACTGGCGTAGGAATGTTGATTCTGAATTTTGAAATTGCGTCATAATATTTTTTAACATAACCCATCCTTTTGTTTTTAGGGTATTTGGCAAACAAAGTAGCAGAAATCATCATATACATAAATTGAGGTGTTTCAAAAACCTCACCTGTACTTCTATCTTGTACCAAATACTTGTCTATTACTTGACGCAACCCAGCGTAAGTAAAATCATAATCACGCTCATGTGTAACCCAATTTTCCATTCTATCAAAATCTTTTTTCTCATAATGATTTAAAATTTCTTTATCATAGACACCCAAATCTATACACTTGTTAAGGTGTTTCCATATATGTGGGTGGTCCCATAATCTTCGGAAAATTTGTTTTCTTAAACTATAGAGTAGCAGTCTAGCTGCGACATATTGATAATTGGGAGTTTCTAGGGAAATTAAATCTGAAGCTGACTTAATTAAAATTTGTTGGATTTCGTCTGTGGATATTCCATCATAAAATTGTAAACCGGAAGACATTTCAACTTGTGATGAGGAAACTTGTGTTATATCTTCACAAGCATATTCAACCATTTCATGTATCTTTTCAATGTTAAGAGGTTCAAGGCCTCTTCCGTTTCGCTTTCTTACATTTAATATTTCATTAACCATTCATTTCTCCTAACATTTTTTGTAATAACTTAATTTCGTTAACGCCTCTAACTTAGAAAAGGTGTTTGTACTTATAATAGTCTGTACTTTCGCTTTACTCATTCCAGAAACTATCATATCATTAACATCTTTCAGTTGCAATTCATTTGGCCATATCACAATATTATAATCTTTTTCAATCACATCATACATTCTTTTTATAATCTCTTTATTTCTTGGTTCATTATCAAATATATATGTAACATTAGCAGGTTCCACTCTCAATGTCAAGTCTGCACCAGCGGCTGCCAAGCAATTATCTATGAATAAGCTGTCAATAGGTCCTTCAACTATGTGAACCGGCTCTTGAAGATTTATCCTTTCTAATCCATAAACCTTTTGTTTACTCTCGTCTAGCTTTATTGTTAAATATTTTGGTTGTTCTTTACCAAATGCTCGTCCTTGAAAAGCAAATACCTCATCATCTATATCATAAAAAGGAATAATCAATCTTGGATGTTCCCCTTTTGTATGACTAAAAGTATTTGGCTTTGCTTTATTTACAAGCGCCATAAACTTGTTACATAAAAATAATTTAGAAAAATATTTTTCAGGTATTTTTCTGTTTATAACATATTGTCTTACTGGATGGTCTTCATTCAAATCATTAACACATTGAAGACCATCTAATATGTTTGATTCTTTAAATTTAGGTTTAAAGTCATCAAACTTCGGCTGAGGCGTGGAGGGTGCCGACCCTTTGTATCTTTCTAATAAGTAATTTTCGTATTTTTTGACATCAAGAAATTTTAGAAAATTTGGTAAAGATTGTCCTTCACCACAATTGTGGCATTTAAAGAACATATCATTTTTTACACGATATAGATAAGCTCTTGCCTTTGTTTTAGATTTTTTAGAATCACCACAATGGGGACATCTAAAATTATAAAGGTAATCGCCTTTTTTCTTAAACTGCGACAATCGGGCAGAAATTTCATTAATGTATTTTAAATCAATATAACTTGACATAGCAATCTTATAATATACTCTAATTCACTCATATTGTCAATGGTGGAAAAAACTCCCAGAGCAAAAAAATACTCCGCTATTTTCCAGCGCTTTTTTTCAACCTAAGCGCTCCAGCTGACTACTTCAACATTTCTAGGATTTCGTGACCGTTTATAGCTATAAACCAACCTATTACTATAGCACCACCCATAATAAGCCATCTATATTTTTCCAACATACCGACTCTACCACCAATTTCAAGTCTAACTTGCTTGATTTCAATGATTAATCGTTTTTCAACATGTTGTATTTCTTTTGTTAATTCTCTGTGGATATTATCAATTTCACCAGCTTTTTCTTTTAACTTATCAAAAATAATATCATCTATTTGTTCTTGTCTGGTGATTTTTTCTTCATGTACAGCCAACATTTGTTTAATGTCAGTTGATACATCTGTTAATTTTTCAATGGCACTATCTATTCTACTATTGAGATTAGTAACATTCTCTATATCTTTTTTAAGGCCTTCTATCTGGACCTTAATAGCGGTATTATTGTTACCGTTCTTTTGTTCTACCATGAAAATTTAACCCTATCCTTAAGGACGATTGAATAGGACTTATAATCATAACTTTGTAGAGGTGTAAACCTGCTCTCTTTTCTATATTGTCCTATGGTCTTATTTAGTTATTTCATCGCCTTTAGTTTTTCTTTTGCTCTTAATTTTAACTTCTTTAAAACTCGTAAATCATACCAACTTTTCTGACTTCTATTATTACTTCTTAATTGTTCGGCTAAATTTACTTCCTTTTTAAGGTCTTTATGTTGACTCTTAACTGTCATATTTATCTCCTTTATCTTAGTTTATTATACTATTAAAAGAATAAAAGAATAAAAGGTAAGTCTGAAAAGATTAGGTGTTTCTCAATAAAATAATTAACCCTTTATCTTTTTAGTTATATAAAGTACAGCTGCATACATACCTAACGCATAGATTGATACAAAGACTAACTCTGGTATGTACTGAAATATATTATAAGTTAAATCTATTACGGCTTCAACATCTCCCATTTCACCTGAGCCGTCTTCATCTATAATAGTAATAGATTTAGAAAAATTTCCATCAACATCACCAACATTTTGTTCTATGTTTAAAGTATTGTCTTCGTTCATTTCTTATTCTCCTCAACCGGTTCATAATACTCTTTATATTTGTCCAATAAATCGTTGGTTAATTTTAATTGGTTTCTTATTCTAGCAAAGTTCTTTGCAAGTAATTCAAAATCCTTATCGGTTAGACCAAATATTACGGGGTCTATACCTGCTGCTTCAAGTTTTGCAAATACCTCATCTGAATTTTCAGAAGTAATAATAATCCATTGCAATTGTTCCAACTCCAATGGAGTAGGTTTCTCTAGCTTAAGTTCCTGCCTAGGTACTTCTTCCTTAAATATTTGTAACTTCTTTATAGAAGAACAACTAGTAAGCAATATAACTAGGGTTAGCGATACTAGGACACTCTGGATTAATTTCAGATTTCTTTGTAGCATTCTTTTCTTTTTCTGTTAACGGTGCGCCACTAGCTATTTCAATACATCTTTTAGCATTGACACTACCTTTGTTTATAATCTTCTCTATTAATTTTGTTTTCTCTATGGCAAGTTTACCAACATCTCTCTTGCCTTTGTTAAACCTTTTATCTAAATCATCAAGGTCTTTTTTAAGGGCACCAACCAGTTTATTCATTTCTTGGTTTGCAACCAAGATTTCCTGGAAATCTGCCTGTTGTTTTTCTATTAGTTGTTTTTGGTCAGCGACCGCTGATTCTAATTTGATTTGATTCGCTTGAAGTATTGCATTATCACTTCTCAACTTCATAACATAGGCGCCAGCCCCGACAAGCGAGGCTATTAGGGCGCCTATAAAAAATAATTTAATCGTTCCAAACATCTTGTAAACTCATTAGTCTTTCTTGATAACTGATATGATTCCCCATACAATGGCTGCATATGCAGCTAATTTAACAAAGGGACCACCCAATACTATTAATAGTCCTAAAACAATCAAACTTGCGCCTGACCATGAGGACATTTCTTTTATTCTTCCTGTTACCCAATTCATAAGATTTACTCCTTTTTTGGTTATTTTATCTTGGCGTTAACTTTTCTATGTTTATTCCAAGCCATGAAACCACCTAGTCTTAAAGAATAGTATGCTAGATAGTTCATAAGATAGAAACCATTAATTCCGATATTAATATCTCTAAAGATTTCGTCTGAATGCTTTTGAGATATGACACCCATGGTATCTCTCTTGTTTTCCCTTAATAAGGTTTCATATTTATAAGCATAGTCATGTACTAAGCCACCCATTAAGAGCACACCAACTGGTGATAAAAATGTATGCAAGAATTTTGGAATACTTGCTCCATCAAATTTAAAACCTGCCGGTATTACAAATTTCTTTCCGTTTAATTCGTATGAAAAATCATCTGCGATTTCCCATTGTCTAACTCCTAGTAACCAATGTAGTATGCCTTTAAAAAAACCTTTATCTTTTGTTCTTATTGGTATCGGAACCATTTTTGGCATTGATGTATATTTAAATCTGTAACAACTAGGTTTCTTTTTATCAAATAAATTAATAATTAATCCTGCTATTACTACTATAATTAATATTGACCACATCCAAAACTTCATTGCTAAACTTATTAATAATTCCATATTAGTCCTTCTTTTTTTTAATAACGCCTTTTTTAACCATATGTTTATGTAATGGTGTTCCTTCTACATTTTTCATTGAAGCTGTAGGTTTTATACTACCAAAACTTTGTCCAACTGAATGAGCAACAAGGCCTACTGCTCTACTTGACCTACTACCTTTTCCTTTAGGTGGTTTATCACCTACACTAACCATAGGATGTACGGCGTCAATACCACCGATTGCAAAACCTTTAGTCATATATTCTTTAAAGCTTTTCATCAAATTGTCCTGTATGTGGTGTATTGTCTGCCAACTGTTCTAAAAATTTTTCATTAAAAGTTTTCTTTTTTGGTTTAAGTTTAACTTCTTCTTTTTTTATACCTGAAAAAACATCAATCTTATCTTCTAAAGTATTTAATGTATCATTAACACCTTTCAATACTACATTATTATTATCTAGGTTTTCTTTAATGTTGACACCCATTCTTTTTAAAATGTCATCTTTTTTCTTTTGTAATTTTGCTTTCTTACCAGTTGGATTCATATCTACATTACCACTACTCGCATTATTAGCTGGAGCTTCTTCAGCAAGTTTCCAACCATCATCTTTCCATCTTTGTAAATCTTTCTTATCAATTTCTTTTCGTTTACCATCTTTAGTAATTGTTATAACAGTTATATTACCAAATATAAGGTCTCTAGCTTCTTCATTTATCTTTTTAATTATTAATTCTTTTTTAACATGACTTAATTGTTTTTTCACATGGTCCTCATCTCTAGCAGAAATAACTCTAAAATCTTTCTTATCATTTCCTTTTTCCCATACTTGAAATCTTGGTAAATCTTTTACCTTTTCATCAATTTCCATTCTATATTCTTTAAAAGTTTTCATTTAAAATTTTATCCTCTCTATGTTATCCTCTGATACTATAATTTGTTTTTTAGTATCTTCATTAATAACATTGTAAAGGTTAACACCAAAATAGTTATCAAATGGTTTTTGACTTTCAATAGTATAAACTATATCGCCTACTTCAGCAGTTGGTAAACCTTCCAAATCTTCTAAATTATCTATCATAGTATAACGTCCTTCAGGTAGATAATCAAACCCTACAGACTCTTTCATATCATCATTATGAGCAATTAATTTGTTTTCTACTAGGTGTTTGTATAATGCTTTTTCTACTTCAATAGCATTTATGTCTTTATTTTCTTTTAACAATAAAGCTAAAGCAGTTGCATAAGAAGCAAACTTTGTTTTGCCTCCTGGTAACATACCTAATAATCTTTTCAAATTAAAAACAAATCTATGTAAAATAGTATAAGAATCTTTTTCTTTAGCAGTTACTAAATCTTTTCCTCTTCTTAATAATTTTCCATTATTGTCAATAATCCCATACTTATAAGCAGCTTGTTCCTTCCAAGGCGTAACTAACAGCTTGACAACTCTATAGGTAATTAATAAATCTATGGCTCTTCCCATTATAATTTCTCCAGACTTGACAACAAAGTTTTATTCAATTTAATATTAGGTATTTCATCAGCTGTTATTATATTTAAATAGTGTAAGAAGGTTTTTAATACCGACCAATACTCTCTTTCAACTTTAAATAATAATAATGTAGCAGCTGCGTCATTACCAAAAACATTACTCAATACTATAATATGATTTAATACTAATCTAGTTTTCAGTTCACCTGTGGTTTTATATTTACGAAATAGACGTTTAAGATATTTAAATCTTTTAATATCTTCATAAAACTCCTGTTCACTATCTAAATTAGGAACATTGTAGTTTTTTATAGCGTAAAATAACCAATTTTTCTTTGTTATCTTATCAAACATTAGCCAAGCTCTGCATAAACTTTAACAGCGCCGTTCTTTAATGTTTCGTATTTACCTTTTAGTTTTAAACTATTACTTTTATGAGATATACCATCATCATTTATATCAGAACCGTCAGTATCTTTGCCGAAACGACCGCCATTAAAAACTAATGCACTTTCAAAGTTTCCTTTTTTATCTTTAATTTCAATTTTATCTTTTACTGTCACTCCAATTGTTCCTAATTTTGCACTTAATTGATTAAGAGCTGCTTCAGGTTTAATGTATTCTCCATTAGCAATAGAGCCAACAAAAGCATTTACTTTATTCAAAATCTCTGGTTTGTGGATATTGTGAGCACCAACAGAACCATCTTCAACAGCGTTAGATGTGGCTGTGCCAACCATCTTGCCATCTTCTTTTATATGTTGTTTAAATGTTTTCATTTTTCTCCCTTTTTAATCTCGTCTTTAAATTTTTTTAAAGACTTGCCACCCACAAGGTCTTCTTCAACCTCTTTAATATTGTTCTCTTTTATCTTATCAAACTGTCCAACGTGTGGTGTATTCGTAGCCAGCTCTTCCAAAAAATCCAAATCTACATTAAGCTTATCTTTTTTCATTTTTCTTTTTCTAATAATAATTGTTTCTTATCTTCAACCTCTTTGTTTTTTTGATCGTGTTTTTCTTTTTCCGCTTCCTTATAAGCCTCTTTCTGCTTTAAATCATCTTCAAGCTCTTTAAGTCGTTCTTTAATTCTCAATGCGTCATAAGGTTTATCAGCTATCTTAATCAATCTTTCCACTTGTTGAAGAGCACCGTGTATCGCATTTAGATTGTTCCTCATCACAGTTGTTTCTTTTTCAACTGTGTCAATTCTAGTTTTCAGTTCACTAAAATCCTTTTGTAAATTGATTTTTTCATAATGTAGTTCTTTTCTACTCACACCCATAATATTCTCCTTTTATAATATAATTACGCAACACCATAAGCGTTTCCGCTAATGATATTCCAACGTGAATTTTTAAATAATAATGTTACTGTTTCTCCTTCAGCGTTTAATGTTACACTAGTATGACCTCTTAAATTAGTAGGTGTTATAGTTTGTACACTTGTACCTGAAGTTGAAACGTTAATAAATGTTTTGATTTGTCCATCAGAACCATCTGCTAATGATACAGTAGATGTGTTAGATGTTCCATTAATTTCAGTAATCGCACTTGTTACATCCGCTGTAAGCGAACCACCTGCAGCTGTTAAAGCTTGAGATGTTTGTGCTATACCTAACCAACTTGGAACATTGTTAAAAACATTCTCTACTGATATTTTTTTATTAATTGGTGTACCTGACGGATCGTCAACTACATGGAATAAATCAGCGCTCGCTAATGAGTCGCCTAGATCGGTCAATGCCGTTATCTTCTTGTCTGCCATTTGTTCTCCTTTAAACCCTTTCGGGAATGCTACTCTAGGTATTTGCCTAGATCACTTTGTTAATATATTTATAAGGGCGGATTGACCGCCCTTAAATTGTTAATAATTATGCTCTACTACGCAGCTACTGTATGTGTAACTCTTATACCAGCAGCAATACCTCTTTGCGAATTAATAGTACCTGAAGCAGTATCGTTGATTGTTGCTCCACCTGGTAATGTTACTGTGTCATGGAGCGCAGTTCCTAATGAAAGAACATTGCCAGTTGCAAGTGTTTGACTCGCTACTGTAAATCTCTTTCTGTTAGCTGTTGAACCAGTTGCAGTATAAACACAATCGTGTGTTCCACCACCACTATTTACAACTTTCATTACTGGTGATCCAGCAACTGTAACTGCTTCATCCCAAGTTACCTCTATTTGAACTGTTTGACTAGATGAACCAGCTGTTAAGTCTGTAGCTGCAGTAGTGCCTACTACAAATCTTACATTTGTAATAGTTGCTTCCTGTAGTCCAGTCGTTGCTGATGTACCTGCAAGTCCTCGTATAGCGACCAAGACTTCTGGTTGCGAAGCGGTATTATCGTTACCAGTCGCAGCTGTTCCAGCTCTTTGTACCCAACCAGCATTGGTTGCGTAAACATCTTGTTTCTTATACTTGGAGTTTTCGTCAGTTTGTAGAAATTTAGGTTTATTTGTAACGGTATCCGCTCCTTTTGCCCATCCACTCATATCTTTTCTCCTTTTAAATTAATTAATTTATCTCTCTTTTGTTATATAACTAATACTATTTATAAGATTAAAAACCCAGCTTTTTCAGCCGAGCTATAGTACCAGGCGTTGATGTATGATGTATTCCCATACCTCCTGCTTGTATAAAATCTCTTACATTCTTCTCATAATCATCTATTAAAATTGCAGGATTGCCTCTTCTAGCAAAAAGTTTCTTTTCTTTTCTTCTTACTAAATTGATTTTTGAACGGTTAGTTATACCTGTATTTTTTCTTAACCATTGAGTCTTACCAGGTATACAATTTGGGTCAAATGATTCTTCTACATATGCAGATAAAATATGTGGATCGTGTTTTGATATGTATGACCAAAGTCTTCTTCCACCAGACATCCAAGGAAGAGTAGCCCAGAAGTTTTTATGCTTCTTAATAAGTGCCCATTTTTCTTTTGATGATGGTATATTCACCCATTGATTAATGGATAAACCAGTAACTTTTTGAGCAGCAGTTTTGAAATCTGCCAGGACTCCATCCATATCGCAATATAAAATAGCATTCTTCATAATGGATATGAGTACTCCCTAGACTGGAATAGCACGAGGCTCTAAATCAATTACTGCAGCCTTTTGTCCCGTTGCTGTTTTTCCTTTATCACCTAGTCTAACTAATTTTGTTTCGTTTCTTAATTTTTCAAAACTCTTTTTATTATGTATGTTATTTTCTTTTTTAGTTTCTTTTTTTGCTTTTGGATCAACTATAACTGATTCATTCGCTCTCTTTAATGCGTTTGCAACATCTTTATGTTTAGATAAACCTTTTGCAAGTTTTTCAATTGCCTTTACAGCACCTGAATAATTACCTTGTTTATATCTAGGGTCATTTAATATACCGTATGCTTGTTTGATTTGTTGTGTTGTAAATTCTAACATAGTTTCTTCTTTCTTTACTTTATCTCCAACTTGACAAAGTTCATTAACTTCTATTAATTTTGATAAGTGTGGAATATTTGCTTGTTTAATAGCCAACTGCGTAGGTATATCC
>Ga0208406_1001018_pt1 | contig 10975 bp, 5 predicted proteins | sample ETNtaG_15_FD_185769 | JGI IMG/M metagenome (GOLD analysis project Ga0208406, IMG submission 185769) | Marine microbial and viral communities from oxygen minimum zone, Eastern Pacific Ocean - ETNP201302PF89A (SPAdes) (version 2) | ecosystem: Environmental > Aquatic > Marine > Oceanic ...
ATCAACAACTTTCCTAAAAAGCTTTTCAGTCTTTTCGTCATCAAAAAGCTTAGCATACTTCCTGGCAGCAAAAAGCTTGTCAAGTAACGCAGTTTTCTCTGCTTCGTCTTTTTCGGAATTTTCATCAAAAAGCTCGGCGTACTTCTTGTCAGAAACAAGCTTGTCAAGCAGAGGAAGCTTGTTATCATCCGCATTTCCACCTAATGCTTTTAATATCTGATCCAGCATTTTGTCATCTTCCGGATCGAGAATAGTTTCGGCCGGGACAATAATTCTACCTTCCGCACCCACCAAGTCCTCTGTAGCTAATGCTCTTTTCAAAAACTGAAGACTAGCAACTTTATTACTATCAAGTGCCTCGCATTCGGCAAGATACTGTTTAGCGAGCTTCGGAGTTTTTCCAATAGCTATTGTATCTTTATCATGCAGACTTATTTCAGATACACTTTCAGCATGAATTAAAATTTCTGGTAAATCATCCTTATAATCACCAATCACCTGTTCCGACATCCCACTGCTCTTATCAACTTCCTGATTTACATTCTGATCGACATTCCAAAAGGAAGCAACTCCCTTCTCTCGAGCGAATATGGGTTCATAAGGATCTGACTCAAAAAGCGGATCGCCCTTTAATACATCATCTCCTTCCTCTACTAACAAGCGCGCCCCAGTTGGTAGTTTTCGGCTCCATAGCTCACGTTTTGTTTTTGGATCAATGATCCGCAATTCTGCGTTTCGAGACATTACGCTCTTTATCTCTTTCCCGGTGTTATTCTGAGACGTAGCAGTTTCAATCCCATCACTAAGGTAAATTCCTCCACTATTATTGGCAAGAATTCTGGATTCAACTTCCCCGCTTACCGTCCCCCCAGTGTGGAAGGTCCGCATCGTTAACTGCGTTCCTGGCTCACCAATTGACTGAGCAGCTATAATCCCAACAGCTTCTCCTATATCAACTGCTTGACCATTCGAAAGATCTGCACCGTAACATTTCACACAAATCCCAACTCCTTTTGCATCGCATGTTAACGGGGAACGTACTTTAATTTCGGCAACAGCAGCTTGACGAATTAGCCCCGCTTCTGCGTGACTAATAATTTGATCTCTACCAACAAGAGTTTTTCCTGTATCAGGATCTGTAACTTTTTCAGCAGGATATCGGCCCACAACACGATCTGACAATTCTTGGTCGTCATCTTCCCCACTATTCTTGACAACGCCATTAAGGGTTTCACAGTCATATAAAGTGATCATAATATCCTGCGCCACATCAACCAGTTTCCTCGTTAAATATCCACTACTAGCAGTTTTAATAGCGGTATCAGCCAAGCCTTTTCTAGCACCATGAGTCGAGATAAAGTATTCTAAAACAGACAAGCCTTCACGAAAGCAGGATTCGATTGGATGCTCAATAATTTCCCCAGAAGGTTTAGCCATTAACCCACGCAGCCCACTGATTTGACGAATAGGCTCTCTCTTACTCCGTGCGCCAGAATTGGCCATAATATGAACCGGATTGAATCCCTCAATATCACCATCTTTTGCCAATTCCTCAAAAAGCGAGTCTTCCATACGGCTGATCAGACCACGCCAGATATCAACTACCCTATTATAGCGTTCACCGCCACTCATCAAACCCTTCTGAAAATCCGACTCAATCTGAGACACATCTCCCCATGCATCATCCAACATTTCTTTTTTGCGTTTAGGAACAACCAAATCTTGAATACCAATTGAAATTCCAGAAACGGTCGCATAATGGAATCCCAACGACTTAAGCTCATGCAGGAACCCAACCGTTCTTCGATTACCAAGTTCATAGAAGCAACGAGAGACAAGATCGGACAATTCACTAGCATGCATTTCTTGATTAACAAATGGTACATTCCGACCAGTTTCAGCATCTTCAAAAAATAATTCATCCGGAACAACCTGATTGAATTTAATACGACCAACAGTCGTTAGAATGGGGTTTTCTACTTCCCCTTTTTCCTCATTAAAATACAGATTAACAGACTCATGGAGTTCAAGATTGCCTTGATCATGAGCAAAAATCGCTTCATCCTGGTCCCTAAAACTTCGTACCGAATGACCGTTAGTTGAAATAGGGACAACTTTCGTAAGAAAGCTACACCCTAAAACAATATCAAGGTCAGGCACAGCAATAGGACGACCATGAGCTGGCTTCAGTACATTTCGGGAAGCCATCATCAAAAGTTTGGCTTCAATTTGTGCCTCCACACTAAGCGGGAGATGTACAGCCATTTGATCTCCATCGAAATCCGCATTAAAAGCCTTACAAACGAGAGGGTGGATTCGAATTGCACGCCCCTCAACAAGCTGCGGTTCAAATGCTTGTATTCCCAGCCGGTGAAGCGTGGGCGCCCGGTTCAGCAAAACAGGATGATCCTCAATAACTTCCTCCAGTACCTCCCATACTTTTGGAGACATGTTCTCTGTCATATTCTTTGCTTTTTTGATCGTTTGGGCATAATTGTGCTCTTGAAGTTTTCGGATGATGAACGGCTTGAACAGCTCAACGGCCATTTCTTTCGGAATTCCACATTGATGTAACTGCAATTCAGGACCAACAACAATAACACTTCGTCCAGAATAATCAACACGTTTACCTAGAAGGTTTTGACGGAAACGCCCAACTTTTCCCTTCAACATATCAGATAGCGACTTTAATGGGCGCGTTCCAGGCCCACGCACAACCCGACCATGCCGACCATTATCAATCAGAGCATCAACCGCTTCCTGCAACATTCGTTTTTCATTTCGAATAATAACTTCGGGTGCATGAAGTTCCATTAACCGTTTGAGTCGGTTATTTCTATTAATAACACGACGGTACAAGTCATTCAAATCACTTGTGGCAAACCGACCACCATCCAAGGCCACAAGCGGACGGAGATCTGGTGGAATGACAGGGATAACCTCCAAAATCATCCATTCTGGTCTGTTACCAGACTTCTTAAACCCAGTGACAAGCTGAAGTCGTTTGACCAGTTTTTTCTTCTTCTGTTTGCTCGAGGAAATGGCAAGTTCTTGTCGAAGATACTGTTCCTCCTCCTCAAGATCAATCCTTTCAAGCAATTCTCGTATAGAGTCTGCCCCCATACCTGAACGAAAAGAATCTACACCCGAATCTGCACGAAAATCCTCATCCTTTACTTCGTAGATCTCTTTCCATTCGGAGTGCTCTGCTTCAGACAGTACCTGTCCGACCTGTAAATACTCAAAAGGAGCTTCCTCTTTTTCTTTTTGCCTATTAGTTAATTTCTCATCGGGTAAGGGGCGTTTTGGGCTTCCTTCAATATTAAGAACAATATAAGACTCGTAATAAATTATACGTTCTAGGACACGAAGGGATAGATCTAGAAACAAACCAATGCGAGATGGGAGCCCTTTAAAAAACCATACATGTGACACTGGCGCCGCCAGTTCGATATATCCCATCCTTTCGCGCCGTACCTTTGATTCTGTGACCTCAACACCACACCGATCACAAATTTGATCTTTATGCTTAATACGCTTGTATTTCCCACACTGACATTCCCAATTCTTCACCGGCCCGAAAATAGCTTCACAAAACAGACCATCCCGCTCAGGTTTAAACGTTCTATAATTAATTGTTTCAGGTTTCTTCACTTCGCCAAAACTTGTAGGATTAATAGAAGATGACGGCTTAGAAAGGGATGCTTTCGCCCACCCTCGGATTTGGTCCGGTGCCGCTATTTTTATAGAAATTGAATCGAAATCGTTGAGGTTCTTATTCAAGATAATATCCCCTAATTAATTATAGTTAATAAAACTGAATTATAGACTCAATAACCCAATTGAAAGTATTAGATTTCAGAAATTGCCTATTCATCTTTCAATGTAAATAAAAACTTAACGCAAAGCTTGTCGATCCTCCATTGATTCCTTCTTTTCCAAGTTAACATCCAAGCATAAACTCTGTAATTCCTTGATCAAAACATTGAAGGATTCAGGTGTGCCTGGCCGAGGCGCATTTTCGCCTTTAACAACAGTCTCATAAATTTTGCTCCGACCATTCACGTCGTCCGACTTAATGGTCAAAAGTTCTTGCAAAGTATAGGCCGCACCATAGGCCTCCAGTGCCCAAACCTCCATTTCTCCCAGGCGTTGTCCCCCTTGCTGTGCTTTCCCACCAAGAGGCTGTTGAGTAACTAACGAATATGGTCCAGTGCTTCGCGCATGAATTTTGTCATCAACCAAATGGTTGAGTTTCATCATATAAGCATATCCAACAGTCACATCCTGATGGAATCCAATTCCAGTCCGACCATCATATAGCTTTGCTTTTCCAGACTGGGGTAATCCTGCTTCCTCAAGTTTTTCAGCAATTTCACCTTCTGTTGCCCCGTCAAAAACTGGGGTTTCAACATGAAGTCCCAGTTGATGCGCAGCCCATCCGAGATGTGTTTCCAAAACCTGACCGACATTCATACGCGATGGAACTCCAAGCGGATTAAGAACCACGTCAATCGGCGTTCCATCCTCAAGATACGGCATATCTTCCTTAGGCAAAATCTTAGCCACAACACCTTTGTTTCCATGCCGTCCAGCCATCTTATCACCAACAGATATTTTCCGACGATTGGCGATATAAACTTTCACTAGTTTTATTACGCCAGGTTTTAATTCATCTCCTCTACGTAACTTCTGAATCTGATCGTCCTTGTCATAAGAGTGTGCAGCTATTCGAAGATTCGCCAGTTCTTGAATCTGTTGACAACTCGAGATTACACCTTGATCCTCTACTACGACAAAATTGAGTGTTATTTTTTTATCCCGAATAGTATGGAGTAGTTCTGGAGTAATTATATCCCCAGTCTGTGCTATGAAATTGATCCCATCATGAATCGGCTCAACTAATGCCTGACCAACCAATTGTTTGCCAGTTTCTTCATCTCTTCGTTGTCTGATGAAGTCACATTTCTTCTGACATCCTTGTTCAATTTCCTTGACCTTGGCATCCTCACGAAGTTGGGTCTGACGATCCTTATCCTTATCCTTTCTGGAGAAAACTTTAACATCAATTATCACTCCCTGCACACCGGGCTTTGCATAGGTGGACGCATCTCGATATTCACCAACCTTTTCACCAAATATTGCTCGCAATAATTTTTCTTCAGGTCCGAGGTCACTCTCAGCCTTCGGCGTTACTTTACCAACTAGAATAGTTCCAGGTTCAACGATTGACCCAACTCGAATAATTCCTTCATCATCAAGCTGACTTAATGCTTCCTCAGACAAATTTGGAATATCATTTGTAATCTCTTCATTTCCCATTTTGGTGTCACGAGCTTCGACCTCAAACTCATCGATATGAATTGATGTAAATATGTCATCCTGCACAAGGGACTCACTCAGAAGAATAGCATCCTCGAAGTTATATCCCTCCCAAGGCATAAATGCCACGAGTAAATTATTCCCGAGCGCCAATTCACCTAACTCAGTTGATGCACCATCCGCAATAATCCCTCCCTGTTTGATGGATTCCCCTGCTTCAACACATGGTCGCTGATGGTAGCAGGTAGCATTGTTGGTCCGCTTAAAATTTTGTAATTTATAGGTATCATAACCCATTTCTGAAAAAGACTGTTCTCCATCATCAACAAAGTCTGAAAACTCTGTCCGGACAATAATTTCTGAGGCAGACACCCGCTCGACAATACCATCCTGTTTGGCTAAAACTACCGCCCCAGAATCCCTAGCGGCTTTATATTCCATACCAGTCCCAACCAATGGTGATTTTGGCGAGATCAGTGGAACTGCCTGGCGCTGCATATTGCTTCCCATAAGGGCACGGTTGGCATCATCATGCTCAAGGAACGGAATCAATGCAGCAGAAACCCCAACAATCTGTTTGGGAGACACATCAATATAGTCAACCTCTTTGGGGTATTTCCGTAGAAACTCCTCACCTGATCGAACCATCACACGACCATCTTTCTCATCACCTAGCAAATTCCCTTTCTCATCCATTTTCGTATTCGCTTGTGCAATAATGTACCGATCCTCATTATCAGCAGTAAGATAATCCGTCTGATCTGCGATTCTACCTTTTTTAACCACACGATATGGAGTTTCCAAGAACCCATATTCATTAACACGAGCATAGGTCCCAAGAGAAACAATCAGGCCAACAGAAGGTCCTTCAGGCGTTTCAATCGGACAAACACGACCATAATGGGTTCGATGAACATCACGAACTTCAAAGGTCGCACGCTCGCGGTGCAAACCACCAGGCCCAAGAGCGCTTAACCTACGTTTATGGGTAAGCGCATCAAGAGGATTAATCTGCTGCATGAATTGAGAAAGTTGACTTGACCCAAAGAAATCTTTAATCGCTGCTGACATCGGTTTGGGATTTATAACATCTACTGGTGTCATATCTTCCAACTCGTGAGAAATCGTCATTTTCTCACGAGTTGCACGCGCTACCCGCAACAGTCCGACACGAACCTGATTCATCATCAACTCACCAACAGCACGAACACGACGATTGCCAAGGTGATCGATATCATCCTGGCTATAATCAACATCCCCAAAATTTGCTTTGCTCTGTATCTTTAACATATATTTGAGCGTGGCGACAATATCTTCATTACGCAGAACACGACCTGTTGGGTTCTCTTCAGATTCCCCCTTATACCCAACAATGTCACCCAACTTGCCGTTGAGTTTATGACGTCCAACATCTGCCAAGTCAAAACGAACAGGATCGAAATACATCTTTTCAAAAAGATTCTTGGCGCTTTCAAGAGTCGGAGGATCTCCCGGTCGTAATTTCCGGAAAATTTCAATTAAAGCTTTTTCCTTAATTCTTGGATTGTCAGAAAACTGTTTATATCCACCAGATTCTTCTGCCTTCTCGCCGTCTTTTGCGAGCGTGTTTCTCAAAAAGGATATATCTGCGGCATCTACTGTATCCAAGACTTCAATATTTTTAACACCCAATTCGCGAAACTCTTCTAGGAGTTCACTATCAACTTCAGTGTTCGGTTCAGCCAGTATCTCACCTGTACCAGTATCAACGACTGGGGCCGCAATAACCCGGCCTTCAATATCATTTTTTGTAGAAATCTTTTCCGTTTTGGCAAAGAGTTTCAGAATCTCCTCATCCGTTTCCCAACCAATCGCACGGAGCAGAATTGTAACAAACATCTTCTTACGTCGATCTAAACGCACGTAAATTAAATCTTTGATATCATATTCAAATTCAATCCATGCACCACGATAGGGAATGATCTTGGCACTCAGTAATTTATGACCACTTGGATGAATTACATTCCCAAAACTAGAACCGGGCGATCTATGTAATTGGCTAACAATTACGCGTTCAGCACCGTTAATAACGAACGTCCCATGTTCAGTCATCAGCGGTAAGTCCCCCATGTAAACCTCTGACTCCTTAATATCAATTACCGTTTTCTCTTCACTGCCGTCCTGAGCTTCTCTAATTGTCAAGGCCAACCGGGCCTTCAAGGGAACAGAATAACTGAAACCTCTATATTGACATTCATCAATGTCATATTTAGGAGTGCCTAACGAATAATCAATAAAATCGAGAGTTGCAATACCATTAAAATCATCAATTGGAAAAATGTCCTCAAACATCGCTTGTAGGCCAGCACTCTTTCTTTCCCCAGATGCCACATTTCGTTGCAAAAAATCGTCATAAGATTTCCTTTGGATTTCCACGAGATCCGGAAGCGATTCCTCAATATTCCCAATCTTTGCAAACGACGTACGCTCGCGTTTATTGAGCTGATTGTTCGCCGACATGTCCCCACCTTTTAAACTAGATTTTTGTAGATCTTTTCAAAATAAAAGTTTGGATGCTAACAAAACGGGTTATTGTATGATATTTTCTCAGTAATGTCAACAAATTCTGTGTCATTTCAGTTGTAAACTCAAAATTGTTCTAGTAAATCAACACCGGAATTTTTTCTTGTATTTCAATATCCAATTGAATAACTCCTAATGCTCAACAATTGGCTCAATTTCAAACAAAGTCAACCAATGAATTAAATCCGATTTGCCAGCCACTGAATGCCTCTAAACACAACTGTACGGAAGTTTGGATTGTAAAATGATTGATTATCATGTCCAGATTGGTAACAGAATACACGGCCGTTTCCATAATGCCGTGTCCACCCAACTGTATGCATGCTATTTACATGATCAATCGCCAGAAGGGGTTGACTATCATCTCCTACTTCATTCATTGTATAAGTTTCGTCAACCATTTCCCATGACTTTAGACCATATGTTATTGGATGACTATCATCCATGAGGTCTGTTTGAATAGTCTGGTTACCATGATATCCAAACCTTCGGTCAGTAATACCAACAATTTGACTCCATATTTCCCAATTGGGAAATGCCAATATAGCATGATGCAACACAAAGATTCCCTGTCCATTTTCAGCTAACTTATTTATAGAGTTCAAGATCATAGCTCCATCTCGCTCATCAACAACAGGCGTTTGTTGATGAAAATTGTAAAAAAGGACAACATCATACTTGTCATTATATTTTCCTACGTCAGCAACGAAATTCTCAAGATCCTGTAAGTAAAACTCCATATTAGACATACTGCTAAACATCTGCTGAAACCCTGGAATATCAAACGTGTGTTTCCCTGTAACGACTGCTACTGCCATATCAACATCATTCATCACTGTCTTCCCATAAATTATCTTTTCATTCTAGCCCACAGAGCTGTGAGCTTACCATTCTGACTTACGCCAATTCTATCACTTTCCACTTTGATGTCATACTCAACCAAATGGTATACTTCTGGTTCATCCTCACCACCAATAGATTTACTGACCATTTTAACCGGGCCAACGTTGGGTGCCAACCACAAGGTGCCCTCTGATTCGGAATCAACAACTTCTAACATCATATGCTGTATAATCTTGAGACAATTCCGAAATTTACCTGCCGGTATGGTTACATCTATATCTGAGGAGGCTTGTAATTGAAGATAACCTTTCCAACCAGTACGATCTCATCAAATACAGCACGATGTATCACAACGCCTTTTGGAGTTGATTGGATGAAAAACCGAGTTGTGCTATCGTTTGTTTCATCGATTAAAACTTTCACACCTGAAATACCAAAACTGGCATCTGGCTCGACAATTTTAATCGTCTTTTTGTTCACTTTGTTGGCACTTTGGAATCGCCATGTATTTCCAATTTCATCCGGATAATAAGTTCCTTGAGTAAAAACATTAAAGAAAACAAACCACAGCCTATTTTCATTATTCAATTTATTTATCCTTTATAACTGCTGATCTGGAGCAATCCCAACCCTCTATCGGTTTCTCTAAGAAGTATACAGCTTGGTATTTATTTGTACCTTAATAAAGTTCATAGATCAAATCCAGTTGCTTCTGGTTAAACTTAAAGTAAAATGAATGAGGTAGCTTAAAACGAAGATCGGAGTTTTAGATGACAAGTATGGAGCATTTTCATATCGAAAACAGTTTGTTTAAGCTGAAGGCAAAAAATTAAAGCTCCATGAATTCCCTCCCAATTAATTAATTTCACAAGGTTAAATCAAATGAACATTCTAGTTATATATGCAGACACTTTTCGGGCAGATTATCTCGAGGGTAAGGTCATGTGCCACCCTCCATAACCGAAACAGATCTGTAATAATGGAGGACGCAACTACTAAGAATGTAATGTACCAATTAAAATAGATATTACTTGGATAAACGGAGGAAGATGTATCTACTTCCGAGATCCATAAGGGTAACAGTCTTCAACTGGTTACAATGGAAACTTGGGAATCACAAAGAACTTAATAGTATTCTAGAACCTATCGAGGGATTGATGAAGAACATAGCCATACTTCAGAGCGAGCTAAAAATTCTGGAGGTTAAGGCTATGTTTGAAACTAAGAACTTCCTCACTGCAAAACAAATAGAACACATCATTAATCAATCCAAAAAGATTCATTAAGCTAATGAGCATCTACTTCTAGCAAATCCATCGCAACCAGCGGTTGATTAAACGTATCCTTATCCTTCACATCCTCGGAGGTCTCGACTCAAGTTAAGACCTATATATACTACCGTGAAGATTCATTAAAATCATCACTTCAAAAATATTTCCCCGACCTTGATCAACAAGATCTGTACCAATCGAAATGAAAACCCTTATTAAAGCATTCAAGATTTTCTTTAGATTCGTCGCTCCAGCAGTTTTAGTATTACTATATTTTCTAAAGACACTTGTTTTACCAGACAAAAGGCATCTGGAAATTATGTATACGATTTCCTTATCCGCTTGCATGGGGTATTTCACAAACTTCATCGCTATCAAGATGCTTTTTAGGCCAAAGAAAGAAACGTTCTTTAAAAGACAAGGGGTAATTCCAAAGAATCAAGAAATACTAGCTAAAAGCTTTGGGGAAGGAATCTCCAGCAACTTTTTTGAGGCGAATGACCTAACAAATTATATAACAGAAAACCGCGTAGTTGAAAAACTCATAACACAAATCAAGAAATACTTGTCCAACAAAATACAGGAAAACTATGTGCAACAGGCCATTAAATCTTGGTTACTAAGGATATTCAGGTTAAATTCAGCAAAAATATACGACGTACTGATCCAATTTTCCGAAAAAAACTTTCCACACTTCCTACAACGGAATATCAACTTCCGAACAGCCTTAGGTTTTCTAAGCGAAACTATCGAAAATAACATTAACAACAACAATATCAACTTGGTTCAGATTTCAAGAACAATTTCGAGCCATATCGAAAGCAATATTCCTCACATTTCAAATCAGATTTATCAACAAATACAGGCATACATTGACCAGCAAAGAATTGTACAAAAAGCAACCATCAGATTTGCTACTTGGCTGAATGATTTTGATAGATTAGCAGTGGAAACGCAACTGCATACAATGGTTGTAT
>Ga0208406_1001022_pt1 | contig 10935 bp, 12 predicted proteins | sample ETNtaG_15_FD_185769 | JGI IMG/M metagenome (GOLD analysis project Ga0208406, IMG submission 185769) | Marine microbial and viral communities from oxygen minimum zone, Eastern Pacific Ocean - ETNP201302PF89A (SPAdes) (version 2) | ecosystem: Environmental > Aquatic > Marine > Oceanic ...
TTCCATGTGCTCGGCACCAATCAACCCGGCCAGCGTGATTATCCCGGCAATCGCTGATATCAGCCAATAACTGCGGCTACTGCTGACGCTCTGAAAATAGGCGCTCTTCATCATGCTTACAGGCCGCGGTAGCGCACCGTGGTATTGAGTTTCAGGTCTGCGCGAAGTTCGCGGGTTGTGGTCTCCGCAAGCTGCGTGGCCAAGGGATCGTTGCGATCGTTAATGTCGCCAAAAACCAGAGCCTCGCGACCGGCGTCGGTACAGGCCTCAACACAGGCAGGCGACTCGTCGCGATCCACCCGATGAACGCAGAGCGTACAACTTTCCACTACGCCCTTGCCGCGTGGAGCGTGGGTTTTCTGTCCGGTGAGATCCTCGTGAATGAAAGAGCGCGCCTTGTACGGGCAAGCCATCATGCAGTAACGACAGCCGATGCAAGTATGTTTATCCACCAAGACAATGCCATCTGCTCGTCGGAACGATGCCCCGGTGGGGCAAACATCAACACAAGGGGGTTCTTCGCAATGTTGGCACATCAGCGGCAGTGACAGCTGGTGCCCGGTATTGTGGTCTACGAGATCTACCTTACGGATCCACTGGGCATCGGTCTGCGGCCGCTCACTGTCACCGAGGCCGTGTTCGGTATTGCAGGCAGACACACAGGCATCGCAACCACTGACACAGATCCACTGGGCATCGGTCTGTGGCCGCTCACTGTCACCGAGGCCGTGTTCGGTATTGCAGGCAGACACACAGGCATCGCAACCACTGACACAGCGATCTACATCGACCAGCAAACCCCAGCGCTGAGCTGCACTGGCTGGCTCGTCTTGCGCGCGAGCCAGTGCCAAATCGACCAGGCGTACTCCGGGCGCCAGCGCCAACAAGGCAACACCAGCACTGGCCTGAGTGAAGAATGTCCGGCGTGGGCTGGCAGGGCTGGAATTTTTCATATCCATAACGATAGATTCAGGGCGACTGGCTGACGCGTTCAGACGGGCGCGCTGCGTGGCAGCTAAAGCAGTCAATCTTCACCGCCGCATAAACATGACAGCTCTGACAGAACTGGCCTTTCGCGTTCACCGGTACGAATCGACCCTGTGCGTCTTTATCTGCGTGACAGTCAATGCATCCAGCCAGGCTGTGCCGCGGGGTGCGAATACCCTCGCGCACTGTTTTGTCGCGCTGGTGTTTGAGAAATTCGAAGTGATCCCGACGCATGATATCCACCGGCTCGACGCACTGTTCGCCACGTGCACTGGGAAATACCGGCTGGCTGACTTCTGCATAGACTTCAATCACGCTCGTACCCAGCGATAGAGCAATAGTCATCACGACTACCCGCATGGCACAACTTAACCACTTACACCCGCGTTCAATTAAGTCGCCCCAGATCATAGTGGTTAGCTTTATTAGCCCATACCCATGTCGATGTACCCGCTCGGACAGACATCGGCGCAGATATGGCAGCCCACGCATTTGTTGTAATCGGTATCGACATAGCGCCCCGTGGTGGACTGGTCTTTGTTGACCCGAAATACCGCATCCTGGGGGCAGAAGATCACGCAGTTGTTGCACTCAAAACATAAACCACAACTCATGCAGCGCTCAGCTTCGGCGCGGGCAGCCTCATCAACCAGGCCATGGTGACGCTCTTCGAAATGCCCCAACACCTCTTCAGCGCCGGGAACGGTCGCTTGACGAAGGTAGCGCGGAGTCTGCTCAAAATGCCCCAGGAAAAGCTTATCGGCTGAAATTATCTCGTGTGCCGAACGATCTTCGTAGTTATGCACTGCGAAATTCGCGTCTGCGGTACCCCAGGCCTGGGTGTGATCGTATTCTGTCGGAGCCAACGATTGCTCATTAAGCTTGGACAGCAAATTGAAATGGTGCACATCTACTTTAGGTCGCCGGGTCGCATCGCGCGCCTGTAAATAATGATCAATACTCTCAGACGCAATAGAGGCTTGTCCAATGGCCGTAGTCAGAAGATGCGGGCGAACGATGTCCCCAGCTACGAAATGTCCGGGCCGATCCGGCACCTGGAAATACCGATCAGCGTCGATGAAGCTCCTCTCGTTACCGATCTCCTCAATGCCGTTGAGATCCCCGGATTGGCCGATGGCAGAGACGATCAGATCCGCCTCCACCTCAAACTCTGTTCCCTTAAGGGGTGTCGGCACCCCCTTTTCGTTAACACTGCATTTGGCCAGACGCAAACCGGTGGCGCGACCTGAGCTATCTTTCATCAAAGCGACTGGCATCACACCATTAAGAATAGTCACGCCCTCGGTCAGCGCATCGTCGACTTCTTCGTCGGTCGCGGTCATCTTAGGACGCTCAAACAACGCTGTGAGCGTAACCTGCGCGCCCTCACGGACCGCAGCCATGGCCGCGTCATGTGCAGCGTAACCACCGATCACTTCTTCGGGGCGGTCTTTCGCATGAATCTGGTCGATCTTGCCCAGGCGTCGCGCCACTGAAACCACGTCGATGGATGTATCGCCGCCGCCAATACAAAGCACCTTTTCAGCCGTTACCTTCATGGTGCCTTTGTTAAACGCATCCAAAAATGCCACACCAGAAACGCAGTTAGGCGTATCAGCCCAGCCTTCAACCGGCAGATCACGACCGGCCGATCACGACCGGCCTGGCAGCCAATCGCCCACAGGATCGCATCGTAATCAGCCTCGAGCTCGGCAATGGAGATATCCTTGCCAATACGCACCCCGGTGCGCACCTCGATATCTCCTATTTCGATAATGCGTTCAATTTCCCGATCAAGTCGTTCGCGTGGCGTGCGATAGTCGGGGATGCCGTACCGAAACATGCCCCCGAGCTGTTCTTGGAATTCAAAAATAGTGACGCTGTAACCCTTGCGGCGCAACTGGTAAGCCCCGGCGAGTCCCGCAGGGCCTCCGCCGACGATAGCGACGCGCTTGTCGCCCACCGGCGGAGGGCTCTCAAACCGGTAACCTTGAGAAAACGCGGTATCACCGATGAATTGCTCCACCGAGTTAATGCCGACAAAATCATCAACGTTGTTGCGGTTACAACCATCTTCGCAGGGTGCCGGACAGACTCGCCCCATCATGGCGGGAAAGGGATTGGCCTCAGTGGCCCGGCGAAACGCATATTCCTGCCATGTCATATCCTCGAGCGGCGGCTCTATGCAAGGGGCGGCTCTATGCCACGAACAATCTGCAGCCAGCCGCGGATATCCTCGCCCGAGGGGCAACTACCCTGGCACGGCGGCGTACGATGAACATAAGTGGGGCACTTGTGCGAGTGATCTGCATCAAAAATGTTTTTCTTGAAGTCATGCCACTCGTAATCTCCCTCTTCATACTTTCGAAAAGTCAGATTGGTGGTGTGTTCTTCGGAAACTGCCATCGCGAAATTCCTCTGATTGTTTATCGTGTCCACTCGTTGCGGAATGTTCAGTGTTGGCTGTCAAATACCAGTGCGTCACCAATCAACTGGTGGACGCTGATAATCATGTCCATTTCCATGCCGTAATAGGGTAATACCTTGCTGAACTGGCTCTTACAAATCGCGCAGATCGCGGCCATATGAGTGACGCCATGTTGCTCGATCACCTGCTGTAGCGCCTGAGCTCGAGGTAGTGCTCCTTTCACGCGCAGTTCAATGAGATCATCAGTCAACAACCCGCCACCGCCGCCACAACAGAAGGTATGCTCGTGAATCGTGTCCGGCGCCATGTCCACAAAATGACTGCAGGCAAAGCGGATCAACTCACGCGGAATGGTGAACTGGCCTCCGGGAACGCTCCCTAAGCGCGAGCCTCGCGAGACATTACACGAGTCATGAAAGGTAACCACTTTATCGTCATTCGCCTTCGCATCAAGTTTCAAAGCGCCACGCTGTAGCAGGTCGTAGGTGAATTCGCAGATATGTTGAGGCACCGGGTACGCAGGATCCAGAAAATCAAAAGGCCCGATCAAAGTATTCCAGAAACTGTAGGCCACCCGCCATGCGTGGCCACACTCGCCCACGACAATACGCTTTACGCCCAGATCAATGGCTGCTTGACGTATACGCTGCGCGACTTTTTGCATATTCTCGTAATTGCCGATAAAGATACCAAAATTGGCCGCTTCCGAAGCGTATGAGCTCAAGGTCCAGCTGATACCGGCCTGGTGAAACACCTTGGCATAACCAATCAGACCATCTACGTGTGGCTCGGCAAAAAAATCCGCCGACGGTGTCACTAACAACACCTCTGCGCCGTGCTGATCCAGTGGAAATTTGACTGGCACGCTGATGTCTTCTTCAACTTCCTCTTCCAGACCTTCCAGGGTATTCGCCAGGGCAGGCTCGGGAAGGCCGAGGTTGTTGCCAATGATATGAACTTTGCCAATGATTTCATTGGAGTATTTCTGGCCCATACCGATCGCTGCCAGAATCTCTCGCCCGGCCATGGTGATCTCGGCAGTATCAATGCCAAACGGGCAATACACTGAGCAACGCCGGCACTCAGAGCACTGGTGGTAGTAGCTATACCAATCGTTGATCAGGTCCTCACTCAGTTCCACCGCGCCCACCAGGCGAGGAAACCATTTCCCGGCCAACGTGAAATAGCGTCGATAGACTTTGCGTAACAGATCCTGGCGGGCCACCGGCATATTCTTGGGATCACCAGTCCCAAGATAGTAGTGGCACTTATCAGTACACGCGCCGCACTTGACACAGGCGTCGAGAAAAACCGGCAACGAGCGGTACTTGCCCAATAACTCGTCCATTTTCGCCAGGGCCACATCCTGCCAGTCATCGACCAATTTGCCTGGAAAACCCAGGCCCTGCTGGTGTTCCGGCTTAGCCACAAAGGGTCGGCTGTGGGCCATGGCATCGCGCTGGAGGGCGGGCGTTGTCAGCAGTTCACCCAGAGGCGGTGTCTCAAATTCGATCTTAAGCATAATCAGGCTGCGGCCCTAGGAGCGATCGGGTCCGGCGCCCGGGAGATCCCGCGCCCATGGTGCGATATGGCGGTGCTCACGCGGGGTATCACGCATGTTACGCGTCGGGCTGAAGAAAACGCCGGGCGCATGAAGTAATTTGCTGAAAGGAAATATCAGCATCAGCGCGATCACTAATGACAGATGAATCAGCAACGGACCATCGGCCGGCAGCGGCTGCCAATCGAGTGTCACCAGCCCGACAGTGAATGCTTTGAGTGACACGATATCGGTATGCTGAACGTATTTCATGACCAGTCCGGAGCCGGCAATAGCCAGTAACAGCAATAACATCAGGTGGTCAGAAAGCGCGCTGATGTAGCGGACGCGATCAACCAGCAGCCGCCGTGCCCACAGACCCGTGAGCCCGACAAACATAGCCATGCCCGCATAGATGCCGATCCACTGGATCATGGCCACCCACCACCATACCGGCTCGGTGAAATAACGCAGGTGCCGTGCCAATGCAACTACCATGCCAAAGTGAAACAACCAGCCGAACAGCCAGGTCCATTTGCTGCCCTTGAACAGACTCTCGAAAAAAACCACCTCACGCGCCATTCGTGCCGCGACACCCGTGCGGGTTAACGGCGCCGGCGTAGTTGGGATCACCAGCGGTGCTGGAGTCTGGGCATACCGAGCCACCCGGCTAGCCACGCCGATCACCAGAATGATAGCCGCCAGATAGAACAGAACGGCAAAGACGGAACCTAGCACCAAGGAAATGGGTCTCCCAGCAAATGGCTCGGCACAAATGACAACACCGCCGAACCGGCAATACCAGGGTGTGCACCCGGCCGGGCCACCTGGCCCTGGCTATATGGGCGTCACCCGGGAGTAATACGCCTCAGACGCAGCCAGTGGGCTTGGGCAGACCAGCGTACTTACAAGCCTGCTTGGCCGGGCCGTAAGGGAACAACTCATACAGGTACTTGCTGTTGCCCTTGTCTTTGCCTAGCTTCTTGCCGATAGCCTTGGTCAGTACGCGCACCGCGGGCGCGATCTGATACTCCTCGTAATACTCGCGCAGGAAATTGATCACTTCCCAGTGGTTGTCACTGAGGTCGCAATCATCTTCCGTGGCCATGTAATCGGCCACCTCGCGATTCCACTCACTCAGATCAGCGAGGTAACCTTCCTCGTCTGTTTCGTAGGTCTTGCCGCTCAGTTCAAATGCCATTTCGGCCTCCTGTTACTATTTGTCGAATAAAATCAGAGCCAGCTCTGGACCTTGTCGTTGGCGCAGGCCAACTCTACAAAGCCATCATAGCCGACTACCTTGATGCCGGAGATCAGCCGATCTTCTGGTAACCCCCGCGCCTTGAGATCCGGGCCGAGCGCATAGACGCTTACCGCGCTGGTCGCTTCAGCCAGCATGGTCGCGTGAATCGTTCCAGCCAAAGCACCGTAGACCCCATCCTCGATCAGCAGAATATCGCTGCCAGACTTCGCCAAGCCCAGGCAGATCTTAAGGCTTGCTGACTCAAAGGAAGATTTGTTAACTGTGTGTAACACGATCTTTGGCTGCAGGATTAGAAGTTAAAAACCACATCCTGCTCTTCAAGCAGGTCGGATAGTTGTGTACGGCTGACAATCTGGATTGAAGGTTTTTCGGCCCAGTCATCGTCTTCGTCCTCCCAGGTCAAGGGCATCAAATCCGCTTCTGTCAGTCCCCGCTCCTCAAGAGATTCGCGCTCAACATAAATCCTGGTGACCTCGTAATCGCCCAGCGCACGGTAAGTAGGCGAGAAGTTCTTCATACCTGATTCGATCGTGTCCTGGCCCTGCTTCAACTGGAATACGCCATCGCTGATGAAGGCCATGCAAACATCCTGCTCGAAAGCCGCGCCAATCAGCACTACCTCCAGGCCCTCCAAAGGGTAAACGGTGCCGTACGGAGGGCGGCGGTTGATGTACATGAATTTCTTTGTTTCGCTCATGACAATTCCCTAGTTCCTAGTCACCAAACACCAGTAAACGATCAGCCTGGATCCCAGCCTCAATCAACTGGCCAAGTCCAGAGATACGAAAACCCGGGGCGATGTTGTCACTGTCCTTGCCGTTACGCTTGGCCTCGTCCGGGTCGACGATACCGCGGCGCTGAGCTGCAGCCACACAGACCACCAGGTCCAGATCATGTGCCTTACTCAACTCGCTCCAACGATTAACGATGTGTCTATCGTCCTGTGGCGGTGTGCTCAACCGGGTGCCGTTATTGACTCCATCGTGATAGAAAAACACACGAAATATCTCGTGCCCGGCAGCGAGCGCCGCAACGATGAAGTTATAGGCTGTATCCGAGGCCTGATGCGTATAGGGCCCCTCATTCACCATGACTGCAAGCTTCATAACCAGTGCTTAGAAACGGATATGTGTGGATGCGTTGAGGCTCGTCCGTGAGCCACGCCAGTTATCGATATGGAACTTGGTGAACGGCAAACCGGTCGCCTCAAAAAAGCGTGGCCAGCCAATGCGATCGATCCAGTCGTTGACACGCTCCCAGTCCCGCGCATCTTCCTTGTAGGCCTTGAGGATGCGCTTAACAATAGCAGTGGCTTCAGGCCAGCGCGGCGGGTTATTCGGTACGCCGGCGGCGACTAACTTCTGGAAACTTGGCTTAGCGCGTGCATTGGAATGATTGCCGCCCACCCAGATCGCCAGCTTGCTGTGCTCAGGGTCATTGATCTGCATCGGCGGACACGGTGGATAACAGGCCCCACAGCAGATGCATTTTTTCTCATCGACTTCCAGGGTGGGCTTGCCATTGACTTGCGCCGGACGAATTGCGGCCACCGGGCAACGGGCCACTACTGAGGGTCGTTCGCAAACGTTAGCCACCAGATCGTGATTAATTTTAGGCGGCTTGGTATGCTGCACGTTAATGGCGATATCACCCTGGCCGCCACAGTTAATCTGACAGCAGGCAGTGGTGATATGAACCCGGTTGGGCATGTTACAGTTTTTAAACTCGTCAATGAGCTCATCCATCATGGCTTTGACCACGCCCGATGCATCCGTGCCGGGTATGTCGCAGTGCAGCCAGCCCTGAGTGTGTGAGATCATCGCGACTGAGTTGGCCGTGCCGCCGACCACAAAACCGGCTTCTTCCAACGCGCTAATCAGCGGCTCGACCTTGATCTCATCGGCCACCATGTACTCGATGTTGCTGCGGATGGTGAACCGTACATGACCATCGGCATACTGGTCGCCAATGTCGCATAATTTTCTCAGGGTAAAGACATCCAGAATACGCTGGGTTCCGGCTTTGACCGTCCACAGCGCGTCACCGCTTTGGGCAACGTGGCGAAGCACGCCGGGGCGTGGGTGGTCATGCCAGCGCCACTGCCCAAAATTCTTGATCATCAGCGGGTGCATATACGGGAACCCATCAGGACAGCCCGATTCAATCGGCTGGCGCATTTCCTTAGCCATTTTTCTCTCCGGTAGACATGCGGGGTTATTTTGCGACCAGACTGGTCGGTTCAACCAGTTGCTGACTGGCGCTCTTCGGCCTGGCGCTCAAACCACTTAACCGCCTCTTCGTCCCAGCCATCCATGCGCACATAAGAAGATTGGCGCGGGCTGGAAATCATGTGCGGGTCAACTTCAATACCGATCCCTTCAAGGAAGTTGACCAGGCCGATGCGCTCGATCATCTCACCGCAGCGCTCGTGCTCGAGACCGTTTTCTGCCCAGAAATCGATAGTGCTCTCGGCAATTTCGGTAATTTTCTCGTAGTCCTCTTCGGTTTCCAGCTTCATGAACGGCACGATTACCGTGCCCATCAGGTCGCCGATCTTCAGTGTACGTTTGCCACCCATCAGGATCGTTACGCCCTTGTCATCTCCAGGCGACAGTGCCTTGGGAACGACATTGAGACAGTGCATACAGCGCACGCAATTACGATTGTCGATCTCAACTGAGTCATCATCCTTAAGACTCATGCAGCGGGTCGGACACCGGGTGATGATGTTGTCAATGGTGTGTTGGCGACCTTTTTTCGCAACATAGGCTTTCCAAGCTTCCTGGTCCACCTTCATGTCATCGCGCCAGGTTCCAATTACCGCCATATCGGCGCGCTCGATCGAATTCATGCAGTCGTTGGGGCAACCCGATACCTTAAATTTGAATTTGTATGGTAGGGCTGGACGATGTATGTCATCGGTGAAGTTGTTAACCAGAGTCCGGTGAATCTTCTGCTCGTTGGCACACGACTGCTCACAGCGCGCACCACCGACACAGGACATGGAGGTACGCACACAGGGGCCGGCGCCGCCCAAGTCAAAGCCATACTCATTGATCTCGTCAAAGAAGGGCTGCGTGTTATCAGTGGTCGCGCCGATAAACATGATGTCGCCGGACTGGCCATGGAATGTCACCAGGCCCGAGCCCCATTTCTCCCAGCTGTCGGCTAACTGGCGAAGCATATCGGTGCTGTAGTGGTTTCCGGCCGGCGGCTGGACCCGTACGGTGTGAAACTCCCTGGACTCGGGGAACTGCTGGCCGACTTCCGAGAACCGCGGAATAATTCCGCCGCCGTAACCGTAAACGCTAACCGTGCCTCCTTTCCAATAGCCCTTACGGGTTTCGTAGGAGTGTTCGAGCTGGCCGAGTAAATCATTAGCCATCCCGTTAATACGTTCAGTAGGATGCTCGTCACGCAGGCGCTTAATACCAGAGACAAAACTCGGCCATGGGCCGCTCTCCAGTTCGTCCAGCATCGGGGTTTCATGTTGCTTGTTATCAGCCATAACAGGGTACTCCTTTGCGTTTGCCGCCACCATGCGGTGAAAACACCGTTGCGATGTACGATGCGTTGTCTTAGGCAAGGTTGCTCGGGCCCAGAGCGTTTGCGACACAAAGGGCTGCATCCTGCGGGCACTGGTGCTGACCCATTGTATGCACTGCCAAAGATGACACCATTCCCCGGGAGGGTATGCCTCACAAAAAACCGCCTTATCCCTATAGGGATAGGATTTATCTTGCAGTGCACAAAATTCCCTTTCGACAATGGCTGCGTATTTCCTTAAAAACATCATGCATTCATACATTTAACTCACAAAGACCTGCCGGAAAGAACGAGTAAGAGCGCGCTCTGGCGCCAGGCCATTGGATCGGGCCTGATGGAATCAACCTTTTGGGAGAGTTTGCCCAACAACGCCACGGGCTAGAATTTGTTTCCGTTCCTACTGCGCCCACGGCGTTTCGAGCACTCGTGAACCTTTCTGAACCACAAGTCACTCTGGCATCCAAGACCCGATCCGGCACATCGGCGCACTTCAGCGGCGGCGATTTTTCACGCTGCTGGGACGAACGCCTTTCACGTTATCGTAGAGCGATTGAAGATCTCAGCGTCGAGATCGCCGACCCGCTGCAACTCAGTGCTAGCGAACGCCATGCCCTGGCAACGCGGATATGCGATACCAACATGGCTGTCTATCGATGCCGCCACCCCGAGACTGTTAGCCGTGTGGCGGTTCGAGCACTGGCATCGCAACTGGGCCTGGGAGCACCGGACCGTAACCTGTGCGCCGCCGATGACGGTCTGAGCGAACTCGAAGTCAATCATAATCCCACGCATCAGCGCTACATTCCCTACAGCAACCGAGCGCTCAACTGGCATACCGATGGTTATTACCACACGCCGCAACGCACCATTCGCGCCTTGGCACTACATTGTGTACGCCCGGCCATGAGCGGCGGCACACTTCAGGCCATTGACCACGAAATCGTATTTGGTCTGCTACACCGTTGTGATCCTCGATACACCGCGGCACTCAGCCAGTCAGGCACGATGACCATACCTGAAAATAAAGCAGCGGGATCTGGCGTGCGCGCCAGCGTCAGTGGGCCGGTTTTTTTTCATGACGGTGATGTGCTGCGAATGCGCTATAGCGCGCGCAAGCGCAACATTATCTGGAAAAGCGATCCCATTGTCCGTGAGGCCGTGGCGGCGTTG
>Ga0208406_1001028_pt1 | contig 10908 bp, 7 predicted proteins | sample ETNtaG_15_FD_185769 | JGI IMG/M metagenome (GOLD analysis project Ga0208406, IMG submission 185769) | Marine microbial and viral communities from oxygen minimum zone, Eastern Pacific Ocean - ETNP201302PF89A (SPAdes) (version 2) | ecosystem: Environmental > Aquatic > Marine > Oceanic ...
GTCCAACGGCTCACGGTTATCATCCACCAGCGAGCGCAGGTGCTTGATGGTGATCACGTCGCCACCAGGCGAGTCCTGCACTTTCAGCGTGGCGGTGTCGCTTGACACCACGCTGCCGCTGGCATTGCTGACCGTTACCACATAGTCGCCGGTATCATCAGCCGAAACGTCAGACAGCTCGAGGGCGCTCGATGTCGCCCCCCCAATATCCACCCCGTCCCTGCTCCACTGGTACGCCAGCGGCTCCGCACCGGTGGCCAAGACGGAGAACGAAATCGACTTGCCCGCAAGCACAGTTTGCGACACCGGCTGCGAGAGAATGGTCAGGACATCGACCCAGTCATCGTCGATCACGTCACCCAGAATCGTCCCGACTTTCAGGTTGTCGATCAGCATCGCGCCGATGTTATTGGCCTGCCGAAACGCGAAGCCAGTCACGTCCACAGCAGAGCCATTGTCGGTCGTGGTGACGCCTCCCGCCGCCCCGCCGTCCGGGTCGATCCAGAGCGTCGTACTAGCGTCCGCGAGGCTCATTGCGATGACGACCTTGTAAACCGTGTCGAGATGAAGGTCGTTGTCCACCACGGCGGTGGACGCTTTGCCCTTCGAGGTGACACCGATCCGGAACGCGCCCCCCTCCGCACCCGTGCTCTGGGCAACGATGCGCGCCCGGTAACCAAAACCGTCATCCCGGAAATGCGCGAAGTAACTCCCGGCGCCACTGGGCAACTCGGTGAACTCCACATCAAACGATGCGTACATCGTGCCGCCACTCGATTTCATGTAAGGCCCGCCTGCCAGCTTCGCGTGGAAGTCCTCCGTGTTGGCCTGCGTCAGGATTAGCTGCCCTTCGTACACCTCCGTCTGCTCGTTGATGCCGTTGTGGTTTTTCCACGTGTCCGCCGCCTGCACGACGATCGGGCCGTCGTCGTAGCTGAACGATTCGTCGAGAACCACCTCGGCCCGCGCCGCCACAAGACCGGCCGCTGCCGCCAAAAACATGAGCCCTTTTTTCACGGTTCAGTTGGTTGAAATTAAAGATACTCCGATAAAACAGTAGCCGTTTTATACATTCAAAGGCCCACCCTCATCCAGCCTGCGGCCACCTTCTCCCCAGGGGAGAGTACCGGGGTGAGGAAGAACGCTCAGCATCTTTTCGAATATGCGGCATATTGTTACATCGACGACTTACTCTTTTCGGAACGGCGCATTCCAGATCACGTCCGGATTTGACCCCTCGAATGTGCCCGCGCCGTTGGTGATCGAGTGCCGCGAAAAATAGGCTGCGTGACCGTCGATGAATGACAGCACGCCACCCTGCCCCTTGTGCCGCTCCGGGAACGCCCGCCACCGAGCCGCCGGGTTCACCGAGTAGTAAGGATTCCCCAGCCCCTCCGACGAACTGAAATACATGTCCATCATGCCGACCGTCGCCGAGGGGTTGGGCAAGTCGGTCGCCTTGGGCATCTTGGGGTACGGCAGGTACGAGTTCACCGTCCCGCGCTTGAGGTCGATGTTCATCGCGTAGCTGAAAAACCCGTGCCGTCCCCCGCCCTTCAACTGCTTTAGCTCCTCCGTCGTCATTGTGGCGTTTGGGCAGTGCCAAATCTTCCCTCGCCTGCGGGGAAACGGCAGGTTTTTGACGTTGTCCTGATACACCACCGTCGGCCGCTTCCAGTACTGCACCAGCGGTTTCTCGCCCATGAACGGCGGCAGCAGGTTAAACCAGGCGTTCGGGTCCTTCGGCGTGCCGGAGGGCGGCGGCGCGCCGGGGTATTTGCCATCGGCGCCCATGCCGTCGCGGGGCAGCAAGTCCTCGTTCTCCACAAGATAGATCTGCAGCCCCAAGCCCCACTGGCGCTGATTCGAGAGACAATTGGCCAGACGCGCCTGATCCTTTGCCTTGGCCAGGGCCGGCAGCAGCATCGCCGCCAAAATCGCAATGATGGCAATCACCACCAGTAGCTCGATCAGCGTGAATGCCGCCCGCCAACGGCTGTACAAAAAACGGTTCGTATTAAAGAATAAGCTGCCCATGCAAGCAGTCCCGAGGCCCAAAAAAGGAAGCTACAACCCCAGTCCAACAACGCAAGAAAAGTCGCGCGATTTGCGTTTTCAGGGTAGCGCTAGATTCGGCTACAGGGTTTTGCAGAAGGCTTCCAAGCGGTCCATGCCGGTCTGGATGTTCTCCATGCTAGTGGCGTAGCTGATACGGAAGTTGTTGTCGGCGCCGAAGGCGATGCCGGGGACGGCGGCTACCTTGGCCTCCTCGAGCAGGCGCTCACAGAACTCGGCCGACTTGAGGCCGGTCCCGGCCATGTTCGGGAACAGGTAAAATGCACCCTTGCTGTTGATGCAACTGATCCCAGGCATGTTGTTCAGTTGCTCGGCGGCGTAACGGCGGCGCTTGTCGAATTCAGTCAGCCATTTGTCGAGGTGATCCTGCGGGCCGTTGAGCGCGGCAACGGCGCCCTTTTGCGCAAACGAGGTGGCGTTGCTGGTGCTGTGGCTCTGCACGGCGTTGATGGCTTGGGCGATCGGCTTGGGCGCGGCAAGGAAGCCGATGCGCCAGCCGGTCATCGAGTAGGCCTTGGCCAAGCCGTGCACGATGATGGTGTGTGCCAGGTGCTCCTCGGAGAAGGTCGTCACGCTGGTGAACTTGGCTCCGTCGTAAACGAGCTTCTCGTAAATGTCGTCGCTCATGATGAGCACGCCCTTTTCGACGCAGACGTCGCCCAGCGCCCTGACCTCGTCCGCCGAGTACACGGAGCCGGTCGGGTTGCTCGGTGAGTTGAGAATGAACAGTTTCGTCTTCGGCGTAATCGCCTCGCGCAACTGCTCCGGCGTGACCTTGAATTCTGTCTCATCGGTGGTGTCGAGAATCACCGGCTTGGCCCCGGCAAGTTTGGCCATCTCAGGATAGCTGAGCCAGTACGGCGCGGGGATGATCACCTCGTCGCCAGCCTCGCAGGTGGCGTAGATGGCGTTGAAACAGGAGTGCTTCCCACCGCAGTTGACGATAATCTGGCTCGGTTCGTACTCGACGCCGTAGTCGCGCTGGAACTTGTTGGCGACCGCTTGGCGCAGCTCCGGGATGCCGCTACTTGGTGTGTACTTGGTGAAGCCGTCGGCCAGCGCCTGCGCGGCGGCGTCCTTGATGTGCTGTGGCGTGTCAAAGTCCGGCTCACCGGCCCCGAAGCCGATAACGTCCTCGCCCTGGGCACGCAGCTCCTTGGCCTTGGCCGAGATGGCCAGCGTCAGCGACGGCGCAAGTGACGCCGCCCGACTGGATATCGGATAGTCCATTAAAGTCTCTTGTTTTGTGGGAGCTTGGCCAAGCGCAATCAGCCGCCCACTTGGGCGCGGGCTTCCTCAGCCAACGGCGTGCTCAGGTAGCGCTCGCCGGTGGACGGCGCGAAGGTGACGATCATCTTGCCGGCGTTCTCCGGGCGCTTGGCCACCTCAAGGGCGGCGCAGACGTTGGCCCCGCTGGAGATGCCGCAGAGGATGCCCTCCTCCTTGGCCAAGCGGCGAGCCATGGCGAAGGAGTCGTCGTTGCTGACACGGACGCACTCGGTGATCTGGTCGCTGCCGTCCTCTCCCTTGAGGTGGAGGTTGGCCGGGACAAATCCCGCGCCGGTGCCCTGAATCTTGTGCGGGCCGGGCGTCAGCTCCTCGCCGGCCAGCGTCTGCGAGATCACCGGCGAGTCGGCCGGCTCCATCGCGATGGCTTGGAACGACGGCTTGCGCGAATTAATGACCTCGTAGCAGCCGGTGAGCGTGCCGCCAGTCCCAACGCCGGCCACGACGATGTCGACGGCGCCGTCGGTGTCGTCCCAGATTTCCTGGGCGGTGGTTTGGCGGTGAATCTCCGGGTTTGCCGGGTTCTCAAACTGCTGCGGAACCCACGAGTTCGGCGTCTCGGCAGCCAACTCGGTGGCCCGCTCGATGGCGCCCTTCATGCCCTTTGGCCCCTCGGTAAGCACAAGTTCGGCCCCGAGCATCGCCAGGAGGGTGCGGCGCTCGAGCGACATGGTCTCCGGCATAGTGAGGATCAGCCGATAGCCCCTGGCCGCCGCGACGAACGCCAGCGCTATGCCGGTGTTGCCGCTCGTCGGCTCGATGATGACGGTGTCCTTGGTGAGCACCCCGCTCTTCTCGGCGTCCTGGATCATCGACATCCCAATCCGGTCCTTGACGTTGGAGAGGGGATTGAAGAACTCGCACTTGAGCAGCACGGTGGCGTCGATTCCCTCGGTGACCTTGTTGAGCCGCACCAGCGGCGTGCGGCCAACTGTCTCCACAATGTCGTTAAATATATTAGCCATTTTTGTAAAAGATAGGTTGTTTTCCAGCCGGCTCCGTTGGCCCAGGCCGGATGTCCGGTTATTTCTTGGCCGCGGCCTGCTTGCGTTTAAGGTAGGCCTTGCGCCGCTTGCGTTTGATAACTTTGTTGTGTTGTTTGCCCATGACGTTTAACGATTGTCTCTCCGGAGAGCGGCTGGGGACTATGAAGACCGAAACAGACATGTTCAAACATTTTTTACTGGCTATCACCCTGATCGCCGGGCTGGGGTGCGGATGTAAATCCGTCGGGGACAGGAAGCCGGGTGATAACTACAGCCTCATCATGCTCTATCTGGAACAGAACAACGACGGCACCAAATACTCCCGTGAAATGGCCGTTTACAGGGCTGATCCGTTCATTTTTTACGTCAACAGCGAGCCGTTCCTCTCGACTGCCGATCTTGAAAAAGCCACACTGATGGAGGCCAGAGGCGGCTTTGCGCTCCAGTTTCAATTCAACCGCCACGGTACCGCCGTGCTCGAGAGCTTCACCACATCCAACAAAGGCAAGCGCATCGCCATCTTCTGCCAGTTCACCGAGCCGCGCGTCCTCGCTGCCCCGATGATCACCCAGCGCAACGCCACCGGCATCATCCGGTTCACCCCTGATTGCTCCCGTGAAGAGGGGGAACGGATCGTCAAGGGGTTGACCACGGCTATTAAGAAAATTAAGGGTAATAGTAAATGACGGGTCGCGCGAGGCTGCTGTTGATGATGGCGCTTGGCCAAGCCGCCGCCGCGCTTGGGCAGCCGTTCAGCCTGCCGACCCCCAACCAGGCGATCTTCGAGCCCGGCAAGGAGACCGACTACTTCACCCCCACCGTCAGCCGCACTTGGCCAAGCGGCACCTTCGGCTGTGTCCGCTCCGAGGGCTGGCAGATGCACGAGGGGATCGACATCAAGTGCACTCAGCGTGATGCCAAGGGCGAGCCGGTCGATCCCGTCAGCGCTGCCGCCGACGGCACGGTCGTCTATTTCAACGCAAAGCCCGGCTTGTCCAACTACGGCAATTACATTGTCATGCAGCATGAAATCGACCAGTTGACCATGTACACCCTGTACGCCCACTTGCGCCAAATGGCTGAGGGCTTAAGCGTTGGCCAAGCGAAGAAAACTGGCGAAATCATTGCCACCATGGGCCGAACCAGCAATACCTCCCAAGGCATCTCGCGCGAACGGGCGCACCTGCATTTCGAGATCTGCCTGCTCGCCAATCCCAATTTTTCTGCCTGGTACAAAAAAAATCTGCCGGGACAACGAAATGATCACGGCCGGTGGAACGGCCAGAACCTCATTGGCATCGATCCCTGGAAGCTCTTCCTTAGTCAGCGAGAGGCCAGAGCCAGGCGACAGGCGTTCAGCCTGCGGGAATTCGTCCGTCGACAACCGGTACTCTACCGCGTGTTGGTTCACTCGCCGAACTTCCAATGGGCCAAGCGCCACCCCGGCCTGGTCGATCCGCCCACCTCACCCGATGGCATCGCCGGGTACGAGGTATCACTGGATTCTAATGGCGTCCCCGTTCGTTGCGTCCCCCGGGATGCCGGAGCCTTCAGCGACAACAAGCCAATCAAACTGCTGAACGTCGACACTGAAGTTTACAAACAGGCTCCCTGCCGAAAATTGGTTTTCAAAAAAGGTCAACAATGGGTAATCACGGCCAAGGGCCTTGAACACCTCAAGCTACTGGCCCACTAAGGGCCAAACAAAGGATCAACCTCCGGTCTTCCAACCTTCCCGAACACAATGTTTTATAAATCGTAAGGTAAGGTATCCTGCATATAATTTATAGTTTTACTTTTTTAATATATATTATTTTGTTTCACGGGTTCCGTGGGATAATGCGGCTGCGGCATGAACAAGATTGGGATTATTGGCGGGAGTGGATTGTACGAAATCGAAGGCTTTGAGGCCCGTGAGTGGATACCGGTCGACACACCGTTTGGGAGCCCCTCTGATGAATTCCTGACCGGCCATTTGAAGGACAGGGATGTCGTCTTTCTCCCAAGGCACGGTCGCGGGCATCGCATCATGCCCAGCGAACTCAACCATCGAGCCAACATCTGGGCGATGAAACAACTGGGCGTCTCGTGGATCATCAGCGCCAGCGCAGTCGGCTCGCTTCAGCCGCAGTACTCGCCATGCGACATCGTTCTGGTCGACCAGTTCGTCGACAATACCAAGCAATCATCAACGCACACTTTTTTCGGAGGCGGGATCGTGGGGCATGTGACTTTTGCCGAACCGGTTTGCGAGGCCTTGCGAGCGATTCTCCTGTCGGCCACATCAGAGGCAGGGGTGAAGGCGCACGACCGGGGAACCTACGTCAATATGGAAGGCCCGGCCTTCAGCACACGAGCGGAGTCTCTCCGAAACCAAAAACTTGGATTCGGCGTGATTGGCATGACCAACATGGGGGAGGCCCGCTGCGCGCGCGAGGCAGAAATATCCTACGCCACCCTCGCCTTGGTAACCGACTACGATTGCTGGAAAGTAGAGGAGGAACCCGTCTCGGTGGAAACGGTCATTGCCTGTCTCCAAAAGAACGCCTCATCAGCGAAGGCAATCATCCGAAGGGCAATCCCAAAGATTCCAACCGACCCCGCTTGGCCAAGCCATAGGGTGCTGGACAATGCCATCATGACCGAGAAAAGCGCCTGGCCAAGCGATACCATTGAAAAACTTGAGCCAATTATCGGCCGGTTACTCTGACACTAATGTTCCACGTGGAACACTAAAAGTCGCTTAATCCTCGTTGTGGCGTACTGAAACTACCGAACCTGAACTGCCGGATTTTTTCTCCCTCCCTCGCTTGATCCAGACCATCAATAGGCTCACATCAGTTGGATTAATTCCTGAAATTCTTGATGCCAAGCCAATTGTTGCAGGCCGGATTTCTTTTAATTTTTGGCGCGATTCACTCTTCAGCCCAGGGATTTGATCATAATCCAGCCACTCTGGAATTGCCCTGCTCTCCATTTTCTTGAATTCGTCCACTTCTGACTCTTGACGCTCAATATAGCCAGCATACTTCACAGAGATCTCCACCTGTTCGGCCACTTCCGGTGCAATCCCTTTGTCAGATTGAGGTAAATCTTCATGGCTGAAATCGTTTCGTTTGAGTAACTGTTCCAAACTGATGCCGTTATGTCGCTCCTCTCGAATCCTATCCAACTCCTTTTCCACATCTGCCCTCTTTTTTTGAAAACGCTCATATCTGCGATCGGACAATAATCGTATTCCTCTGCTGATTTCACACAAGCGCAGGTCGGCGTTGTCCTGTCTGAGCAGCAATCGGTATTCAGCGCGTGATGTAAACATGCGATACGGCTCAGCTGTGCCTTTTGTGATAAGGTCATCAATCAGGACACCGATGTAGGCTTGATCCCTGCGCAACACCATGCTCGGCTTGCCCTGTACTTTTAACGCTGCATTGATGCCAGCCATCAATCCCTGCGCCGCGGCCTCTTCATATCCAGACGTGCCGTTAATTTGCCCAGCTAAAAAAAGATTCGCACACGGTTTTGCCTCTAGCGTGGCTTTTAACTGAGTTGGAAAAACGAAGTCGTATTCCACGGCATAGGCCGGACGAAGGATTTCTGCGTTTTGGCAGCCAAGGATTGTGCGAACCATTTCATACTGCACATCGATGGGAAGACAGGTGGACAAGCCATTTACATAGATTTCATCCGTAGATATGCCTTCTGGTTCCAAAAAGATTTGATGCCGCTCTTTATCTGCAAAACGAACGATTTTATCTTCTATGGAGGGACAATACCGTGGTCCAACCCCCTCAATCTCCCCGGAGTACATTGGGGATTTATGCAGATTTTTCTTAATTATTTTAGATGTTTTATCACTTGTGAAGGTGATATAACATGGTATTTGACCGTTAACACGGTCCAAGATGGAACCTGGGGGATATTTCCCAGCTGAATGTAGGATATCCTTTGGGTTGACTCCTGAATGTTCCACGTGGAACAAATCTTCTTTCCAGAAACTGAAGTAAGGAATCTGCTCGTCGCCTGTTTGTAATTCGGTTTTAGTAAAGTCAATAGAACGCTTGAGTAATCGAGGTGGGGTACCCGTTTTCAACCGCCCAAGTTTCAGACCCACAGACTGCAACGACTCAGAAAAACTACCGACTGAACCCTCACCAGTACGCCCCCCGCTCTGCTTATTGGAGCCGACATGTATCAAGCCCTTGAGAAATGTCCCGGTCGTAATCACCACCGTTACTCCCTCGTATCGGACATCCATTGTCGTCTCGACTCCTGTGATGTTTTCCGCTTTGTGAACCAACCGGGAAACTTGGTCTTGTGTGACGTCGAGGTTGGATTCGCGTTCGCAAATCCATTTCATTCTAAATTGATAAGCCTTCTTGTCACATTGTGCCCGAGGGGCTCGCACCGCTGGGCCTTTTTTCGTATTGAGCATCCGAAACTGCAGTCCGGTCATATCGGTACATATGCCCATTTCCCCGCCGAAGGCATCAATCTCCCGGGCTAGGTGCCCCTTCGCTAATCCACCAATCGCTGGATTGCATGACATCTGCCCGATGGTATCGGCGTTCATCGTCAGCATAAGTGTGGAGCATCCCATGCGCGACGATGCCAACGCAGCCTCTATCCCGGCATGGCCGCCACCGACGACAATCACGTCATATTTCTTTGGATAAAGAAACACGAGCTACTGTTTTTGAAAGGTCATTTCACTCAATGAATCGGAGTGCATTTTTTTAATGCCTCGGTCCTTCTGCGCTGAAAGGTGTTGGCAAATCATAAATACTTTTTCCTCCTCTCCTGGAGAGTTAATCCCTTCGGCAATTTCCTTGATCCTATGAGAAGAATTGTTATTTTTACTAAGAAAATCGACGATTTTGGCTTGTGAATTAATAACCTCACCGGCTGCTTTTTTACCGGCTTCAACTCCCGGTTGGTGGTAGGCGTTAACATTAATTAGGGATGAATAATAACCGACTGACCTTTCAAATAATGCCAATAGCACGCCCAAGTTAAATTCATTTATCTCAGTAACTGTGACTGTTATAGATTGTCTGTTGTTTTCATAAAGTGCATTGCGCGTCCCCTGATAAAATCCATCGAGGTAGTCGCCAGCGGTGATGCCATTATCAACCTCCATTGAGTCACCGGGACGATCCTTCAGCACACGGATGAAGATGACGAAAAAGTTGTGCACACCTTCACGGAGTTGCTGGATGTAGGCGTGCTGATCTGTCGAACCCTTGTTGCCGTAAACTGAGATGCCCTGATTGACGACCTGGCCGTCAAGGTCGCGTTCCTTGCCAAGCGACTCCATGATGAGTTGCTGCAGGTACTTCGAGAAAAGCTCGAGTCGGTCTTTATACGGCAGGATAACCATGTCCTTGGAGCCTCGACCTTCAACGGCGTAGAACCACATCGCCGCAAGTTGCGCGGCTGGATTATCAGCAAACGATTTTGCTCGTGTTACGGCATCGCACGCGGCGGCGCCGGCGAGCAACTGGTCAATGTCGCAGCCCTGAAGCGCGGCCGGCAGCAGGCCAACCGCCGAGGTCTCACTGGTGCGTCCGCCGACCCATTCCCACATCGGGAATCGCCGAATCCAACCTTCCGCTGCGGCGATGTTGTCGAGCTTGCTTCCCTCGCCGGTGATAGCAATGGCGTGTTCAGCAAAGCTCAACCCAGCGGCTTGATAGTCGGCCTGCATCTCGAGCATCCCGTTGCGGGTTTCCTTGGTTCCGCCGGACTTGGAAATGACGATAACGAGCGTTTTACCTAATGAATTGGACAATTTAGCTTTAATTCCGTCGATTCCATCGGGGTCGGTGTTGTCGATAAACCAAGGGATCATCCTGTCCTTTCCGGGTCGTGCAAGGGCGTGTGCAACGAACTGCGGGCCAAGCGCCGAGCCACCGATGCCGATTATCAAAAAGTTTTCGAACGGCCCTTCCGCTCCCTGAATTTCACCGGTGTGCACCTTGGCAGCGAACGCCTTGATGCTGTCTAAGGCTCCGTCGATTGCCCGCCGGATTTCGTTTGTGGGAGCCAAGGCGGAATTCCGCAGCCAATAATGGCCGACCATTCGGTTTTCGTCGGGGTTGGCAATGGCGCCTGCCTCGAGTTCATCCATCGCGTTGAACGCTTTGGCCAAGCGCGGCTTTATTTGCTCGAGGAAATCCTCAGTGAATTTCATCCGGCTCAAATCCAGAGCCAAGCCGAGGGCAGGGAACTCAGTGTAATAACGCTGAAACCGTACCCAAAGATTTTTGTCGCCTGTTTGTGACATAATTTGATTAAAACTATCTTTCTGATGCCCGATGGCAGGCGGTCGAATGCAACACAATCTCTTGCCTAAGGCAACCCGATGTTCACGCGGCAAGCCACCTGGCCTAGCGCCTCGCAGAACGGATAATGGTTTCAATCCATTGATAAAGCTGTAACCATTTACCGGTTCGGATCGTACATCCCGCATCCACTTGGTTCGGGGCTTAGCGTATAATCTGCATATGAAAATTACATCTTTTCAATTAATTCTCGCGTTTGGCCTCTTGGCCTCTAC
>Ga0208406_1001030_pt1 | contig 10906 bp, 9 predicted proteins | sample ETNtaG_15_FD_185769 | JGI IMG/M metagenome (GOLD analysis project Ga0208406, IMG submission 185769) | Marine microbial and viral communities from oxygen minimum zone, Eastern Pacific Ocean - ETNP201302PF89A (SPAdes) (version 2) | ecosystem: Environmental > Aquatic > Marine > Oceanic ...
GAGTATCAGCTGTAGTTTTCCCTCAAGTTTCATTATCACTGCCCTCTCAAGATTACCAGTCCCACTCACAAAGTTACTGATCAAGAAGTATTTGAACCATGTGTTGAACTTGTTGGGTACCCAGTTGCTGAACAAGTTTAGGTTTCCGGATAGTAACACGATGCATAATCTCCTTCAAATCCAGCGGTTTCCCTGAGTTCAACAGAGGTTGAATGCTGTTACGTAGATAGCTACGCAGTTGCTGTTTAGCTTCCTGGTGTATGGAAACCCCTTCAGCGATAGCGGGATTGTCAGTGACCTGAGCCATAGCCATGTTGAGATACTCTAACCCCTGATGATGCTTAAGGTACCAGTTGGGCGTATCAGGAGTATCGACATGCAGCAGAATGCAAGCCTTGAGAACATCGATAGCCTGCTGTCTGGTGAAATCATAGTCACTGACGAGGGCGGCCACGCACCCTTTGAAATTCTGAAGCCTGTACTGATGATGACTACCGTAACAGCGAGCTTTCTTGTGTAGGTACCAGAATTCTGTCAGTTCCCTAACATCGTCGGCATAAGAGTCATTCTGTGGAGTTACAGGGAAACCTGAAGCCCCCTGATCAAATTCCAGTTGTTGTTGGTTTTTAGGTTTATCTGCTAAAGTAGAAGAAGAAGTAATATTAATATCTTTTAGTTTATCTCTTAATGTGTCAGATGATTTGACACCCCCCTGTTCGATCCCTTGACACACAGGAGTTACCTCCGCCAGTTCCTCATTCTCCTGTGGTTCTATATCAGCCTCTATACGCTCTTTAAGGGCTTCTACTTCCTGTTGAAGGTGCTTGATCTCTTGTGCACCCATAGTCTCTTCAGTGTCCATTTCGTGCTGATATCGCATCTTCTTAACATCTTCTGAGGTAACCTTGTAGGCGGTTAGTCTATAACGGTACCTACCCGACTTGTCATCCAGTTGTTTCTCCAGTAGACCGAACCCTATAAGTTCTTCTACAAGGTTATTGATGGTAGGTCTCTTGACTCCACACCTATCTGCTAGCACCTGTTGAGATACGGGTATAGTCCAGCCGGAGAGTAGCTGATGATCGAACTTACGCTGCTTCAGTTTCAGGTTGCGATACCGATCAATCACCAACAGCAGCTTAATATGGTTACCCTTTAGCTGTGGAAAGACTTCACTATCGATAAGATGGTATGGAATGGCACAGAAAAAGAATGGGATCTGATCAGTTTGGGAGAGGGTGAATGGGGATGCATTTACATCTTGGGTATGCATTGTAGCAGTCATAGTAACATTTCCTTGCTATAAATATAACTTGCAACGGAATTCCACATCTGCTACAATATGGTTTGTCAATGCCACATTGCAACGGATACACAGAACTCCGTTTAATGTATTAGAAGCTTGAAGCTTCTCGAAGAATCCCAAGTTAGACGCTTGGGATTTTTTGGTTTATGTAACTATTCTATACCATCCTGTTAAATACAACAAGCACATTCTTACTTCAAGGCATTATTCAGATACCGGCTGTGCAGGTTCAGCAGGAGTAGCCTCTAATTGAACCTGAATTCCATTGAAATCAAAAAAGTCAGAAAGATAAATGATTTTACCAGCATCATTAAATTCTATAACTGCATGCCACTTATTAAAAACCTGCTTGCCAGTTTCCACGTGAATTGGCATCCACGTGCCATACACTGCAACAACATTTGGATTATCATTTTGAGGATAAACAGAGCCGCCAAAAAAGCCATTGCTTTTTTCACGTGTCAAACCTATCCCTTCATGGAAGATGATATCATTAAAAGTATCATACCACCATTGTGTACCTTCCCTTATTCCTTCCTTATTGACTAACACGTTACCATTGTAGTGTGGTGGATGGTGCTGTACGTCATCTGCCATGAGATCCATCTGTGCATCCAGATCTTCGTCTGCCATGCCCTGCATCCAAGCTTTTGTTGTCGCTACATTCCGATCAAAAATCTCTTGCTTCTTTTGACTTTCGTTTTCATGGTGCGCTGCCATAATCATCATGCCAACAGCTATCATAAGTACAACACTAATGGACTTGTAAAACATACTTCTCATAATCGATATTCTCCTTAGAATCAAGTGTTATTATTAACTAACCCTACCTATCGATAGACCTGATAAGACTGATAACAGAACATTCTTACCTTACTCAGCTGTACTGGAATCAGCTTGGCTTCGGTGGGTCTACTCCCAGTTCCCACCATAAATTCAGTGTATCCCACATAGTATAGGAATCCACTATCTTGCCTTTCGCAAAGGTCAATATGAAAATTCCTTTATTTATCACTTTCTTGCCTGTGGCTGCAACTCCCATAAACTCTCCTTGATGTGTAGCATTGAACGTCCACCGTACTGTCACCTTATTGTCGCCAGCGATAATTTCATCTATTATTATCTTACAATCAAAGGCAGTTCGGACAGCTACCAGATATTGCTTCAGTTCTTCAATACCATTGGTAACAACGCCTGCACTTGGTGCTTCTGTGAAAACAATATCTGGTGCACAAATTTCATCTGCCACAGACAGATCACCTGTATTAAAGACTTCTATGAAACGATTGGCCATAGCTACATTATCAACATCATTACGTGCTGCCATAATTAGTATTCTCCTTAGAATTTATGGGTTCTTACCGTTTGTCGGTGTTTGTTTGACTTTACAACTGGCCTGCTGCAAGGATTCGCTTTAACCATTTAGGCTGGTGTCAGGGCTTTCTCGACCGCGTCCCCAGGCATGAGATTCAAGGTCACTAGCATGGGAATAAAATCGACCGAGTTATAACCTGCCAAAATTTGACCATCGCGAATGTGAATAATAATCATCCCACTGAGTGTTACGGGGGTGCCGGAGGCCCGATGTACCATTGTTCCGGTCCACCTTGAAGCCTCTTTGTCTCCGCTTACAACTAGGTCCTCCACGGTGATTTGAATATCACTAAAAGCCGCCGTAAAGGCAGCATGAAAGCCGTACCAGCCAGGTTTGCCTTCGATTGGATCACCAACGCCATAGGAAACATGCTCATCGGCAACTAGTTCGTCAATGACCGTCGTATCTAGTTGGTTCCACACCCTTTCCATAAATGTCTCAGTAAGAGTTTCAAAAGTTTTTTGGCTCATTTCTCTCTCCTTTCAGAACATACGAATTACCGTCACCAAGTGAGGTAAGATTGATACTCCATAGCATAATATATACATTTAACTATAACACGATACTATCCTGCTGAATACAGCAAGTACATTCTTACACCGTATCTCCTCTATCCGCACGCGGTATCTGCATTGTAGTCTACACAAACATGAAACACATGATGACTCATTTGCGTTTTTTGAAACAAATGAATCAATTGACATAGGTGAATCAAATGTGGCTCTCAATTGACGAAGCATGTAAAAAACTGAAAGTGTCCCGAAGCACACTTCAAAGACGCTTAAACGCTGAAGAAATAAAATCAAAAAAAGAATACGGAAAACGATTAGTCTGGTGTGAAGGAAGTAATTCAAACCAATCAAATGATTCAGAAATAACCCAACCAAAACACCCAAATAAGTCAAAACATTCACCAAAACATTCAAATGAGTCACACCAAAATGAACCAACTGACCCAAATGACACTTTTGACTCAGCTGCTTATCTAAAAAGCAGGCTTGAAATAGCAGAAAAAAGATACGAGGATTTCCTTAAAGAGCTCATCGAAGAACGTGAACGAAATGATGATGAAAGAAAAAGAACCGACACCATTATAATGCAACTTACCCAACAGCTTGAGCGTACACAAATGCAGTTGGAAGACCTACGTGAGACCAAGACACTGTGGCAGCGTGTGAGGTCTGTCTTCATACCCAATTCTGCGTAGCTTCCTCTTTCCTAACTAATTAGGTCATGATGTATTATGGCCATAACCCCAACGGAGTTACTCAATTACACGTATCTTGAAGAAGCATCCGAAGGATTTCTAGCTGCGCTTGTAACGAATTGATTTAAAAACATACTATTAAAGAGAAGGCCTAAGATCTATCTCTACCGAATCGAATCTGAAAACTATCTGATATGATTTCTCTCACCAAATAAATATGCCATAATACTCGAAATCAAAAGGAGCCTATTGACAAAAATATCGCTTTACTGCTAGGCCAAAAATTCAATGGTGGGTTTCATTGTCAAAGATAGATAAAAAACTAATGAATAAGCAAAAAAAACAAATTGCAGAGTGCTTGACAACGGCAGACCTTTGGGAATTGATGATGAAGCGAGTTCCCCCAATCGTATCCGAGTACTTCCGTGGTGGAGCAGATGATGAGACGACATTACGTGGAAACGTACGGGCGTTTCAACAGTCGATGACTACTGCATATGGAGCGTTAAGCTTTTCTTCACTAGACCTAAACACAACAGTCGTTGGTCACAGTTTAGCCGTTCCTTGGTACATTGCCCCAGTGGGGAGTTTACGAGCACTGTATCCAATGGGAGATGCAGTTGCCTCTCAAGTGGCTGGGGAGTTTGGCACAGTAATGACCCTGTCCACCCTTTCGGGAACACCAATGGAATCTGTTACGGAAGCCTCTGACAGAAATTGTTGGTTTCAGCTTTACCTATGTGGTGGACGTGAGACGGCATTAAGGGGTATTGAGCGCGCAAAACGGGCAGGATTCACTGCGCTTGTCTTGACCATTGACACAGGTGTATCTGGGTTGCGAGCACTACATGCTAGAATGAAACCGATGCAAGTAACGGGGCCTTTTCGTGGCCTAAGCTTAGGAGGCCGACTGAAACTTGCTGCTCGTAAGCTGATGCTCGCTCCGCAAATGCTTCCTCATCTGTCATGGGTTATAGATCATTTTCGGGACGGAGGATTGATGCAGTTTGTAAATGTGATTGATGAACAGGGCCAACCAATGCCCTATGCGGATATCGGGGTACAACTTGCGGCTTCAGCCGTCACATGGAACGATTTAAAGTGGATCAAAGAGGCTTGGGGCGATGAAAAACCGCTGATTGTGAAAGGCGTACACTGTGCTTACGATGCCCGGAAAGCCGAGGAAATGGGGGCATCGGGGGTAATTTGGTCAAATCATGGGGGGCGACAACAGGACCGAGTCCCGCCAACACTCCATATAGTAGAACAGGAAATGCCCCTTGTGGGTGACACTCAACTAGACTTTATGATGGATGGAGGCGTTCGCAATGGTACCGATGTCCTAATTGCCCTTTCTTATGGTATCAAGGCCGTTGGTATCGGACGCGTGACAGCGGCCGGAATCGGAGCCGGGGGGCACGTGGGCCTGACTCGTGCGTTTGAGATTATGGAGTCTGATCTAGACCGAGCTATGCGTATCGTTGGGGTGCAAAGCGTGGCAGAAATCCATACCCGTGGTGCAGATATTCGTCGTGAAAGCCAATTGCATGGCGATGGTCATCTGCCACCCATTGTGTTCTAGCTCGGACTCCTACAACTAAACATTTTTCATTCAGAATGCGAATAGTCGATAAATTCGTATCGACAAAGGATCAAAGCAAGTCAATTGGATGATGACACAAGATGTAAGTTCGGGCGTATTGAATTATGGTTGTTTCCTGGGTCAGGATAAGCCTAGCCTGGGACTTGGATCAGATAGTTCCTCTATCAACTTCTCAGACAGTTCAACTCCCACTCCCTTATTCAGAAAGGCCACAAAACCTAGATAATACTCCCTTTAACTAGAAAAAAGTACCATGCCATGGTTATATGAGGTGGAAATTCTGCGGGAAATACTACGGAGATTCTTCGGAAATATGACGGAAATATGACGGAAAATTCTCTGGATAAACAAAAACTTATAGATGTAAGAATTGTGGTAATCAGTATACTGAAGCGATTCTAAAACCAATCTGATTCCCTTGGGTTCCTCTAAACAAGGAGGTCGTGTGGAAAGAGACTAACCATCAGTCATGTTTTCCTCCTACTTAGTCTACCTTGTATTTTAGTTTTAACTCATGAACCATGTTGGCCCGCAATCCCATCATACCAAACACGGCTTAAGTATCAATTTCAGTTTCCGTAACAGTTGACTCTAAACATCCATTACTCTAACAACAACAGGACAACAACACAACAACAAGGATTTCAAATTGACAGTCAAGGAATACGCAGATAAGCACCAACAAATGGTAAAGTAGTAAGTACTGTGCGATGCACGGAAAATGGTAATTATTTTGATCCTGACACACAACGAAAACCGTAGTCGGTGTTGGTATACGAGGGATCGACGAAGTAGTTGCGGCCAGCTACACGCAGGCTATTCGTACTAAGGTCCCAAGAACCGCCCCGCAAAACACGGTACTTTTTGTCTTCGTCAGACCAATCCTAACACCATTCCCAAACGTTACCTGCCATATCATATAAACCATATCTATTAGGACGAAAACTATCTGAAGATGCAGTCGTTTCATCCCACCAATCCTTACTTAAAGTACCCTCACAATTAGCATACTCACGTGCAATACTTCCATCATCCCCCCACATTGTGACAATATCTTCAGATAAAGTCATAAAAAATATTGATAAGTCAGTTATAGTATGATAAAATTGTAATTGTATAGGTTACATCAATTACACTGATTACAGGTAAAAAACGTATAAAAGTTTTCAGCAATTCGCTAATAACAATACCGGTTTACTAACCAATAATTATACTTAGGGCCGAACCGGGTGTCGGTCTGGAATTCCCTACCCTGGAAACGGAGAATTCTAACTATGCCAAGTCAGCAAGAACCAGTATCTAACCAAGCTTTGTCAGCGAATACAGCGGGGGTTTTATTGTCTGCCTCTGTTCAGCTTGCTCCGAATACCTACTTTCACTCGTACCGAGTTTATGGGTGAAACCGACCCCAAAGACGATTACTACTCAAAAGAGCAGGACGCTTACAATGTTCGCTCGCAAAAGATCACTAATAGTAGGAGAATAGAAAAATGAGCGAAAATAATTTCCCTAAGCTTCACAACGCCATGTGGCCCGGGCTCATCGGTAAGGGTGACGAGGAAGGGCAGGAGCCACCGATCAGTCTCGAGCGCATGCTTGACCTGACCGCTGCCGCCGAAGTGGACGGGCAGAAATTCGAGGGCATCGATTATTTCCTGTTTCTACCGCACACCGATCCCAATGCCAGTGACGACGAATTGAAGGCTATCGCCGACCTGATCGCCAGCAAAGGCTTCGACGTGGGTTCGCTGGTGGCTCCGATATGGCCGGGGACGGTGGGAGATTCAGCTATGGGAGACGACGAACAACAGGCCAAGTTTCTGGAATCGGTGAAGATGGCTTGCCGCATCGCTGGCGTTTTCAACGACCACGGTGTTCGCAAAGGTGGGGTGATTCGAATTGATTCCGCTGAGTCCAGTGTGGAACAGTGGCGCGAGGATCCCGGTGCCAATACCGCTCGCATCATCAAGACCTTCAAGAAGGCTGCGAAAATCGCTGCTGACCACGGCGAGCGGCTCGCCGCCGAAGGCGAGATTTGCTGGGCCGGCATGCACAGCTGGAAGGACATGCTGGATATTCTCGAGGGGGTTGGAATGCCGGAGACACTCGGCTTCCAGGCCGACCTGGCCCACACCTATCTCTACACCATGGGCTACAACGCGCCCGAGCACGCGCTCCTGCAGGATGGCTATTCCGCCGAGGAATTCCAGGCCGCCTATACGGAGATGACCGACAAACTGCGCCCCTGGACGATCGACTTCCATGTCGCCCAGAACGATGGCGAGGTGCACGGTGAAGGCTCGCACGACAAGACAGGCAAGCACTGCCCGGCGGATGACCCCAACGGCAAGCTCGACATCACCGATTGTTCTGGCTACTGGCTGAAGGATGCTCCCTCCCGTGGGATTCGGCACATTTGCTGGGACGGCTGCATGTTCCCCAATGCGACGCTCGAGAGCCCTAAGACCTGGAACACTATTCTCGAGGCGATGATGGATGTTCGCGACGAACACGGTTGGGCTGAATAGGCGGTTGCCTTCGCCCGGTTAAGTTCACCCCCAGATTGTCGCCACTAACGATGTTCCCGAAGACCAGTTTTGCGCCGTCAATCTCTTCGTTTTCATCTGGATCGCAGGCGGTGCCCCTTCCGTCAGACACCCCTTTACTAATGGGATTTTATTAGCTTCTTTTAAACAGAAAAGCTCCTAATGATAGTTTCATCAAATGTCCACTACAGCTTTGAAAGGTAGTCCAGTGGAAGGGTCCATTAATAACTGATATCACTGCATTAGTAATGTCCGCTAGAGATGTAATCGTAAGATAAACAGCAATACATGAAAAGATTATTTTCTGTAGGTCTTTTAAATTAAAGCCACATTCTATGTCTGAATTCTCTTTGAACATAAAACTTGAAATATTCTTGCTAAACTTAATTAAAAGAATACCAAAAATAAGATTAAAAGCGAACATACTCAAATTCATCATGAGTACAGAATAAGATTCTTCAAAGGCTTCAGGAGATTCTCTTTTTTGGAGCCAAAAAAACAAAAATTGGAACAATTTCGAATGATGCGACAATAAAATATAAGCCCATTAATTTTATTGCTAGTTTTGATATATCTTGACTTTCCATATTTCCTCCCTAATTGCCAATTATTGTTGTATTTAAGTTTTAACTTAAATACAGAAATTTACTATCAAAAATTTCGGGATATCCTGTCTAAATTAGAGGGGTAATACTTCCCTATACATTAGAAAAAACAAGCTCTCTTAACATTTTCACAATACGCTTTTGCTGCTCACTTTATATAGAGGGGTGATGATTCTTCTCCTCTACACCACCGTCTCCACATCTCTCGATATGCAATCTCTATTTGAGGCACAAATTTAGCTGTCTGTGTCAAAACTCGGCCTCGCAATTCTCTCCGTATATCTAATAGTTCTTCTAGGTTGTTTGCCCAATGACAGGCTATCTCAACATATTCATCCTTAGTTTTAGCTACCCATTCATTCAAACCCAATGGCGACAATATTGCACTTGAATTTCTATGCGCTATCTTTGAATCATCTGTCAAAGTTACAACTGGTGACCCCACACACAAACTTTCGAGTGTGGTTGCTCCTCCACCATGTGGAAATGTATCCAGTGAAATATCCACCTGATTGTATGTGTTCAGATGTTCATATTGAGATGTTCCTCCAAGCAATGTCACTCGATTGAATGATACTCCAAAGTCACTTAAGCGTTCAATTGTATGTCCCCTTAATTCTATATCACTAAGTTCACCAGACTTTAATAGCAGTTTTGAGTTGGGGATTCTTTGCAAAAGGGAAGTCCACAATTCTAGTGATTCATCTGACACTTTGATAAATCTATTCAAACAACCAAAAGTCACATATCCATTTTCATATGCGGGTAGATATCCAACTGCAGGTGTTTCCAAAGGAATCATGAATCCCATGAAAAAGTCAAGGTATACAGGGTTTTCCGCGAAATGTTTTTCTTCCTCTGATCGTGTTCTTATTGGCGTTGTCAGACGATAGTCAATCGTCGTTGCTCCAGGAGCATCATGACCAATACCAGTCACCTGTATCGGTGCTGGTTTATAGCCAAAAGCAAGTAAGCGGTTACCGTTTGTATGACCAGATAAATCCACCAGAATATCTATTTCATCATTTCTAATTTGCTTTACTAACTCTTTATCTGACTTTCCTAGGGTGGAATGCCAACCGGATGCGGCGTCTTTGAACCGTTTTGTTATTTCATCCTCTTTGACTACGCCGGAGTAACAGAAGACGTCAAATTGAGCCTGATTGTAGTTTAGTATCAGTTGACCAAAGCCTTGGGCTGCCGAATGCTGTTTAAAATCAGCTGAGACATAACCAATTCTTAGTAGTCGGTCAGGATTTCGGTCGTTTGGATGCAACTGAATAGAGTTAGCAAGTGACAAGATAAACTTTTGATTCCATTTCTGACGTTCAGCTTGTTGTTCCTTGAGGTCTGTGTCTAGACGGAAATCCTGAGCGAAAATCAGGTTGCTATGAGCCTCAAACAAGTTGGGATCGATGGTAAGTGCCCTCTGATAAGCTTGAATAGATTCCTCTAATTTTCCTTGTTCTTTTAATGCTACACCTAGGTTATTGTAGGCATTAGCATAGTCAGGCTGAATATGGATGGCTTTTTGATAAGCCTCAATCGATTCCTCCAACTTCCCTTGTTCTTTTAGAGCATTGCCTAGATTGTAGTGTGCTGCTAAAAATTGTGGCTGAATATGGATAGCTTTTTGATAAGCCTCAATCGATTCTTCTAATCTCCCTTGTTCTTGCAATGCTACACCTAGGTTATTGTAGGCATTAGCATAGTCAGGCTGAATATGGATGGCTTGCTGATAAGCCTCAATCGATTCCTCTAATTTTCCTTGTTCTTTTAATGCCAAACCTAGGTTATTATAGGCATTAGCATAGTCAGGCCGAATATGGATGGCTTGCTGATAAGCCTCAATCGATTCCTCTAATTTTCCTTGTTCTTTTAATGCCAAACCTAGGTTATTATAGGCATTAACATAGTCAGGCTGAATATGGATGGCTTGCTGATAGGCCTCAATCGATTCTTCTAATTTTCCTTGTTCTTTTAGAGCATTGCCTAGGTTGCTATGAGCTTTCACATAATCAGGCTGAATATGGATGGCTTGCTGATAAGCCTCAATCGATTCTTCTAATTTTCCTTGTTCGTGCAATGCTACACCTAGGTTATTATAGGCATTAGCATAGTCAGGCTGAATGCGGATGGCTTGCTGATAGGCCTCAATCGATTCTTCTAATTTTCCTTGTTCTTTTAGAGCATTGCCTAGGTTGCTATGAGCTTTCACATAATCAGGCTGAATATGGATGGCCTGCTGGTAAGCTTGAATAGAT
>Ga0208406_1001042_pt1 | contig 10848 bp, 7 predicted proteins | sample ETNtaG_15_FD_185769 | JGI IMG/M metagenome (GOLD analysis project Ga0208406, IMG submission 185769) | Marine microbial and viral communities from oxygen minimum zone, Eastern Pacific Ocean - ETNP201302PF89A (SPAdes) (version 2) | ecosystem: Environmental > Aquatic > Marine > Oceanic ...
TTCTACTACAAGGGCGATATAGTCTACTTTGCCGATGGGAAATTCCCGTGCGGCAACTGTGATTTCGAGGCGGGTGATTTTGAGGCGCTGGCGGGCCACTACGCCAATGAGCACGACGGCGACCTTGCTGCAGCTTACCGCGCGCGTGGGCTCGAACCAGAAGCGCTAGTGGGCAAACCGGTCTACAAAGACGGCCGCTTCAAGAACCTAAAAGGCATCGGCTGGGAAATCCCGGAATACGGCTGCGCGCAGCTCAGCTTCAACGTTACGAACTTTCGCACAACTCCACTGCACGCAGTATTCGACGCGGCGTGGGCGGAAGCCCAACAACGTGGCATCCGCGTTACAGGTTCCGAAATCGTGGGACTGGTACCTTGGGAAACACTGCAGCAGGCGGCGGTCCACTACCTACGCCGCATGGGTAAGTCCCCTGGACTGCCGGTACCGGACCTAGCGGAAGTGGCAATCCAATCACTCGGCTTGCGCGACGTTGCTGATTTTAACCCCACCAGCAAGGTGCTGGGGATGCCGAAGCAGGAAGGTGAGCTGGTAAACCGCGTCACGTTTGACTTTGTCGACGAAGTTTCACGCGACTCTCCAGCGCCTGGCGGAGGCTCGGTTGCTGCCCTGGCAGGCGCACTAGGTGCGGCGCTCGGGACGATGGTCGCTAATCTCTCTGCTACCAAGGGCAAGCAAGCGGCAAACTACGAACCGCTGGCTGCGGTTGCCGAGCGTGGGCAGGCGGTGAAGGATACACTCATCGCAGGCGTTGACGCCGATACAAGTGCCTTCGACGGCGTGATTGCAGCGCTGCGCATGCCGAAAGACAGTGACGAGCAGCGTGCCACACGAGATGCTGCACTCGAGTCGGGATACCGCGCTGCAACTGTGGTGCCACTGGCGACGGTTGAGCAGTGCCGTGACGCGCTAGCCGTATGTAGTGAAATGGCTGGAATGATGGACAGTGTGATGGCAAGCGATGTCGGTTCAGGTGCGCTGCTGGCGCAGGCTGGCGCCCGCGCCGCAGCATACAACGTGCGCATCAACCTCAAGGAAATCCCCGATGAAACGTTCTGTAGCGAGACTGGCGAGGCGCTAAACACGCTATTAGGCGAGTGTGACTCACTTGCTGCCACAGTCACGGAAGCGGTCGAGGCTATACTACACAGCTGAACAACGCTAATAACCGGCAGCGGATGGCGCCCCGATGGCGCTAGGTGAGTTGGTCGGAAGGTTCGAACGCTACAACAACACCGAGCTGCGTCGGATGAATTTGCCAGGTGGATTCCCGTTCACCATAACGGGCCGTATAGTCTCGGGCGGTTATGGTTTCGTAATAATTATTGTCATACTCGCGAGTTCCTTCCATTTCGCGCCTCACAGAGATGACGTACAACCGCTAGGCGGCGGCGCGACTGGCTTCGAGGCGGACATCGCGACCAACGGCACCGCAGGTCCCAGCAAGAGTGGAACGCTCAACAACGAAGGTGACAGCGTGCCGTTTGGGGTTGATGCAGGTGATCTAGAGTGGGATTTTGCGACCGAGCTGCGGCTGATCTCGGTCGATGTGACTGTTACTTGGAGTGCAGGCACCTCTAGCGTTGACGCCGGGGCACCGACCGTCTCACTGCAGGTTACCGCTGGCAACTTCTCGGAAACCTCCCAAGGCACTGGCTTTGACGCCTCGGTAACCATTAGTGTCCCCGTAACTGTGATGGGAGAAACCGTTTCCGGTTCGTCCAACTCAGTCGAAGAGTTCATCGCCTCATTCGAGGCAGAGGGTCCGGCTGTCTCGGGTGTAATTACCTACGAAGATGATGCAAACCCTAGCCCCATTAAGGACGAACCACTCGACTATACACTGACCTGCTCTCTGATGGGGTGGGAACTGCAGAATATCCGCGAAGTCTCGGACGTCTGATGCAGTCTGCGGCGGACAGCGGCAACTTGCTATTCACCGACGAGTACAAGCGAGCTCTCGAAAAGGCGTCCTACGAGATTGTTGGCAACCACTCAGCCATAGAAATCTGCGGCTGGACCAAGAAAGGGATGCGAACCGGCTCTGAGGGATGCTACAAGCAGAAATTCTACGGCATCCGTTCGCACCAGTGCACGCAAATGACTCCAGCGGCGGTAGCGTGCGACCAGAAATGCGTCTACTGCTGGCGTGTCAACGAAATGTTCTCTGGCAAACAAGATCTCATGGAGCAAGCGCACGATAATCCAGCCGACATCGTGCAGGGCTCGATTGATGCGCACCTGCACAAACTCTCCGGCTTCGGTGGAAATCCTAGCATTGACCGGCAGAAATTCGAGGAATCACTGACGGTACGACATTTCGCGATTTCGCTGACTGGGGAACCGACACTCTATGAGCAGCTGCCGGAGATGCTGCGCGAACTACGCACGCGTGGCATCTCGTCCTTCCTGGTCACCAACGGCCTGCACCCGGAAATGATTGAGCGTCTGCGAGATGAGGACTCGCTGCCGACGCAGCTCTATGTTTCGATGGACGCGCCCGATGCAAAAACGTGGAAGAAGATTGACGTACCGCTACTGCCTGATTACTGGGAACGGGTCAATCGCACGCTCGACCTGCTAGATGGGCTGGAGACGCGCAAAGTGCTGCGAATGACAGTCGTCCGCGACTGGAACGATTTCGACGTTCCCGGCTATGCTGCCTTGGCGCGCCGCACTGGAAAACGTACGATGATTGAGGTGAAAAGCTACATGCACCTAGGCCCAGCACGCAAACGCCTCAGCCAACGCAATATGCTAGAGTGGCCCGAGGTGCAGACATTTGCGCTATCGCTCGCCGATGAACTCGAGTGGCAGGTCATCGACGAGGCACCCAACAGCCTCATCGCGCTCGTCTGCGAGGAAGACTACACTGACCGCGTGATGGATTTCGGCGACCCTGTCACTGGGCATTTGCAGCCAGGATTCAGTTGTTGAGCGCGCAACCGTCTTAACCACCGCGCTGCGGTGCCGCGTCGTGGACCCTCTCAAGGGTATCGAGCGCACCTTCACGACCCACATCGGGCCGGACGCGGTCAAACGACTGATGGCAACCATTACGCCACTGCCAGTCATCTTAATTGCAGGTGACCAGCTAACTGGAAAGTCAACGCAGGCACGGACACTAGCGGGCCATTTCAACGGTGTTTACCGCTCTGTAGGTGAACTGTTCCGCGAGGCTGCTGCGCGACGGGGTATATCTATTGCCGAGCAGGCGCGACGGCTGCTGACCGAACGTGGACTTGACGTTGAGATAGACTATGCAACCTGCGAGTGGATTGGTGGTGCAGGGCTCGACAGCAGCATGGCGGTCATCGAGGGACGACAGCCGGGCTGGCTGGGGATATTCATGTCCTCTCTAGGCAAAGGGAATATGGCGCGACTCTACTTCCACTGCTCGCGCCGCGAGCAGGTACTGCGGTTCCTGAAACGCGAACTCGGTGAGGACGCCTACCGGCTGGCGCGCGACACACTACCGCCCGGTGAGCCAGAGACGCTGGAAGTGCTGTGCGAGGCGGTTGCGGCGCTGAAGTTAGATGGGGCAACCGATGCGGCGATGCAGCTGCGCGATAACGCGCGGCGCGACGAGGATGACCGGCAGCGCTACCTCGAACTCTACGGTTTCGATTACCGCGACACAAATGGCTACGACCTTGCCGTGGATACTGACGGTAAGGGCCCGGCGGATGTGCGCGACGAAATACTACAGTGGCTAGCACAGCTGGCGCCGCTCTGGGCAACGCTTTAGAGCAGGAGCAACTGCGAGCCGTGGACCTCTCCTCTAACGAGCGGAAAGTGTTGCGCGCGCTTGCAGGGGGGCCGCTGGCGCCGCCTGCCACCGCGGAGGCGGCCGGACTTGGCGAGCAAGAAACGGTCTCGGCCGCCTCCTGGCTGCGCACCAAGGGACTGGCTGGAATTGAGGAGGCGATGACCGAGCTGATCGGCCTCAACGATGAAGGGCTACGCTACGCCGAATCGGGACTGCCGGAGCGGCGTGCGGTGCTGTGGCTGGCAGAGCAGGGGCCGACGACGGTCGAACAACTTGCTGCGGGGCCGCTGACCCCAGAAGAGGCGCGCATCGTCATTGGCTGGCTACGACGCAAGCAATGGGCAACACTGGAGAAAGGTGGCGAAGGAATTGTGCTGAAACCAACTGGTGACGCGCCGGAAGGAGCAGACGAACCACTACTGCGACAACTAGCTTCGGGAGCGCAACCGATCGACGGACTGGAACCAGAGGCGCTGAAGCTGCTGCAAGGACGGAAAATTCTCCAGCGCAGCCAGCAAGTCGCACGCACCTTTTCGCTGACTGATGATGGTCGCGCGGTACTGGCGGAGTTAGGTGATGATGAACTGCTAGGCGAAGTGACACCGGAGATGCTACAGTCGGGCACATGGCGTAAGGGGCGTTTCCAGCGCTACTCACTCGAAACGCAAGCCGAGTCTGCGCCGCAGGCGACGCTACACCCGTTGACGCGATTCACCGAGGAAATTCGCGGAATTTTCCTCCAGATGGGTTTCACCGAAATCGAGGGTGACTATGTCGAGTCAGCGTTCTGGAATATGGATGCGCTGTTCATCCCGCAGGACCATCCAGCGCGCGAGCTACAGGACACTCTCTACCTAGACGATCCGAAGTCGTTCCTGCTAGACGACGAAGCTGCCATAGAGGCGGTAAAGGCAGTCCACGAGACCGGCGGCGACACCGGATCAAGCGGCTGGCAATACGACTGGTCGCGCGAGGTCGCCCAACAGGCACTGCTACGGACACATACTACGGTCAACACTATCCGCTACCTGTCAGAGCACCCTGAACCACCAGTGCGGGTCTTCGCCGTTGGTCGCGTCTTCCGACGCGAGGCGGTCGACGCGACGCACCTGCCTGAGTTCACACAAGTCGAGGGTATCATTATGGAGGAAGAAGCGAGCTTCGGAATGCTAATTGGTGTGCTGAAAGAATTCTACCGCCGTATGGGCTTCCCAGACGTACGCGTACGCCCAGCCTACTTCCCATACACTGAACCATCGATGGAAATCGAAGTAAAATTCGGGGACAGCTGGCTCGAACTGGGTGGATCCGGCATTTTCCGCCCCGAAGTGACAGCTCCTTTCGGCATCGATACACCTGTGCTGGCGTGGGGACTAGGACTAGAACGGCTGGCAATGCTGCGACTAGGCCTGAAGGATATCCGCATGCTCTACCAGTCCGATTTGGAATGGTTGAAGACAGCGCGCTGAATAACGCGCGCAGGAAAGTATGTAATCCTTAAATCGGGCGGGAAGTAGCGCGGGCTCTCATGGCCAAGCGGGACTACTATGATGTGCTCGGCGTCAGTCGGGATGCGTCTAAGGCGGAAATCAAGAAGGCTTACCGCAAGATGGCGCGTAAGCACCACCCTGATGCCAACCGCGAAAACCAGGCTGATGCTGAGGAAAAATTCAAGGAAATATCCGAGGCATACGAAGTACTGGCGGATGACGAGAAGCGGCCACGCTATGACCGCTACGGCCACGAGGGAGTAAACTTCGGAGGCGGTGGCTTCTCGTGGGATGATTTCACGCACCAGGGCGATATTTCCGACATCTTCGGCCAGCTCTTCGGCAGCGGTGGCGGTGGTGGTGGGGGGATTGGCGATCTATTTTCACAGTTTTTTGGTGGTGGCGCGCGCCAGCGCGGCCCGCGCAACCGCGGTGCAGACCTACGCTACGACATTTCACTGACTCTCGAACAGGCCTATAGTGGCCTGGAGCAGGAGGTGACCATCCCGCGCGACACGAAATGCGGTGACTGCTCCGGCAGCGGTGCCGCTGAAGGTGGTAGCACAGTCACCTGCAGCCAATGCGGCGGCAGGGGAATGGTGCAGCATGTCCAACGACGCGGCTTCATGCAAACTGTTCAGACGGCTGAGTGTCCACAATGCAGTGGCGATGGCAAAACTGTGGACAAGCCGTGCCGCAGTTGCAGTGGACGCGGCATCCGCGAAGCGAAGCAAAAAATCAAGCTAACCATCCCAGCTGGAATTGACGACGGACACCGGTTGCGACTGCGGGGGCAAGGCTCTGCCGGCTCGCGCAGTGGCCCACCCGGCGACCTCTACGTCGTCACCAACGTGGAGCGCCACAGAACCTTCCAACGACAGGAAACTGAAATCGTGCTGGAACTGGAGGTGACACCTGCACAGGCGGTACTGGGAGAGAAAATAGAGGTGCCAACGCTCGCCGGAAAGGTCAAGCTGAAGGTCCCAGCCGGCACCCAATCAGGCACGATACTACGACTCAAGAGTAAGGGAATGCCCTACCTCAACCAGACAGGTCGATTTGGGGACCAGCATGTACGCGTTAATGTCCGCATCCCCAAGGCAGGCAAGAAATCTCGCCCAGCGTGGGAGCAATTGCGCGAGCTGGATGGAGAGTCACCCTCGCTCTTTGAGCGGGTCCGGGACCGGTTCGGCTAGAGGCGGCGGCGGCGCAGGCCGGCCAGGCCTGCGATAGCGAAGGCCGCAAACAGTCCCGTGAAGCCCGGCACTAATGCCGGGTTGGGACCATCGACGTATGCATCGGCCCACAGGTCGAAGAACTCGATTACGTAGGTTGCGTTGCCGTTCTCGTCCTCGCGATTGCATGTCTCACCAGTGCCGTCAATCTTGTCACTACGTATCTCGTACGTGTCGTTCACCGATACAAGGCCGTCTTCGTCGTTGTCGGTCCACGAAATGTACCAGTGGCAGCCAGTTTCTGTATCAATCATATCATCCTCCTCGTCTGATAGGACCATGCTAGCCACTACTCTGGCATTCTCCCGGCTGTCTTCCTCATCATCGCCACCGCCAAATGGATCTATGCTGGGACCTTCATCATCGCTGCCTTCATACGCCTCAAGAACCCGAATCTCTATCTCATCGTTGGGGACTTCCTGCATGTAATTGCCGTTACCCTCCTCCGATATCGTCCCCTCATAGACGTTCTGCGAGTTTTCGTCGTCATCGTAGGAGTCAGCGTCCCAGTTGAACAGGGTTGCGGACTTGTTCAGGCCTTCATCATCATTCAGCTCGATGTAAATCTCATCACCATACCAGAACTCGAAAGCCATGATTGGTACGCCAGTCTCATTGTAGAAATCCAGAAACCTCGGATACAGCGTTTCAGTCTCGATATCCTGTATTAGAGTCGCGTCAATACTCATATTTTCCTCATCGTCCCAGGCATGGGCGAAATGTTCGATCCAGTCATCCTCACCATCGTCGTCGGAATCCCATCCCCGTCCCGCTTCGGTAACCCAATCCAAGTCAATCGGCTCGATCTCCGTGACAATGACCTTGCCCGTCAAATTTCCAAGAGGTTCCTTGTCCTCCGCCTTATCGCTGTAGTAGGCGTACTCACCGACCTCTCCGAAAGTGTATTCCCACTCATCGTATGGATTTATATCACCTGAATCGAAGGTTCCATCATCAGCAGTAACGGTATGGGTCGTATCATCATCGTTGTACCAGATTACGGTAGTATTGACCTCTATCTCTATTTCAGCGGGCGAAAACATCACGTCATCGCCATCCCTTATGATTTCAACCTCTTCAGGTTCGCTTTGCCCTAGGAAGAAACTACCTCCGCCTGGGAGTTCAGCAACAGGGTCGCCATAGTAGGGCACCATGTCGCGGCTGTAGGCGGTGGCCAACATGTACATTGACATTTCCATCTGTGTACCGGGACCTTCGGCGTTAGTGTAGAGGGACGCTTCCATGATCTCGTTGGTCAAAGTACAGTCCCCGCTGGTGCAGTTGGGGCCCTGTCTCACCGACGTCACCATGAATGACATTTTGCCTTCACCATCCTCTGTTCCCATATCCATGATATCCCCCGTCATTCTCGCCTCCATACCGAAAATAGCCGTGAAAATCTGATTCTCATCATCTTTCTGCATCCCAATGACTACGTACATTTCTTCAGGCATTTCCTCCTCATCTTCAGGTTCATCGTCACCCTCTCCACCTTCATCTTCTTCTTCCATTATAGGTATCGGATTTATTTTTATTTCAGAGCCGAAGCGGTCAAAGTCATCCGACCACAACGTGAAATCTTTCTGTGCTGTGAACAGGTTGGCAAAATCGTTGAGCTCCTCGCTCGTCAGGCCTGTGTACACATAATAGCAGGAATCGTCTTCTATTGTTGCGTAAGGATTGTAGTTGGCTGCAGTCTCATCCGTACAGCCAAGAACAGGGTCGGGGAACTCACAACTTCCATCATCCACATTCGCACTGGAATCGTAGTTGTCGGCGCCATCATAGGTGCAACCCGAGTATTCACACGAGCCGTCATCCACGTCGACATCAGCATCATAATTGTCGGCCCCGGAATCCATACAGCCGTAGATGATGTATTCACATGAATCATCATCATACTCGGCATACTGATTGTAGTTAGTGGCTGAATCATCGGTACAGCCAGTTACCGGGTCTGCAAATTCACAAGTTCCGTTATCTATCTGTGCAGACGAATCATAGTTGTCGGCGTCATCGTAAGTGCAGCCAAGCAGGTACACGCACGAGTCATCGTCATATTCAGCATACGGATTATAGTTGCTGGCCATAGAGTCCATGCATCCAACGACCGGGTCTGCAAATACACAGGAGCCGTTGTCTACCACAAATAAGGGATTGTAGTTTTCAGCGCCCTCATACGTGCATCCTTCAAGACCCAGATCACAGGAGCCATCGTCAATTTTGGCTAGGGGGTCCCAGTTTTCCGCTTCAGTGTAGGTACAGCCGGCACGAAGCTCCTCGTCTCCGGTAAGGGAGTCCAGGCATCCCGCCAGCATGGGTGTCAGGCAGAGCATCACTGCCAGAAACAGGCTTTGGCGCATGTGCTATTGACTGAGAATAGCTATATAATATAATTCTGATGACTAATGGGGTGGCAAAAAGATACGATACTATTTATATACTGGTCGACTGACTGAATAGAGCCGTAAAACGGGCCTTCAGCGGTCAGGAAAACATTGTCCCAAGACGAAGATGGATGGACTACGCACGACAGAAGCAAGAAGGGTCAAGACAAGGAAAAAGAGGAAGATGATTCTATTGCGCTTGACAGCGAGGAATATGAGGAATGGCGCAGGGGAACCGACAACGATTCCTACATGTCCGACTCGAAGTATTTCGGAGGTACGACACAGTACTCCAGTCCTGCAAGCAGTTCTGGCGACTCTGGAGATGATTCCAGCTCCGACCGGAACATAATCATCGTTGTTGTGGTAGCTGTCCTGCTACTGGTAGGCAGCGGGTTACTCGGTATCTATCTTTACAGCCAGAATGCAGAGGATGTCGCCAGCTGGCCTACAGTAGAAGGCACGGTTTTGGAGACCTACTACGAGGATGGTTTTGACGAGGAATGCACGGATGATAATGATGATGGTTACTACGATGACCACGAATGCACGGAAACCTTCTGGTGTGAGATTAAAGTCAGCTACAACTTCACCGCAGATAGCCGTACCTACAGTAACACAGAACTTGTTGATGGCGACTATGGTGAGAGCAGCTGCCAGGAAGAACTTGAAGGACGGTATGCAGTCAACGGCACAGTCACCGTCCACTATAACCCTGACAACCCTAGTGAAAATTACATCGTGAACGAGCCTGGTTCAGAGCTTGCGTTCATACTATGCTGTCTGCCGATTGGTCTTGTAATGATGATCCTAGTCCTGTTCATTTTTGTCAGCAATGTCGGAAGGCAAATGACTGGTATTGGCATGCAGAGGATGGGAGGAATGGGTTGGGGATTCGGAAATCGTTTCGGCCATATGCGCTCACGCCGAGGTCGATCACCAGTGAGGCGCTCGCGCACCAGCAGCGTCCGGACCCGTTCGCGTAGAAAGTAGACCATGAGATTTGATGTCGACGAGGACATTCGAGTCGCCAGAACGATTCCATCAGAGTTCTACTACAGCGAAGATATTTTCAGGAACCTGAAAAGCATGTTCAACAAAAGCTGGCAATTCGTGGGAAACGCAGACCTTCTCGAAACCTACAACGTCAGTCCTGGGATTATTCTGGATGGTATGCTTGACGAACCATACATACTGACAAAGGACCGTGGCAGGGTTAGGTGCCTTTCAAACGTCTGCACCCACCGGGGCAATATCGTCTGCAAGGAAGCATGCGATACGAAAACTCTCGTCTGTGGTTATCACGGCAGGCAATTCAGCGTGAACGGGAAACTCAAGTTCATGCCCGAATTCGATGATGTGAAAACTTATCCCGAGGCCAGCGACAATCTGCCCGAAATCGAACTTGGTTTCTGGGAAAATATGATGTTCATCATCAATGACAAGAAATGTGAACTTTCTGAGCTGACGGAACCCATGACTGACAGGATGAGATGGCTGCCAATGAACGAATTCAGATTCAAGCCTGAATTATCAAGGAGCTATGAGGTTGATGCAAACTGGGCACTGTACTGCGATAATTACCTAGAGGGTTTTCATATCCCACATGTGCACAAGGGACTGAACAAGGAACTGGATTACGATGAGTACTACACTGAGACTATCGAAAATATTGTGCTCCAAATCGGGATTGGGAAGGACGATGAAACTACTTTCGATCTTCCTGATAACCATCAGGACCAGGGTAAGGACATAGCTGCCTACTATTTCTTCCTCTTTCCGAATATGATGTTCAATTTCTATCCATGGGGGCTTTCTGTCAACATCGTGGAACCGCTAAAACCTGCCAGAACCAGAATTCGGTACCTGACATATGTCTGGAAGGAAGAACTGCAGGGTGAGGGGGCTGGAGGTGACCTTGACAAGGTTGAACTGGAAGACGATGAAAT
>Ga0208406_1001064_pt1 | contig 10727 bp, 7 predicted proteins | sample ETNtaG_15_FD_185769 | JGI IMG/M metagenome (GOLD analysis project Ga0208406, IMG submission 185769) | Marine microbial and viral communities from oxygen minimum zone, Eastern Pacific Ocean - ETNP201302PF89A (SPAdes) (version 2) | ecosystem: Environmental > Aquatic > Marine > Oceanic ...
TTTATAGTGTACAGAGTATTAGTCTCCTTCTTACGATGAATTGCCATAGTCTTGTTGTTCTGAATAAAATCATCTGTCTTTTCTACGTTGTACGTACATATCAGAGACTCCGGTTCGTCAACGTTCTCGAACACGTAAATCTTGTCGAAGATGACGTTTGCAGCCAACTTAATGAGCTCGATGGTATCATCGAAATCGTACTTACTACAAAACGTACATAGTAATTGTGTCTTCATTATATTAATCCTTCTAGCCTTGGATCTACATTCTCAGGCGTGTAATCGAAATATCTAACCTCTTCGTGTTCAGAACTCTTAATAGGAATAATTGGAAGTTTAAGATTAGTAGTAAAAATAAAGTAATCTCCTCCCCTCGAATTCTTTTTCTTGGCAACCTCTATCACTTGACTGTTAACATGACCTCCACCTGCAGCTACAAGTATAGACGTCTCCTCAACAGTCTCACGTATAGCAGCTTCTAAAGGAGTCTCTCCAATATCCACACCACCCTTTGGAATTCCCCAGTAATCACTTTCCTTACACAGTACTATTCCAATCTCAGAAACTAGTATAATTCCAGCGGTATCCTTAGTTCTACCATCTTCCAATAATATGTCTTTTAACTTAATCACACTTCTTCTCCAAATGTCCAGCATAAACTGCATTCGGTCTGACAATGTGATTTCCATTAACATCCTGTGTAAAATCAAATCCTGGATTCGGCTGAAAGTGCATGTGATTTACGCAGTCTATTCCATTTGATAATTCTAACTCATCAGCCGTACCATTTGCATTACCGTAGGGTTGATAATCTAAATCTCTATTGTGAATAAGCGATAACATTATTCCACCCCTACAGTATTGATCTAAAGAATCCAACAACAATTTTTTATTATCATCTGTTAAACATTTTTCACCAGCTGTAATAAGGGTCGGTGTACAATCTGGAGGTAAACTACCTTTAGCTTGCCAATCAGCTACTGAATCAGCTGCCCACTGTTTAGTAGTCCTATTATTTTTACTGCCTGGAAGAATCATATCTCCGTTTTCATCAAAGTCATCATCGTTCAAAAGACCCTGTTCTCTAGCCCATTTTTCCTTAGCGTCTAATTCTGCCTTTCCTGCTGCTATTCTATTGGCATCCAATGGATTTCCTGGAGAATTAGCACCTCTTGGTTTTGTTCCCATAAAATTATTATGTAAATCTAATATGTCTGTACAATGTTGTTGAGTATCTTCATCTTTAAATGCTGTTACTTCAATTTTTGCTCTAGCTCCTGAAGCTGCTCCACCTTTCCACTTAACACTCAATCCTCCTGCACTCTCTAACCAAATTATGTACTCTGCAGAATTTGGATTTTCAGGATCATCCTCTGGTGGGAATACAATTAAGTCCGATACCTTGTACGTTTCTCCGGCTGGAGCTATACAGTCTAAACCTTGCTTATTCATAACACACATAATGACGGCTTCAGCTACATCAGGAACACCTTTTCTCATACTTTCAACTTTTTGCATATCGGACAACAGCTGCATAGCTTCCTTTTCGTACTCTTCAGAATCTTCGATATCTCCAAGAGCTTCCAATCTCTGTAACATTTTTTCTTCATCTTCAGTAAGGGATCCAGCTTTTTCCATCTGTTCTCTAAGAGCTTGAGCCATAACTTTAGGACCTTCCTTAGCTACTTTAGCTCTTCCTTCTGGAGTACTAGAATCTGCACCGTCCACTAACGATGCTTCACTTACTGTATCAATCTTTTCATACTGATCTATCATCTTATTATTTCGTTTAATAGTCTTAATTCTTTTCTCAGCTAACCTTTGTACTTCTTCATCAGATAAATCCGGATTAGCACCCTTGATCTCCAAAAATTTATCCAATCCTTCAGCTATTAATTTATCCGGATCCGGTTCTGGAATTCTTTTTAAAACTCTATTTCCAAATCTAACTTCTGATATTGGTCCATCCGGTTCTGGATCTCGTGTCTTTTTAACTTCGTGTTCTACTACTCCACCACCGTGAGACTGAGCAACCTTAGTCATAGTCATTACTTTTCCTGGAACTTTTGGAGGAGCCGATCCGGAAGAAGTTGTTGCAGATGATGCTTGTATACCTTGAGCCTCACACCTTCTCCTAAGAGAATGCGCAGATTTTCCAGTTCCCATCTCTATTTTGTTTCTTCTACCCTGTCTAAAATCCCCAGGAGTAGTATTGCAAAGATATATTGCAAATTCTGGATTACTCTGTCCGCTAGTTTCCTTAATGCGAGCATACTTGTTAAAAATTTCTGCATCTTTAGGATCCATAGGTTGATTGTTTCTCATAGCATCTATACATCTCTGAAATGCTTCTTTATCGTTTGAGCCTTTTTCAAATGGTATTTGACCTAATTTTTCTTCTAACTTATCTGATAATTTTGCAACAGCTTTATGATCGTAATTACTTTCTGGTTCCCAATCTGCATTATCAGGATCGTAATCCGTATTGTGTGTAGCCTCTTCCTCTCCCTTAGGAGGTTCAACACCTGGTTCGTCCCCAGTATACATTGGATTTGCCGTACCGTCTTCATCCTCCCCTTTCTCTTTCTCTGGTTTAACTAACTTTCCATCATCATTAATCCACACGGCTGGTAATTTACCATCTTTACTATAAGCAGCGGGATCTGAACCCTTAATGTATTGTAAATCTTTTATCGTTTCTTTATCTTTCGTACTTAATTCTTTTTTATTACCCTTTTCGTACAACACTTTCTCTACTAACGTAGGATCGATAAACTTCTTTAACTTTTCCTGAACCATGTACACGTGTAGAGCATCGTCTAAATTGACCATGCCGTTTGCCGTTTCAAGGGAAACATCGTTTATTACTTGGTTCACTATTTTATTTAGATTCATGTAACTTCTCCGTAATATTAGTTAAAGAATCATAATCGGTACCCGCACCTATTCTAACTGGGAACTTTTTAGATTCTACAATATTCTTAAGATCTTTAATTGTATTCAAACCCTCGTTTATATCGAAGTCGAAAAGAAAGCTATCGTATGTGTACAGTATCATTTTTGTATTCTTCTCCTGTAAGTAATCTTGTACTTCCTTAATGACTCCTAAATTCCTTTCCGTTTCGTATGATTGTATGTAATAGTTGAGTAACTTATTCTTGTTAACGTCAATTACGTTCTCCATGCTAAACGGTTTGTTATAAATATGCGATTTAAAGCATTTGTTTTGACTAAAGTAGTCTTGGATGGCGTGTGCCAGACGATCCACTCCGTAAAAAAAGGGATTCTTTTCTTCGTCTATGGGATAATTCCCGTACAGTATTTGAAACGTTTTCTCCTTAGCTTCATCGTAACTTGTATGATAAACTTCATCGGCAAAATACTGGTGAAGAGACTTATCTATTGGAAACTTAAAATCTAGTATATCACCCAACAACCTCAAGTGATACGCATCGTAATCGAACTCTACTAACATTCCGTTATCAAACCTAGAGAGGATGTTCTTACGAGTTCCGTCCGTTTTGTTTAACGCTCCAAAATTTATTCCACTAAAGGTATTAGACGGTCTACCCGTAGATGTGAACATGTTGTAGTTTGAATATCCGTATCCGTTCTTAAAAACACTATCGAACGAACTTCCCCTTAATTTCATACCAGCCTGTTCAACCTTAGCTAATGTGATGGCTGCCTTATTATATCGTAAAGCATGCTTAGTTACGGAAAGGTCTTGTTTCATTTTATCTATGTACATCAACCTATCCCTAGAGTATTCTAATACCTTTACTAATGGAACTATTTCGTTTCCCCTCCTGGGAGAATGCGAATAAACAAAATCAAAAACATTTGATGGGGATGGATCGGCAAAGAAACTCTCGTTAGCCCAATTCATAAGTCTAACATCGTAAACGTTTTCAAACCCAGTAAGGTGATAAAAACTTTTAGCTGCGTCAACCCAAAATCTCTTAACACCCGTCATATCAGCTATACTCAATTCAGAAAACGATTCGGAATGGTTAAATACTACATCGTAAATTTCAGAATCAACCCTAAGGGATGCCATCACCACACCACTCTCTACTGGATGATTTCTGTGATCATCCCCAATTACAACGATATCAACGTCTTTATTTTGTACTGATTTTAAGAGCGCAGAGTATTGCTCTTTTGTTTCTATAACCATTTATTATATATATTAATTTATATTCGCAAAACTCAATATATTTTTGATTCTAGCGTCTTCTACGGATTTTACCTTGTGGATTCGCTGACTTTTTTCGTTTCATACGTTTAGCAATGGAATTTAAACTTGGTATAGGAGGTGGAACATTCACTCCATTATAAAACGGATTGTGCATTAGTAACTGTGCAGCATCCTTCTCCTGTATTATTTTTACCTCGTGAAGCTGTAATAGGGGAATTCGTTCTGCTATGCCCGGGAAAACTTTGTTCACCTTATTGAGCTGTTTCTGATTGAATTTTTCAACTTGATCAAATGGACCTGATATCTGCCACTGTATTTTTACAAACATATAACTGTTAGTTTTAGTTACAGTACTAACTTCTACTATCTCTGCACCTGGATTTAACTTGTTCCGTGCAAAAATCCTAGGGATGTACTTCGATGCGAACGGTAATTTTTTCTTTGTTGGATACACTCTACGTGGATACCTATCCCTCATAGCCCGAGTATGTACCCTCTTGTACGTTTCTTGCATCACTTCTAAATCTCTTACTATCTCGTCCTTAGTAGAAGTCAACTCGTATTTCACACCCTTACTTTTTAGATAGTATATGAAATACTCCTGATCACGTCGAACAGTAGCATCGTCTTGAGTGTAACGAAACTCACCTATATTCGTTAAGAACGGTCCTTCCTGTCTCTCTATATTTTTCTTATTAATTGCCATGCGTGTTCACCTACCTAAGTTGTTTTTGGTACCGGTACTTTAAACTTATCCACTGCTTTTGTATACGCCGTGTTTATTTTATCCATCATTTCCTTCTTTGCTCGTATTCGATCTGCTTCTGTTCCTTCAACTACTCCAACTTCTTCTGTTGCCGGAACTTTATTCAACATAGCCCCAATCTGAGTACTCCAAGTACCCTGATTTATAGTATGACTCACCTCCATAACACTAAAATACGTCTTAGCAGAATGTTCCTCATCCAGACCCGTCTGACCGTACTCTTTAGGAAGATACGCGAGTCTAAACATGTTTCCAGGAAATATTCCTGCACACCCTTCTATAGTCATATCTACTTGAATTGGTAGTAACATTGTTTTAGCCGCATTACTAATTGGACTAAGAGGATTATCGCTTAAATACCATTTCATAGTCTTCAAGTAGTGAGGTCTCAATTTTCCTTCCATATCGTACGGTCTAGCAAACTCTGTGGCCATTTCTGGATTATTCTTAGAGGCTTTAAAAGCTGTACTAGCTGTCCATCCTATAGGAGGAGAACCTTCTATTTGATCACCCAAAGCTCCTTCTTGTGTTTTAAGAGAATCCATGTACTTACTCGCAAACTGTTCCGCGTAACTGACTTTTGCTGTCGGAGTAATATTCACTAGAGTTTCCGAAATACTATGATTGAAATCTGAATCCTTAAGACCCTTAGTCCGTAGTTCCTTCTCATCCGCAGCCTTCATTACTCCATCGGTTTCACTACTACCTCCAAAATCAACGTTAGTCGATAACTTGCTTTCAATAGTACCGATCTTATCAATATTCTCTGGATTAGCCATGAATGCTGCCAATTCTTTTGCTCTTTTTTCCTCTTCCGTAGTATCAGGAGGAGTCGGTGTCAAAAACGCTTTGATAGGATCTGTCTCCGCCGGTTTCTCTTCCCTAACTGCCCCTAATCCAGCTGAAATCGCAAACTTGTCAGGAATAGTAGAAGTCATACTAAGATCCTTTATTATCGAATTATACCCATAGTTTTCAAAAACGTACGAAGTCTTAGGATCATTATCTATGTTCTCATCGGTTTGTTCTTTTGTCGGTGGAGAAGACACTTCGGATATAAAGTACGTGACCTTTGCAGTCGATAAATTGTCAATCTGATCAATTTCAAACTTCCAAACGGGTACACCTACATTTAACTTGTTCGCTAACTTCAACATAGCACTCTGTATAGATGCACCAGGAGAAGAAAAACACGACTGTACCTGAGTCAAATTTATAAAAATATTCCTAAGGTACCCCTGTGTCATATCACTATCTTTTACTGCAAAATCTTCTACATCTTGAAATGCTTCTGCTAATTGTTTATAATTAAAATCGGGAGGTGAACCATCAGTATGAATTATAATATGATCCGGATGGTATTCCGGATTGTACTGTCCTGGAAGAACGAATATACCAGGATCGTGAGTCAATAGTTCTGGATCGTTCTTTATTACCACTGAAGTCAATTTTCCAGTGACTCCCATTATAGACCTAAACTCCGCTATCCTTTGATCGCTTTCACCGGTCTTAGAATGACTTGCGTAATAAGAAACTATATTATCCTCAAGCCAACCCCACCTAACCCATATATCAGCACTAAAATTCTTAGCTCTCTCAATTCCTTCAGCTTCCTTAGTTTCTCCTTCTGTATCGGCTTCCTTAGGTTGAGTAAGCTGTATCTTTCCTTCTGCATCCTTATCTGCTCCTCTTAAAATAGCTACGCAGCACTTGTCCTTAGAAACCTCAACCTTATATGCTTCTTCCTCCGTAAATGTAACATCAGGAAAGTACTTAGAAATTAACTCTATATCTAGAGCCGCTATCCTTTCCGTAATGTTCAAGAGAGGAACGTTAGCAAAAGACGCTAGCGTATCGGCATGGTCTTCTTTATTTCCTACAACATTATCAGCTAAATCCTTCATAAACTCGGAAAATGTTGGTGCAATCATTGGAACCGTAGATCCTAGTTCGCTTTGAGGTTGTTTCATAGGCTTTTCAAATATGTTACTTCCCCTAGCCAGCAACTCGGTAGTACAATCAAATCCACCATCGTCCCTCATCGCCCAATCAAACTTCGATACAGTACCAATCAAACCAGACCAATCTCCGTAATGAGACAAGTAAAGTTTGTCCCATGGTGACATAGACTTTTTTGTCTTTTCATCATCTTCTGTAGGTGTATGAAATAGCGCTTTATCTAACATAACATTATCACCACTCTTTACTAATATTTTGGGAACTGTAAACGCTAAATTCTTTTCTCCTCTAACCCATCCCCAATCCAATATAACGTTTCTTCCAGCCGATAAAAACGAACCCTTCTGGTACATTGCAAGCTGATCCAAGGTCCAACACGTCCACTTTACCGTAGCTTTTCTAACCGCTCCACCAAATTGCATATAGTTTACAGTAACACCACTAATTCCAGGTTTTGGTTTTAAGTAATTGGAATCTAAATTTCCATCACTATCTTCACCCCTAGTAGCACCGTAATAAGCGAACTCCGGTCCTTGAACTTTCTCTGCTAGAGATTCAAAAAAATCAGTGTCGCCTTCTGCTCCACCTATAGCAGTACCAGCTATATCGTCCAAATTAAACATACCATAAAGAACGTGAGTCTTAGTAGTACCTGGACTTATCATTCGTACAAATGGGGATTTTACAACCTGTGCCTCCTGTGTAAGAGTAAAATCTTTAGTAGTCGATGTCGGTTCTAAAAGTCCTGACCGTAGTAAAGTTCCCGCTTCGCTTTTCTTATTAAAACGGGTAGCCATAGCATCGACACGAGCATCCAAGCCTTGCCGTATTTGTAGCTCTATGTTTCTTACAAAACCAGGCATCGTTCTACTCCGCGTTTATGGATCTAAACTTTCTAATTACGTCTGCAATATCGATCGGTATCCTCAACTTACTAGCAGCCTTCAATCCTATATCAGAAGGATCTAACCTATTTGCTCTGCTTATGACCCACCACAAACCTACATCGTCGTAATATCGATGAGCTAAAACATCCATCCTTTCTCCAGCTCTTACGTTGTGTATAATATCGCTGTCCTTTTCCTCAATATCCGGATACAGGGTAGGTTTAAAATACCTAGACTGATTCGTCGAGCTCGTCTTTATCCTGGCTTCTGCGTACCTGTTAAACATTATGGATTAGTCTGCCCTAATTCTTCAAACAGTTTTGATAAATCGGTCTTGTTCTTGCCTGTTCCACTGATCCTAGTTGGAAAGTTCTCAAAATTTACACCAGTCTCATCGTACTTAGTTCCGTCTAACCAATCCAGTCCGTAGTGCTTTCCAGTAGCTACCGGTATGTAACCTCCGATGTATTCGAAAGTAACATCTATACTTATTTGCTTCGTAAATCTCAAACCAGGATCGGTCTCCCAAGGACTAGCTTCTGGAAACGTTACTGTACAAGCACTAATATAACCCAACTGTTTCTGTACTATATCTCCGAGAGTTAACCTAATCATAGGACCGGTCTGACGATAATACTTATCCAAGTGAGGATAACACAATCCCACCAAGTAATTCACCTTCTCCAATAGCACAGGAAATTCCTGCTTAGTTTTTGGGTACACTTCAAAATTGAAACCAATTGACCTGCCAACTCCCTTGTAATTAGCAACCCCTATCGGTCTACCTATAAAATTTTCTTCACTCCAATCCGGTGTGATAGTATCGGTTATATCCCCGAGTATAGACCTAAAAACTATATCCCTCTTGTTGTACACATCGTAAAATACTAACGGTACGAAATCTAAATCTACCGGATCTTCACCAGTGGTTGCCTTTCCACTTAACGTAGAATTGTACGGAATCAAATTAACGTTATCAGTAAAATCAGTCTTGTACTTATCAAATGCTTCACCACCCATCTTAATCCGTCCAAGACCTACACCATCTTTTTTATCATCATCGACTTCTTTCACTGTAGGAGTTGGAATAACTGCGCCCGGTTGTGTTACTCCCCTAAAACCCTTAGTTCCAGTATCGTAAACCGTTTTTTGACCTTCAAATCTACTTCCAGCAATAGGTACATTTTCAGCATTAAGTTCTATTAACGGTTTAAGATGCGCATCTACATTGTTATTGTTATCTTTTGCAACCCATTCTCCAGAAGTTTTTAAAGTCTTACCGTACGCCCTAGATGGACCTATATCTGCATCGTCCATGTGTAAATCTTGATAACCAAGTGATGTATACTTCTTAACCAAAAAACCTGGTTCCATCTCTGCTAGTGTACTATCTAATTTCTGTTCTTTTGCATATAGATCAGCTATTACCGGTGTTACTGCTTTATCTTTATCACCTGGGGCCTTAGGATCTTCTGCTACACCTTCTCCAACTGGCATTCCCTTGAGCTTCTGTAGAAGAGTTCCTGCACCTCCAATAAGTTCCTGTGTTTTCTGTAGGCCCAGTTCATGAACATCTCCCAACATAGACATAGAACTAGATGCAAAATTTATAGGTCCCTGAAGCCACTTAGGAGTACCTGAATAAATTATAGCCTCACCTATATCCATAGTATCATCCGTAACTTCTGATTTCATTCCAAACATTCCAGTACCCAATCTAGGACTATTCACTACATTTAAAACGGGTACTATAGGATACGGATTTAATGGATCTTCAACCGATGAGGGAAATAAATTTGAAAGGAAAGAACTTCCTGCATTAGCTGCTGCGCTAGGGTATCTATCCGATACTGTATTGATAAATAGTTGTAACGATCCTGGTTCGGCCGGCTCTGACATGGGTTCTTCAGGTAATATCCATTTCTTATACAAAAATAACATCTTAGGATCTTTAGTGTAATCCCAATCTTCTACATCAATATTACCTCCTATCTCAGCATCTCCTAGTGGAGAAGTAAAATCAGTACTATAATATCGATTAGAAACAAAAGGAACGTGATCCGTATACCGTGCAACACCAGATATCATACCAGCATTCCTGTACGTTCTCACTCCTGGTTCGAAACCCAATTGAAACGTGAGTCCATCGAAAGTATCAAACGGAGCATCACCGAAACTAGCACCACCCTTCATGATAGCGTACGATTGTAAATCAGACTGTTTATCAACAAACCCAGACCAGAAAGAATTCTTAGTTACTATATCCGTGTAATTATCGACTATATCACCTACAGCATTTCCACCCCTCTGAAGCTCAACCGTAAATCCAGGTTTACTACTTCCGCCGAACCGAACTCCCTTGGCTTCTACGGAACCCGATCCAAAATCTCTAATAACTATAGGCATTTCCCGCACGCCTGTCGTGTGATTCTTAATCAACGGAGCAGCGTACGCTCTTAGAGTATGCGCGTCTACCTTGTTCTTCCAAGTAGAAAGGATCAGACTGTTCTCCATCATCAAATCTGATTCGCTAAAACCGAAATCTCCCTTCAATCCAGTTATCGTGTAAGATCCAGCAGGATTAGTTACGTTGTATATCTGAGTTAGTGATTCCTCCATTATTGGAGTATCAGCTCCAGGATCCAAAGTAGTAGCTTCCGCTTTACTACGACCGCTATCTAAGTACTTCTCGTGTATGAGATCTCGAGTACCAGTAACCACGTACCCCGAATGTCCATCTTCGAAGGTCTGAGGAGTAGAACTCGTATTACCGATCGAAGCGTACCTAAACGATACTATCTTATTCTTATCGATATTTTCTAGCTTCGCCATGGTTAAGCCGCAGCTCCTATCTTAATTCTGTTAACGCCTTCGGACGTAGTACCGGTATTTGCTTTAATAGCATTTAGATCTGC
>Ga0208406_1001067_pt1 | contig 10703 bp, 6 predicted proteins | sample ETNtaG_15_FD_185769 | JGI IMG/M metagenome (GOLD analysis project Ga0208406, IMG submission 185769) | Marine microbial and viral communities from oxygen minimum zone, Eastern Pacific Ocean - ETNP201302PF89A (SPAdes) (version 2) | ecosystem: Environmental > Aquatic > Marine > Oceanic ...
CTCATAGAATTACTAGTGGTGATCGCCATCATCGCCATTTTGGCAAGTTTGTTGTTGCCAGCTTTAGCTCGAGCGAAAGGGAAGGCAAACCAGATCAAGTGCCTTAGCAATGTTCGCCAGCTGCACATGGGACTTCAGATGTATATCGACGATCATGACGATCATTTTCCCCCTCGAATTTCAGGGCGAGAAAATTGGATAACTTCTCTTAAGCCTTACTATGTCGCATACGCGGTGATTAAATGTCCATCGGATGGATTCTCCGCTAACCACGGTTTTTTGATAAATGGATTCAATGATTTTTTTGCCACTAGGCTTAGCAAAGAAGTATTCGAGAAATGGAAATGGCCGATTGGCATGAAGATGTCCTATATACCTGAACCCTCCAACACGATCACCTTCGGTGAAAAGCGCAAAGGATCAAGACACTGCCACATGGATTTTTATCAAGGGAAAGGAAATGACGTGAAGGAAATTGATCAGGCCAAACACGGTGGTGGAACTTCAGATACAGGTGGTGGTTCTAATTACTCCTTTGCAGATGGCAGCGTCCGTTTTATGAAAAATGGCACCACCTTAAGTCCCGAGAATTTATGGGGCGTGACTTATCAGTTCCGAAAAATCCTGCCAAGCTTAAATAGGGAGGGGTGAGATGATTGACAGCAGCGCCAAAATCATCACTTTTTTAAAATAATCAAAACAACTAGGCTTTGAAGGAAATGAAACACCTCCTACTAACAACAATCGCAGCCGTGGTACTGGTGGGGTGTGGTGAGTCGCAGCAGTCGGCTCCAGCACCAGAAACGAAACCAGTTGAACCCGTTGCCGAAGTGCCAGCGCGGCCATCGGCTCCTCCAGTAGAAGCGAAACCAGTTGAACCAGTTGTCGAAGCGTCACAGCCAGAACCGCCGAAAGCCAAAGCACCAGACATCTCAATTCACCAAGCTGCTAAAGGTGGAAACATCGAAGCCGTAAAACAGCACATCGCTGCTGGAACGGATGTGAATGCGAAGGATAACGTTGGGTTCACTTCTTTGCATCATGCGGCTCATGGCGGTCACAAGGAAATCGTCGAACTGCTTATCGCCAAAGGTGCCCGCTTAATCAGATTTGAAGCCTACGAACTCGGCAGCATCTGGGGTGATGAACCGAAAAGGTCAATCTCTCCCGCGCAAGAATAAGCGGTCAGAAAAAACTCATCGTCTTGCGAAGGGAAGACAAACCAGAACATAATAGAATCGCGTCGCGCTTATGACTCCGAATGTTTGGGGGGTGCCCTTTTGACACAAACAAGATTGAGTTCAATGATTACAAGAAACATCCTCTTTATCGGGCTGGCCTTCAATCACTTCGCAGCCGGGGCCGATTGGCCCCAATTCCGCGGTGCCAATTCTTCAGGAGTCGCAGAGGGCGCCTCGCCTCCACTCGAGTTCGGGCCAAGCAAGAACGAACTGTGGCATCTGCCGCTCGACTCCGGGCATAGTTCCCCGTGTATCAGCGGGGATTCACTGTTCTTGACCACTTTCAATGACGCTACCAAACAACTGGCGGTGGTCTGCATTTCTCGTTCCCAAGGCAAGCAACGCTGGCGACAGATCGTTGAGGTCGAGAAAATCGAGTCCGGCCATCCTTCATTCAACCCAGCGAGTAGTTCGCCCGCAACCGATGGGGAACGAGTCGTCGCCTATTTCGGTTCCTACGGCTTGCTCTGCTTCGACATGGACGGAGAGAAGCTTTGGGAAATCAAGATGCCATTGACCCAATCTTACGCCGGAAACGCCACCTCACCAGCCATCTACGGCGATAGCGTGATTCTCTATCGCGGTAACCACGTGGACCACTTCCTCATCGCGGTAGACAAGCACACAGGGAAGGAACTTTGGAAGGTGCCCCAAGTCGAACAGTTTACCGGGGAGATGGCTTGTACTGCCTGTCCGATTCTCTCTGACCGCACGCTCATCGCCCATACCGCCCGATCCGTTCAAGCCTTTGACCTTGCCACGGGCGATCGCCGTTGGGTCACCAAATGCGCGACGACTGCCACCAGCTCACCGGTCATTGCCGGAAACAAAGTGCTGGTTGCTGCTTGGAACAAAATGGGAGAACCAGTTCTCCGACCACCATTTCCATCTTTCGATGAACTATTGAAACAGCATGACCAAAACGCAAATCGGACCATTGATCAGAATGAGTTTCCCAAGCTCTGGATCTTCCACCGCCCGCTAGGTGGAGAGGCACCGCAGAACGGTGCGACTGTTCGTTTTCGTAAAGCCGACAACAACAACGACGGTGAAATCAGCCGAAACGAATGGCGGCAACAGTTGGAGGAACTTGCTGAGTTCCGATTCCGATATCGAACACACGGACTGATCTCGATCGACCTCGAATCGGCAGGGGTTGTTGAAGAAACCTCGATTCAAACCCTGGAAACTCGGGGGATCCCTGAAGTGCCTTCACCCATCTATCACAATGGTTACGTCTACCTGATCAAGAACGGCGGTCTATTAACCTGCATCAACGTGACCACCGGTCAACGAGAATACCAAATCAGAACCGGAGCCAGCGGCACACATTATGCCTCACCACTCATTGCCAACGACCACCTATTCACTACTTCGGGCGCCGGCAAGATTTCCGTCCTCACCCTCGGACCTAACCCAGAGGTCTTGTCCACTAACGACATGGAAGACAGCGTCTTCGCCACGCCGGCCATCGTCGACGCTGTGATTTATGTTCGAACGCATCACCAACTCTATGCCTTTTCCGGTCAAGAATGAATGCCATGCACAACGAGAAACTCAAAAATCGTAAGACTAAGAATACAACACTAACCAGGCGTCAGTTCTTGGGAAAGACAGCAACAACTGCATCTGCTGCTGCTGTCTTTAATATTGTTCCGCGACATGTTCTCGGTGGTAAAAACTTTACCAGCCCAAGCGAGGTGATTCGTATGGCAGGTATCGGTTGTGGCAGCCATGCGGCATTCTTTTTCCCCGGAATGATAGAACAAACAGCTTCCAAAATGGTTGCCCTTTGCGATGTGGATACCCAATTTCCAAAACGACCTGTTAAACGTACCAGCAACCTAAAGGATTATCTTGGCGTCTACACAAACCCTCTGTTTTCCAGCGCAGAAAGATTCCAATACTATCAAGAACTGTTCAATAGAGACGATCTTGACATTGATGCCATTCTAATCGCGACCCCCGATCACCAGCACATGCCCATTAGCATTGCGGCAATGAACAAGGGTATGCACGTCTATTGCGAGAAAGATCTAGGCGTTAACATCTATGAAGTGCGACAGGCCACGCAATTGGCAGAGAGCAGGGGAGTGGTGACCCAGATGGGAATCGGAAACCACAGTAGGGTTGAAATGCGTCGGATAGCAGAGGCCATCCAGACCGGTGTGATTGGCGAGGTGACTGAGGTCAATGTCTGGTGTGATGATGAATGGGTTCCGCGCAGCACCAGCACCTGGCCACCGAGAAAGGTTGGCAAAAAGTATTACACCAAGGAATTCTCAGACCGTCGGCATCGCCCCTACGGGGGTTCCATTCCTGCTGGACTCGACTGGGATGCCTGGCTGGGGCCTGCAAAGGAACAGCCCTATTGTGGGCCTGGAAAATTGCATCCTCGAAATTGGCGAGGTTGGTGGGATTTTGGTGGCGGCAGAATTGCAGACATCGGCTGTCATGCCCTTGACTGGGTGTTCTCTGCGTTGAGGCTCAAATATCCGCTGTCAGCGGAAGCAGAAGGGAGATTCGAGGCAGGAGACGAAAGGGCCGCAGACTGGCTCAAGGTCAAGTGGGAGTTTCCCGCGCGCGAAAATAAGCCACCAGTGATTGTAAACTGGTATGACGGAAATACTCGGCCTGAAAAATATAGGCACATTCAGGAAGAGCTCAATCAGGTAGACAACGATGGCTGGGCCCGAGCAAGCATGTTTATCGGGACTGAAGGAATTCTGGTTGCTCAGTTTTACCCGACTAGGTGGAAACTATATCCACTAAAGAAAGGCTCCAAGAAGTATGCTAAGTTTGACTACAAGAAGAGGCCAACCATCATTCCAAATTCAATTGGTCATTACCGTGGATTTGCTGAGGGCATCAAAGCGGGAGATCCAAAGGTAGCCCAATGCGGATTCGATTATTCAGGCCCGCTATCCGAGACAGTTTTGTTGGGAATCGCGGCCTATCGCACCGGCAAGAAACTCGCATGGGATCCCCGCAATCTAAGAGCAATGGGAACGCCTGAAGCAGATCAGTTTCTTAAAGGAGAATACCGCGATGGTTGGGCACTTCCCTCTCCGACTTTACCTGATAAAAACTATCCAGCTAAGGAATCGAAATGATCAACAAATACGCTCTTGGTCTTTTGCTAACTGGACTCCCTTTGGAGAGTTTTGCAGGAGATCTTCTCGAAAAAACCTTTCAACACGGTGGCCTCACGAGGGAATATGAAATCTATCTTCCCGATGATCTGCCTGAAAATGCACCCCTAGTTTTTGTTTTGCATGGGCGAACAAGTCGGAATGAATGGGTTCGGGGCCATTCTCAAATGAATCCTGTGGCCGACAAGAATGGTTTTGCTGTGTGCTATCCCCAAGGAACATCAGCTAAAATGCCTGGTGTCGATGACAAACCACGACCTCATTGGAACGTACACCTTAGCTATATGAAGGTCGATGATGTTGGATTCCTGTCAGGTTTAGCAGTATTCTTACAAGTCGAACACAAATTAGACTCAGAACGTACATTTGTTGCCGGACACTCCAACGGCGGCCACATGGCATACGCACTCGCAGTTGAAAGACCCGAAGTGTTTAAAGCCATCGCCTCAATTGCGGGGTGGATGAGTTATGATGCTTGGCAAAAGCGCAACGATGCAAAACCGATTCCAATCATGCAAATTCACGGACTTGCCGATCCAGTGAATCCCATTGAAGGATACGGGGGAGATCCCAATCGTCGGGGCCTTGGCTGGGGTGGCGCAATACACGTCGACGAGATTGTCAAGTTCTGGGTTCAGTTGAACGAGTGCAGTGAGAAAACCATCGATATTCTCACCCCAAAAACCACTGCCTATCGTTATACCGGAGATACCGGAGGTATAAACAATCACGAGGTATGGTATTACAAAATTGCGGACTGGCCCCACATATGGCCAGCAAATGGCTATAATCCCAATAACGTAAGCAAAGAAGGCATTATCAATGGCTCTGAAGAGATATGGAAATTCTTCAGTAAATTCCCAGTGCAGCCGTCATCAACCGTGGAAGCCTCACTCGCGCTTCCACCGAAGCCGCAACTGGATTCCCGTGCTGCGGGACCGCGTTTCCCGAACGTCGTCACCCTCCTCGTTGACGACCTGGGCTACCGCGACATCGGATGCTACGGCGGCCCAGTGAAGACCCCTGTACTCGACAAGTTGGCCGTCGAAGGCGTGCGCTTCACCGACTTCCATTCCGGGGCTCCGGTCTGTTCCCCGTCGCGTGCCACATTCCTCACCGGCCGCAACCACATCCGCGCCGGGGTCTATTCCGTCCTCAATGAACAGCGTCATAGAATGCATCTGCTTCGGAGCGAAACGACTCTCGCCGAAGTCCTGAAGGACGCGGGCTACGGCACCGCTCACTTTGGTAAATGGCATCTCGGTATGCCGATAAACAATCGCGACAACCCCACGCCTGCCGAACATGGCTTCGACTACTGGTTCGGCCTGGTCAATGGGGCTAATCCTACTCACAAAGATCCCACCAACTTTCTGCGCAACGGTAAACCCGTCGGGCCCATGAAAGGCTACTCCTGCCAGCTCGTCGTCGACGAAGCCATTGACTGGCTCGACAAGAAACGTGACGCCAGCGAGCCCTTCTTTCTCAACCTCTGGTTCAATGAACCCCACGCTGTCATTGCAGCCCCCGACGAGATCGTCTCCCGGTATGGCGCGCTCAACAATCAGGCCGCTATCTACAACGGCACCATCGACAACACGGACCGCGCCATAGGGCGACTAATCGCCAAGCTCGAGCAAATCGGCGAGCTCGACAACACCATCATTCACTACTCCTCCGACAACGGGAGTTACCGTCAGGATCGCTGCGGAAAGTTGCGCGGCAAAAAGGGATCGCATTATGAAGGAGGCCATCGCGTGCCGGGCATCTTCTACTGGAAAGGGAAAATCCCCGGTGGCCATGTTGAGAAAGAGGCTGCCGGAGCCGTTGACCTGCTTCCGACCATTTGCGGGCTTCTTGGCATTGACAAACCCAAGGGCGTCTTCCTGGACGGCTCGGACCTCACGCCTTTGCTCATCCGCAACGGCAGTTTTGAACGTCATCAACCACTTTTCTGGATGAACGGCTCCACCATGGTGCTTCGAATGGGGGCCCACACCCTCTTGGCACCGAGCACAGCCAGACTCCCGTTTGACAATGCGAAGGCAAAACGCTTGCTGGAGCAGACAAAATTGGCCTTGGGTGACGATCTTGAGAAAGAGCTGGGCGGACTTGATCTGCGCACACGCATGTTCAACGGCAGATTCGTCAATCGCGAAGCCAACCGGCTGCGCGATGAATTTCGTGCCATGTTCCATTTTAATGAAGCCTTGATCCCCCAGATGAAGAAGGGAGGCGTCAATCGGGTTCAACTCTATGACCTCTCAAAGGATCTCAAGCAGCAAAACGACATTGCGAAAAAGCGACCCAAACTCGTCGCGCGAATGAAAAAGCAGGCCAACCTCATCTACAAAAGTGTTATGGCCGATGCTCCGGAATGGCTCACCCCAGAAGAACAGGTCGTGGCGAAGAAGCCCCGAGGAAGCGGACCACAAAGGCCTGCCACCGGAGCCCCCGGCACCGATGCCGCTAAGCTCCTTGCCAGCATCGACAAGAATAACCTTCCGGAGGGCTATCATGCCAGCAGCCACCAGCCTTACGTCGACAAGGTCATGGCCGGACTCAAACCCGAACAACGAGCCCGGGTCGGCCAACTCTGGAAAGAAAAGCTCCACCTCGATCCCAGCATGCCCAATCGGGGATCCTCCTATGTTAAAATCCTTACCCACGTCGCCGGTGAAACAGCAAAAAGTTCACAACCCAACGTAGTCATTCTGTTGGCCGATGATCTTGGCTCAAAGGATCTTGGCTGTTATGGAGGATCAGTGAAGACGCCGGTGCTCGACGGATTGGCAACGAAGGGAGTCCGGTTCACCGACTTTCACGCCGGCGCGGCGGTTTGCACCCCGTCGAGAGCGACCCTCCTTACCGGCCGACAGAATCTCCGCACCGGAATTTACGGTGTCTTGCAGGATCACATGCACGACATGCATCTACTGGAGCGTGAAGTAACGATCGCCGAGGTGCTCAAGAAGGCCGGATACGGAACGGCTCACTTCGGTAAGTGGCACGTCGGTATGACCTCCGGTAAACGGAAAAAACCTTCACTCCATGATCACGGTTTTGACTACTGGTTTGGCTTGTCCAATGGCGCAAATCCCAGTCACAGGAATCCCACGAACTTTATGCGCAACGGTAAAAGGGTGGGGCCGATGAAAGGTTATTCCTGTCAGATCGTTGTCAGTGATGCGATCAACTGGTTGGAAACCAAGGCAAATACCGATCAGCCGTTCTTTATGAACATCTGGTTTAACGAGCCTCACTCCAAACTTGCAGCGCCCGATGAGATCACCTCGATCTATGGAGACCTCAAGGATGAAGCCGCCATCTATTCCGCCACGGTTGACAATACCGATCGCGCCATTGGTCGCCTCGTTGCAAAGCTCAAGGAAACAGGCAAGTTGGACAATACACTAATCATCTATTCCTCGGACAACGGTAGCTATCGGGCCGATCGCAATGGCGGATTAACCGGCAACAAGGGGTCGAACTTTCAAGGCGGTTTGCGTTCACCCGGCATCTTCTTCTGGCCCGATGGCATTCGCGGCGGCCGGATTGAAAGCACGCCATCGGGCGCGGTCGATCTGTTGCCGACCATCTGCGGCCTAGCCGGCATTGATAAACCCAAAGGCGTGCATCTTGATGGTGCGGATCTGTCACCTTTGCTGATTGAAAAAGGGACGTTTAAGCGCTCACAACCCATGTTCTGGCTTGCCCCCTCATCGGGCCATCTGGCCACCCTGCGGGAAGAAAATTACACGCTGATGGGTTACCGCGGTTACAAATTGCCTTCGAATCAGGCCAGGAAAAACGAATTGTTGCAGGAGATGGCCAGATTGGCGGGCATCGACCCGTCGACGCCCAACCTGGGCTCCCGCGTCAGCAACACCACTTTCACCAGCCCCGAATACAAGCGACTGAAGAACGAGTTTGTTCGTTTAAGGACCTTCCAGGAAGCGTGGATTCCGATCATCAAGGAGGGTGGTTTCAGCCGGTTCGCTCTGTATGACTTAAAGGCGGATCCGCTGCAAAAGAAGGACATTTCAAAGCAGCGCCCGGAAGTCACCAATCGTCTAAAGAAAAAACTGCTGACGCTCTACAAGGACGTCATGGCCGATGCGCCGGACTGGCCCTCAAAATGAACCGATTCAACACATACTATTGCATCGCCATGGCGCTGCTTGCCTGCTTCACGGGAAGATGGATGATGGCAGAACACCGCTAGATGTGGCCATTAAGATTAAACGAACCGAAACCGCCGACCTCCTCCGCAAACACGGCGGCAAGACGGGTGAAGAATTGAAAGCTGAAGTAAATAAGCTTTACAGATCTTATGAAGAACAAAATTAATCGATGCCTTTTGATCCTCTGTGCTTCAACAATGCTTGCCTCTGTCGGTCGCGGAGAACGTCCTAACATTATCATGTTTCTGATTGACGATCAGAACCCATCGAGCATCGCCGCATTTGGTGGCGATACCTACACGCCCAATCTCGACCGCATGGCAGAAGAAGGAATGAAGTTCACTCGCGCCTACGTCAGCAGCTCGGTTTGTACTCCTTCTCGATACAGTTTCCTGACCGGTCGCTTTGCCGGTAACTCGCATAGCAAACTTTACAACGACGCGGTCGGCGGCAAAGAGAACCAGGGGCTTCCCGGTTTTAATGTCGCACTGGAGCGCGACAAGATGAACGTCGGCAATGTTCTCCGTGAAGCCGGCTACACCACCGGGTTTGTTGGGAAATTCCACCTCACTTCCAAATCGGACTTCCCGGAGTTCTACAAGGGCAAAAACAGATGGATCAACATTTCCAAAGACGCTCGTCCAGGGCCGGAAGCCTCGGCTCAGTTCAAACACAACGAACGCTGGATGCGTCGCTACCTCGAAGAGCTGGGCTTCTCCTGGGCGAAGAACGTGTATCCGGAGAATTCGCACAAGCCTTACTCGGAACACAACCCGGAGTGGACGACGGTGGCCGCGTTGGAATTCATTGAAGAGAACAAGAACGGTCCCTTTTACCTTCATCTTTGTAGCACTCTGCTGCACGGGCCGGACAAGTCATGGCGAAAATCCATGGATCACCCGCTCGTAACCGGTGAGGGGGAAGTTGAAAGTCTTCCCGAAGTTATGACTCCTCGCGCCGAGCTTCTCAAAACAATCACAGAAAAAGGCTTCGATCCCGACAGCCATGTAGCTGGTGAAGCGTGGATCGACGATTCGCTTGGGGCGATTATTCGTAAGCTAAAGGAACTCGGAATCGATGATAATACGCTTGTAATTTTTGCTCCGGATCACGGTCGTGATGGCAAAGCGTCCGTCTTTTCTCATGGGGCGGCTCAAGTGCCCATGATCATGCGCTGGCCCAAAGAAATTCCAGCCGGACAAGTGTGTGAGGAGCTCGTGCAGAATATCGATCTGGTGCCCACCTTTTTCGAACTGGGTGAAGCGGAGAAACCGGAGTCTTACCGGATTGATGGAAAGAGTCTCACTCCTCTTTTTAAAAACGGAACAGCAAATGATTGGCGGACTCATCTTTATCTCGAAATGGGAGCGGCGCGGGCCACGGTTACGAAAGATTGGTCTTACATTGCTGTCCGCTACACCAAAGAACAGATTTCAGCCATCAAGAGAGCCGGACCGAAAAACCTACCTAAAGCCATGTCCTACATTGGACGTTTGGGTATCGGAGTGAGAGGGGCTGATCGCCCCGGTTTTTTTGACCAGGATCAACTCTACCACCTGAAGAAGGACCCGAAAGAAATGAAGAATCTAGCGGATAATGTAGTACATGCCAGTCGCATGAAAAAGATCCGCAACCTAATGCAAAAAGATCTAGAAGCTATCGGTCGTCCTTTTGGAGAGTTTATTCCCGGCGGGAATGCCACTGCTCCCGGCCAGATTGACAGGCAAATCGATATCGTTAAAAAACTCAAAATAAAGGGCAAAACGGTCACGGTACCAGAATCGTTAAAGAAAAGTCTGGGAGTTTCCGATGAACCAACTCTCGACAAAGTGACAAAAAAAGAGAAACGCGAAGCACGAAGAAAAGCTCGTGAGGCACGTAGAGAAGCTCGCTAACAATCCCAAGATTCTCAACAAATAGCCCATCGCATTACTTCGCAAACACGGAGCCAAGACGGGTGAAGAATTGAAAGCTGAAGGGAAATGAAACACCTCCTACTCACAACAATCGCAGCCGTGGTGCTGGTGGGGTGTGGGCCGAGTGTGGAGCGGCACGATGAGAAGGGCTTGCTTCGCTAGTGTGGTGATTAATAATTCCTGTTACTGACGGTTTCCTTCACATCAGAC
>Ga0208406_1001079_pt1 | contig 10663 bp, 9 predicted proteins | sample ETNtaG_15_FD_185769 | JGI IMG/M metagenome (GOLD analysis project Ga0208406, IMG submission 185769) | Marine microbial and viral communities from oxygen minimum zone, Eastern Pacific Ocean - ETNP201302PF89A (SPAdes) (version 2) | ecosystem: Environmental > Aquatic > Marine > Oceanic ...
AGATCACCATGCTGTATATATACCACCAGGATTTGCCCATGGTTTTTGTGTTTTAAGTGATAAAGCAATTTTTCAGTATAAATGTACTGAAACATATTATCCAGAAGATGAATATGGTATTTCCTGGAATGACCAACAAGCAAATATTCAATGGCCAGTTGATAAACCTTTACTTTCCAATCGAGATCTAAACTTTCCCGATTTGGCAGATCAAGATAAATTGTTGTTACCGGATTTTGAGGGATAATGGTGGGTAAAATAATTATCGTTACCGGTGGGAGCGGCTTTATAGGATCAAATTTCATCCGTTTCATGTTAAATGAAGGTTATGCTGAAAAGATCATCAATCTCGATAAATTGACTTATGCTGGTAATCCTAAAAATTTATCAGATTTTCAACAGGATGAGCGTTATGTTTTTGTTCAAGGTGATATTTGTAATCAGGATCTTGTCAAGGAATTATTTCTAATTCATCGTCCGAATGTTATTGTCAATTTTGCTGCTGAAAGCCACGTAGATAGATCAATTGATGGCCCAGGTGATTTTATCAAAACCAATATTTCCGGTACATTCACATTATTGCAGGAATCGCTTCGTTATTTTCAGACATTAGAAAATGAAAATCAAGAATTATTCAGGTTTCACCACGTTTCAACGGATGAAGTGTTTGGCAGTTTAAATGATAATGGCTTTTTCACTGAAGAAACGCCTTATGACCCCAGTTCTCCTTATTCTGCATCCAAGGCTGCTTCTGATCATTTAGTGAGAGCATGGCAACGGACCTTTGGCCTCCCAATCATAATTTCTAATTGTTCAAACAATTATGGTCCTTATCAATTTCCTGAAAAATTAATCCCTCTAATGATTCTTAATTGTTTAGCTGAAGAATCGCTACCTGTATATGGTACAGGTGAAAATGTAAGAGATTGGTTATACGTAGATGATCATTGTGAAGCCATACATACAATTATTGAAAATGGGAAAATTGGAGAAACATATAATGTTGGTGGAAATAATGAGATTATGAATATTGATATTGTAAAAACAATCTGTAATATATTAGATGAAATAAAACCTTCAACACATCTCAAATCTTACATGGAATTAATCACATTTGTGACAGATCGCCCCGGGCATGATTTCCGTTATGCCATAGATTCATCCAAATTAAAAAATGAATTAAACTGGCAACCAAAAGAAACATTTGAAACAGGAATTAAACAAACCATCAATTGGTATTTAGAAAATCAATCTTGGTGGCAGGATATTCAAAACAAAACCTATCAACAGGAAAGATTGGGAGTATTATAACATAACATGAAAATTACATTTAAATTTATTTCACCTATTATTTTATTATGTTTGTTATCTGCTCAAACAGATGAATTTGAATCATTGACGAAAGGTGCCGGTAGTTATCAACCGGTTTATCAGGATTTATCCAACCCTCCAATTCCATTGGAAAGTGAAATTGACCCGAACGTGTATTATTTAGGTCCGGGAGATCAATTGCATATTGTAGTAACATCATTAGAAAATAAACTGCTTCCTGGACAGGAATATGATTTATTTAATGCAGAAACAGTTGAATATTATGAATATATAAGCCCTGCCGGAGAGTTATCTCTACCATCAATTGGTCAATTTTCTACAAAAGGAAAAACATATCAGCAAATAAAAAAAGAAATAAAATCTGAAGCTTTAAAAAAATCATATAAAAAAATTCAAACAACAGTCAGGTTATCATCGATTCGTTCATTTAAAGTTCAAGTAATAGGAGCCGTAGAATATCCCGGTTACGTTGAAATGACACCTATTAGTAGAGTCAAAGATGCAATTAAGGCAACAAAAGGTGTTCAAAAATACGGTAGCAGTGACGTAGCATTTTTGGAAAGAAATGGAATTAAGCAAAAACTGACTTTGAAAGAATTTTTAATTAATGGTGATTTAACACAAAATCCAACACTAATGGAAGGGGATAAAATAATTATACCTTTTGTTGAAATAATGCAAAAGGAAAAAGAGAACTTTACTGAGTATAAAACTCATCAAATTATTGTACATGGTTTTGTAAGAAGACCTCGAGGGTTTTCTTATGTACCCGGCTATAGAGCCAGTGATTATATAGCAATGGTAGGCGGAGCATTAAATATTGGTAGTAACAGTAATACAATAATTTATCGAGCGGACGGAAGTGAATTGAACAATGCTTTTGATGAATATGTTGAACCGGGAGATGTTATTGTAGTACCTGAAAGCCTGCGCAGTCGAATGTTTGGAAATATTAGTATACTACAGACAGCAACTGCGATTGCTACTCTTTGGTTAACATATAAAGCGGCTATAGGTGGATAATGATAAAACTAACTCCCCACGAACAAAAAATACTGGATTTGGTTAAAAAGAATCCTGAAATAATCCATAATCCGGAAAAAAGGAAAGAAATTGCTGAACAAGAAGGATTTACTGAAAAAACGCTTCGGAACCGTATTGGCGATTTAAAAAAATATGGTGTTTTACCGGGATCTGATAATGCAGAGATTCCTATTGTGGATACTGAATTCGATGATATTGATCTTTATCGCATCGGTCAGATCATTTATTCAAATAAAAAAGAAATCATCCGAAACGTCATTGTAATTAGTGTTATATCTGTTATTCTAGCATTTATTTTGCCCAAAACCTACCGAACAACGGCCCTGATCATGCCACCAACAACCACAAATGAAAGAGGTGTCTTTGGAAGCGGTACGGGTCTGTTCGCTTTGCAAAGTTTACTGAGTCCGACCTCAAGTTCGGATGCAAATTTGTTCATTGCCATTCTCAAAAGTCGCACTATTATGCACAGTGCAATTGATGAGTTCAATCTTATTGAATATTATGATGTTGAAAACAAAGATAAAGCCCAGGAAATATTAGAAGAAGCTATCAATTTTGAGATAGATGAAGAGGGCACAATCCGGGTGACTATGGATATCAAAACCAGGTGGCTTCATTTTGAGGAAGATGAAATATTTTGCAAAACCCTATCTCGGGATATTACTAATTATTTTGTCTCAAAACTGGATATGATAAATAAAAGATTAAAATCAGAAAAAGCTACACAACACCGCAAATTTATAGAAGACCGCTATTACCAGAATATTGAAGACCTTGCATTGGCTGAAGAAGTATTAAAAACTTTCCAGGAAACACATAATGCTGTTGCTTTACCTGAACAAACATCCGCCTCAATCCAGGTTTCCTCCGAAATATTGTCAAGAATCTCAATCCAGAAAGTCAAATTGAGTGTATTAGAGGAAACACTTTCAGAAACACATCCGGAAGTACAATTTTTAAAGTCAGAGCTGTTTGGTTTACAAAAAGAATTGGATAAAATGGATTTTGGTGATCCCGAAGGTGCTGTTATTCCTAGTTTTTCCAATGTACCTAAACTGGGTTTAGAATTAGGAAGGTTAATGAGGGATGTTGAAGTTCAAAATACGCTTTATAATTTTTTGACTCAACAATATGAAGAAGCAAAAATTCAGGAGGCGAAGGATACTCCCACTGTCCAAGTTTTGGATTACGCCATCCTGCCTGATGTAAAATTTAAACCGGTTCGGTCTCGGATTCTAATTATTGCCTTTGCTGTATCTACTATTTTTTCCATATACTTTGTTTATTTCAGAACCCGTTGGCAAATATCTCGAACCAGAATCAAATCATAACTATCCTTCCCTGGTTATGAATACCGCACTTAACACCGGTACAAGCCAGAATGACTGGAATATTGACCGCGCACTCCTTTTTATTATTCCTCTAGTATTTATTTCGGTGCTGATATGGATGCCGGAAGAATGGCTTCTGGAATCATCTATGCTTTGTATCTCGATTTTTACGTACATATTAATCACTTATAAACAGCGCTTGGTTTATGGTTTTTCCGGAATCAGGATCGCTTCAATTCCATCCACAATCATTGCCACATTTACATTTTTCATTTCGGTGCCTGCAATTTATGTTCTCATGATCAGGGAGCATCCTAATGAAGTACCTTATTTCTATTCAATCCTTTTATTCTATTTCCTATTTCCTGCAGGGTTGTTTATTGGTCAACTCTATAAGAAAATAGAATGGAGTAGGGTCAGAAATCTTTTAAAGGTGGAGGTTGAGTTTCAAAAATTTGATAAAGTCTTTTATGAGATTATTTTGATTTTATTCTCTGTATCGATCCTTATCTTGGTTACCTATTTGATACGTGTAGAGAATATTCCCCTTATTGAATTAATAAAAAATCCTGGGGATAGCTCTCGATTCTGGCTACTGCGGGAAGATGCATTGAAGTCGTTGAATATGACAAAGATCGAACGCTATATGTTTTTTTGGCTGCGCTCACTTTTTATTCCTTTTGGCATTATTGCCGCCCTCTTTCTTTCAGCGAATTACCGTAAACAAAAGTATAAAATATTATTTGTCCTATTTTTCGTATTCGGCATGGTCGTAAACACACTAACTCTTGAAAAATCACCTATTGCATCAGTCTTCTTATCCATTGCTGCCTATATTTTTCTCAAACGAGTAAAAGTGAAAGCCAGTCTTATTATTGTTCTCATATTCATTATCTTGGCCGGTCCACTCCTTATTTCATACTTATTATTCATTGATCGGGAGGATGTGTTTAATGTGATCTTCTGGTCTTATATCAATCGATTATTTGTTGCACCATCCGAAGTCCTTTTTTATTATTTCAAATATTTTCCTGAAACACATGATTTTTTAATGGGACGTTCAAGCCAACTTTTTTCATGGATGCATGCAGAGGGTACGTTCCCAGTTTCTAATTATATTGCCAAATTGTGGTGGAATATGCCTGAAACAACCGGTTTCGCGAACGCAAATTATTTAGGAAACTTTTGGAGTGATTTTGGCTGGTACGGTACCACGATTTCAACATTTGTTTTTGGCATCATCGCTCATTTGTTTCAATGGAAAATTTTTCATACCACTCGATATAGAAAGAATTTACTTTACCTTATTACAATGTCTATATGTGTCCCCTCATTTACTTTCGGTTTCTTTAGTTCGAATTTTACGATTCTGTTTTTTACAAAAGGCTTGTTGCTACTGGTATTTTTCCTCTTTGGTTATGATTATTGGCAAAGGCGTACAATGGTCAAGGTAATGAAATGAATTGGTTGAAAAAGCATTTATCATTCAAAGCTGATATGATCATCACCTTGCTCAATGGCTTAGTTGTTATTGGTAGTGTATTTGTACTCAATGGATTAATTGCCCGTCTCCACGGCCTAGATGTATTAGGCGAATTCCTATTGATAAAAAGAACGTTATCTGCTGGAGTTGGCATTTTGTTAGTGGGAATGAATGTGGGTTTACCTAATTATTTAAGCAGAAATTTTAACAGGGCATATGCTGACAATTCATTTATCTTATTTCTCGTTGTTTCAGTACCCCTTTCGATTTTTTTATTAGGGGGTTTACTTTGGTTCGGTATTGCTGGTTTCTATCAGGAACACTTTTGGTTATATATACTTTTTTCAATAAGTATTAGTGCCCAATTTATGGCCTATGCGCTGTACCGAGGCTACATGAATATGCTAGGTGCGAATGTGTTACAATTATTGGGTACTGCTATAATTCCTATTCTTATTTTTTCTTCGGTAAGTTCACTGAATGATGGGTTGTTTTGGATTGGGGGAAGTGTTTTGACAATTATGATCCTAGCCTTTTTATCCCGCAACCGAGGGGTAAACTTGCGTAAGATAAATCTCCAGAAATCCAAAGAACTACTACAGTACGGTTTTGAGCGTGTCCCCAGTTTTGTTTCGCAATTTATTTTATTAGCAGGTATACCGATTATATTGGCTCAATCAGTCAATTTTGAAAGTGTAGCATACTTTAATTCCAGCTTAAGCTTGGTCCGGCTTTCATTGCTCTTTACTCATCCTATAGGAATGGTATTACTCCCTCGGATCGCAAATAAAATAGCTAGTGGATCTAATGCGGATATTAAGCATCTCCTAGGCATTCTTTTAAAAGCAGGGACTATTTTCAGTATTATCGGCACAACATACATTTATATAAATGCATCGATTATATTACAATTCTGGTTAGGCACGGTTAGTGACTCAGGCGTTATTATTTTACGTTTCACTATTCTGGCCTTGCCGTTTTATTCATTCTCTGGTTTAACTAGAAGTCCCATTGATGCTGTTTCGAAGCGCGGGTATAATTCCCTAGTCTATGGTTTGGGTGCTGTAACAATGGTAACTATTTTTCTGATAGGTCAAAAATTTCAAGCAGATCTTTTAAGCAACGCCTTGTTTAGTTTTCTCATCAGTCATATTGTCACCGGATTGGCTAGCGCATTTTTTATGAAAAAACTGTATGCACATCAGATATGGGATCTGAAATTAATACGGGACATTATTATTAGTATTGTCACTATGCTTTTAGTTCACTATCTGGTTTCGTTAGTAATCATGCCTGATTTTACCAGATTAATTATTACTAGTGTTATTTACTTTGTCATCGGTATTATTCTTATACGTTTAACCAACACGGGCTGGCTGGCTGAATTAAAGGCAAAAATATATGCTTGAAAAAAGTATCTTTATTGGTACGAGTGTACATAGATGGAATGACAACCGTGTTTTCCATAAAGAAGCAGTATCTCTGGCAAGTCAATTTCGTGTCGAATTACACGCACCTGCAAATTTTGCTAACAAAACTTTACATGGTGTAAATATTATAGGTTTACCCTTATGGAAAAAGGAATCAGATAGAAAAATTCTGCGTAGTGAGTTATGGTCAAGATTGAAAGTTTCTAAAACCGAACTATTTTATTTTCATGATCCTGAATTGATTTGGATTGGAATAAAGGCTAGACTATTTTTAAGAAAAAAAGTAATCTATGATGTTCATGAAAATACTGTCGAATCCATAAAAGGAAAAAAGTGGTTAAATACCTTAACCAAAAGACTTGCCATTATTGGTTACAAATTATTTGAATGGATTGGAAAACAATTATTTAGTCATTTCATTTTAGCTGAAGATTCATATAAAACATTAATTCCCCATAAATCTACGATTGTATTGAATTATCCTATAGTAGATGAGTCTAATGGAAATAGTGAACATAAATTATATGATCTAGTATATTTAGGAGATGTAAGAGAAGATAGAGGTGCATTGATAATGTTAGAATTAATCAAACAATTAAAGAAAAAAAGAGGAGAAATTAAATTAGCATTATTAGGTAAAATCGTAAACAGAGATAAACTTGACATAATCATTAAAAAATATTGTCTTGAGCAAAATATTAAATTTTTTGAGTATGTTGATTATCAGGAAGCAATTAAAATCGTTAAAAAATCTAAAGTAGGATTATGTTTGCTAAAACCTTCACAGAATTTTATGCATTCATACCCCACAAAACTTTTCGATTATATGAATGCTGGTATTCCTTTTGTAAGCTCAAATTTTCAATTATATGATGAATTAATCCAAAAAAGTAACGCAGGTATTTCTGTGGATCCCCTTAATATAACTGAAATAATTAACGCGGTTAATCAATTATTAGGTGATGCAGATTACCGTGAGCAGCTTGGTAAAAATGGAAAGTTATCATTGGAACAAAAATATAATTGGCAAAGTCAATCTGATAGGTTAATAAAAGTAATAAAGTCTCTATAAATATGAAAATTTTACAAGTTATTTTTTGGCTTTCTTCATTTGCAGTTTTATATACATCTATTATCTATATTGTTGTACTGAATTTTATCAAAAATAATTCTTACAAAAAAAATTCAAATTATTTTCCATCTGTTTCTCTTATAATAAGTGCTTATAATGAAGAAAAAACGATAAAGAAAAAATTAAGTAATACATTTGAGTTAGATTATCCTAAAAACAAAATACAAATTATAGTAGCTAATGATGGATCTTCCGATAATACTATGATTGAAGCGTCAAACTTTGAAAATATTGATCTTTTAGATTTACCAAGAGGGGGGAAGACAAATGCTCAAAATGAAGCCGTTAAAATTGCAAAAAATGAATTTTTAATATTTAGTGACGCAAATAATATATATGAAAAAGATGCCATTCAAAAATTAGTAGCTAATTTTGCTGATGATAGAGTAGGGGTAGTTTGCGGAGAACTTAGATATAGAAATAATCTTTCAAAAGAGCATACATACTGGAATTATGAAGTAGCTTTAAAAAAAGCTGAAAGTAGAATAGGCCGTTTAGTGGGCGCAAATGGTAGTATATATGCTGTTAGAAGAGATCTCTATAAATCTCTCCCAAAAGACTCCATTAGTGATCTATTAGAGCCAATGATAATATATGGAAATGGATTCGATATAGTATATGAACCAAATGCTATAGCAGTAGAAGATACTCCAAGAGAAGTTTTTTCTCGTAAAAGACGAATTATATTAAGGAGTTTGGGTTCAATCAAATATGTAGGGTACTTACTTAACCCCTTCCATAAGCGATCTTTATTTATTACATTTGTTTCCCATAAGTTATTGCGTTGGTTCCTTCCAATTTTCCTTTTTATCATGTTTTTTTCTTCAGGGTTACTTTATTCTAATTCCGAACTTTATTTCTTTATCTTTTTACTACAAGTTGCAATGTACACTCTAGGGTTATTATATAGTGGAGTTCGTTATTTTATTGTTGTGAACTTTGCGTCAGCTTTTGCTATATGGGATTGGCTAATAGGTAAAAAACAAACTACATGGTCTGTGGTTCGTTAATAATTTAGCCAAAGACCAAATCGTCCAGAAGATACTTTTTCATTCGCATCATAAGTTAATTTCCCGGTGATATAGACTAATTGAGTCAGTCGATAATCGAACTTTAAACCAATAAGTGTTGATTCACTGATATCACCTAATAGCATAGGCGTGTTATCATCTAATGATTGATCCCGGTCATTAGAATTATTAGTAGGATTGCTTCCGGGACCACTACTTTTAACCAGATGTTGGCAAGAGATAGTCCATAATGATTGTGGAGAAAGCCACCAGTTAGATTCAAAATAAAGTAATTGTGAATTCGGTCCGTTGGGGAATCCAAGCCCGATGTCGCCTGATGTGTAATTAGCCAGAGAATCATAATGGGTATAAACCCAAGGCCTACTTACTGTCCATTCAACTCTAAAATCTGGATATTTTGGGTTGGAAAAAGGAACCCAATGTACTCCGGATTGGAAAACAAACTTATTCCCCCACCAGGGTTTAAATAATTTAGCCCAATCCAATTCATCCCAAAGTAGTGTTTGGTAAACTAAAACACCCGGACTCATGCGCCAGTAATAATCCACAGCCATAAGGATATTACCCCGGTTTCCTAAATTATGTTCGCTTGCCCAGAACCAGTTTAAAGGGAGTAAAAATTCCGCATCAAATCTTCTCCCTCCATAGACAGCCATCTCTGAAACGGAAGCGGTAAAATTGGATGTGAGATCTATTTCCAGCCGATGAGCCGCGACATTTTTTTCAAGAACTGATGTCATAATATGGATCTTTTCGGTAGAAAAAGGGAGCAGAAACCCATGGATGCTTTTGAATCGAACTTTATTGAAAGATTTTTCCATACCAATAAAAGGAAAGGGGGCGGTGTTCGCAGAAAAGATGGGGGAATAATTTGGCGAGTAACCCCAGGTAAAAGGTGTCTTGCTCAGTTCAAAGTCTAAATGTTTTCCTTTATAGTGGATCAGACTTCGGTCTTCATACCAGATACTCCAATTTACCTCAGGGTAATATTTAACCCATTGGTCTTTATAAGAACTGATTTGTTCCGGAATTGGTAGTGCCCCAACATAACGGTTCATACGGAAATCTGTATGTACTGTAATAGTGTTGTCTAAAAATACAGAAAAGGCAAAACGGTCTCTATATAAATGGTGTGGTTCATCTGAAAATTCAAACGTTATCTTTTCTTCCAGGTCTGCCCAGAAAATATTTTGGGAATCTTTATACGTTAAGATATGGGGTTCATGAACATCAATGGAGAATGTGGTTAGTGAGGAAAAATCAGAAGATAGTTTTTGTTTCTCCCAGGGGAATTCCATACCATCATGAATCTTATTAATGCTGAATTCTGCACGAAATCTTTTGATCAGTTTATCTTGGTTAGAGGATTTTCTTTCCAGTTCATTCAACAGATCTAAGATTGTTCCCCTGTACAATGGCATGGAACTACCGTATTTAATATCCAATCTCCCTTGAGCAATTTCCTGGCGTATGAATACATATACTGGGTGATCTAATTCAATTGGTACATGTTGGCAAAAAAGTATTGTTCCAAAAATTAATTGTAATATGATGGAGAAATGCTTGGTTAACACTTTTTGCTTAATCATTTTCATTTTGTTTTACTTTGACTGATTTTATGAATCTTTTGTAATATTTTGAAATGGATTTATTAGATTCCCAATTATTTTGAATTAATGATGATACTTCATTTTTCATGAAATTACAAATTAATAAAAGATTGGACGTTGGCAGATAAAACAGGTGAATCTTTTTTACTAAATCCCCAATAAATTGGAATTTTACTGATTTCAGCATTCATGATTACGTTTTTGAAATGTAATGATGCTTCACTTACATCCCAAAAGACTCCATTAGTGATCTATTAGAGCCAATGA
>Ga0208406_1001080_pt1 | contig 10660 bp, 3 predicted proteins | sample ETNtaG_15_FD_185769 | JGI IMG/M metagenome (GOLD analysis project Ga0208406, IMG submission 185769) | Marine microbial and viral communities from oxygen minimum zone, Eastern Pacific Ocean - ETNP201302PF89A (SPAdes) (version 2) | ecosystem: Environmental > Aquatic > Marine > Oceanic ...
GTCACGACACCTGTTTCAGCCTTATTTTATAGTAGTAAAACCGTTGCCTCTAAAATCTTAACCGGACACTAGTGAGTCAAAAAAAAGGGTCAAAACTTGTTGACTTTCGAACCAAAAAACATAGAAACCGCTCAGAGAATGAGACATTTTAGTCACTAAACAGAAAAAAGTCATTATGAAAACACAACCTAAAACCATTCGAGGCTTATCGTGTTTTGCGGCGAGCCTGTTCTTATTTGCCGGCTTCACGGTGAATACTAAGGCACAGCCGGCGAAGCCATCGGGAAGCATCACCGCCAGCGAGTATCGCGGCATTGGAGGCACGCACTTGAACGGCCTCAAGGGTAACGCCAAGTTTCCGAGCAACCCGGATCACAAGGCATCCGCCAAATACTTCGAATGGCCCCAGTCCGGAGACATCAACAAGGGCCCCGCTGGCGATGTTCAAAACAATTACGGATGGATGCTGGAAGGCTATCTTTTCCCCCCCCAAACCGGCAAATACTGCTTCTATTTGTGTTCTGATGACAACGGGGAACTTTATCTCAGCACGGATTCCAACCCGGCCAACAAACAACTGATCGCAACCGAGCCGCAGTGGAACGGTGTTCGGAACTTTAAGGGACACTCTCGCCGGGGGGTCGCCGACGGAAACACGGGCCGACGTGAGAATATTTCTGGGCCGATTCAACTGACAGCGAACAAGGCATACTACATTCAGGCCTTGGCCAAGGAAGGCGGAGGCGGCGACAACCTGTCGGTTGCATGGTTTACTCCGAAAAACGGAAACGATCCGAGGACGCAGTTCAACTCGATCAACCCCAAGATCATTCCGGGGAAACACCTCGCCGGATTTGATTTCATTCCCACTCCCGGTGAGCAGCATTATACTATATCTGAATTTTTGCAGAAAGATTTTGACACGCTTAGAGCGGAAACCGGCGGAGAGGATTTTTACATCTCCGGTCTGCTTCCAGGAAAGGAAGTCCAAGGGCCGTCATTACTCACTGGAAATCTTTGTTGGACTATCGGAGAAGATGCTTTCAAAAACTTTAAAAAGATCAAAATAGGTGAAGCGAAGGCTTGTTTTGATGTTATCGACCACACGATCAGCGCTTCGCTCAAGGTGGAGCCTGCGTTTTTGAAGGGTGGCTCGATTGAGGGTTCGTTCACTGCTGGAGCCAACGGTTTGCAGGCTATTGGCTTGGTCGGCGACGATTTGGGAATACCGATCGGAACCACTCCTGCATTTCTCCAAAAAATTGGTGCCAGCGCGAATGATCTACACCTCAAGCCCGGTTGGTATATCAAGGGCGACCTGGGTGTTTCTGTCGGAAAGAAAAAGATCGCAGACGAATGGCCTGTATATGTTGACAGCTACGCTACTTGGTTCAGCAACGGATATTTGGAGATAGGAGCCGAACTTAAGGTCATAGGCATCATTACAGGCTCCGGGGTGTTAAGGTACACGCCGGCAGAAAGTTCATTCTATGCCGAGGCATGGATGGATATGTACGGTGGCGCGCTAAGAGGGACGGTGAAACTCAACGCCCGCCCCAATTACTTCAACGGGCACTTCGGCATGACGGTTCAAATCCCCCGTTCCATTCCGGTCATCGGTGGGATCAACTTTGGCGGTGCCAACATCGACATGACGATCACCGACACATACTGGGTAGTCGCTGCCGGGGTTTATTTTCAGGTCGTCCCCGATGTACCGCAGATTTGCATCCCCGAAGTGTGTGCCACTTTGGGCTGGCCTGATCTCCACTGCAGTTGGGGCGGTTGCCATGGGCACTGGCACACCAGGCGCGTTTGCACCCCGCGTGTCTGCACGCCGGCGATTAACAACTCGTGGTCCAGGGCCAAGTTCAACGTCCGGTACCATTCGAAGCACGGCTTCAGCGCAGCCCGCAGAGGCCAATTGACCAAGATGTACAGCGAGAACCTTGTGCGTGAGCCTTGGGAGAACCCGCTCGTGGCCATCGTCGAGGTGCCGGAGGAAAACGCATACGCCATCTTTAACGACAACTGGGACATCCACCACGAGAGCGTCACCAAGTCGGGTGTCCGTAGCATCCGCAAACAGGGACCGGTTGTAGAGACCATTGAGGTGGCCGAGGATCTGAAGACTGCAATCTTCCGCATCAGCTACGAGAAGGAGGCGGACGATATCGACCTGTTACTGATCACCCCGGACGGGGCTGAACTGGACATTCACGAGGGCCCCATGCCGTTTGGTTTCGAAGCAGGCGCCAAGGGCACAGGGACCGTCAATGCCGAGGCCAAAGAGGCCTTTTACCTCTTGCAGGATGTCAAAAAGGGCACCTACCAAATGGTCATCGGCAACCCGGACACGCTCGGCGGCATTCTGGTTGAGTTGGCATCCCCCAACGCAGTGCCGCAGATGATCGGTGCCATCGCCAGCGAGTCTAGTGCCCGCGACGGCTCGGTCATCCCGAACCAGTTCGACATCGGCTGGGCGTACTTTGACGAGGACGAGGGCAACGAGACAGTCGTGAGTTTCTTCGTGGACAAGGATCGACAGGGCTACGACGGATTCTACGTCGGTGGCGGCCTGGTTTCCGAGATGAACACAGATGAGCCGTTCACCTTTCTGACCGACTCGCTCGGTATTCGTCCCGGCTGGTACTACACCTACGTCGAGGTCAACGACGGGCGCAATCTCGCAGAGCGGATCTACTCGGACGAGCGGATATTCATCGACATGGACAACGCCCCGGACAGCGTCGAGCAAATGGCAACCTTGGCCGGCCCGAACAACTTCACCGTTGCCTGGGATGCCGTGGCCGACGAGCGTGTGGACTACTACAACGTCGTCTACTCCAAGAGCCCGACGTTCGACAAGATCGAGGCGAGCCAGATGATTTATCCGCTGACAGGTCAGACCCAGTTCAACGACGTGAAGATCGAGGGATTGGAGAATGGAGTTCCGTACTACGTGGCGGTGCTTTCCGTGGACGGGAACTACGTCGAGTCCAGCGCGAAGGTGATTCATCGGGTTGTCCCGACGAACTACCCCGGTGGAACGCCACCGTCGATCACGTCAACGGCGAGTGACAAAGCCACAGTGGGTTACGATTGGAATTACCGCCCGGTGTTCTTCGACGGCGACGAACACAACCCAGAACTCGTCGAGGATCTAACTCAGCAAGTTGGCATCGATATGGATTGGACGCTGGTGTCCGCGCCGAACGGGATGGAGATCGACGAAGAATCCGGCTTAATCAGCTGGAAACCGACAGCCGATCAGGAGGGCGTACACCGCGTGCTCATCTCCGCCAAGGAACACGAGGGGGAAGCAGATCCGTTGGATGACGGGGAGTTAGAGATCGACATCGCCCAAGAGGCGACGCAGGAAATTGAGATCAATGTCTTCCCGGCACACCTGCTAAACGGCGTGCCGTACCGCGAGGATGTGTTCACATTCGTCAGCGACCCACCGTTGACGGCGGTCAAGGGCACAACCTACTCCTACACGCCGAACGTCTTCACCGACGGGCAGGAATACGAAGTGATGTTGCTCAACGGACCGAAAGGGGTGACCGTGGAGAACAACATCGTCAAATGGGATGTCCCGGCTGACGCCGAGAGCGATTTCGTTGAATTGCGTGCTGAGACAGATAATGGCGATCTCATCGATCAGACCTACTTTGTCCACGTGCACGGCGATAACAGCTTGATCAAGCGCAGCACGAGCATTGTGAAATACGAAGCCATCAACGGTGGCATCCTCATCGGATGGACCGGAGGTGCTTCAAAATACCAGGTGCAACGCACCGCCTCTCTGACCCCGGACGCTTCGGGTGTTGTGAAGTGGGAGAACGTCGGCGAGCCGATCGAGAACGGCCCGGTAAACTTCCACGCTGAGAAAAGCACAAAGGGGAACACCGGCTACTACCGGATCAAGGATCTGGAGTAATCGAAACTCAGAAAGATTGCCAAAACGCAAAGCCCACCGAAAGGTGGGCTTTGCTGCTTAATGGGTCGCTCGAACAGTAGCCTTTAATAAAGCTATCCGAGGGTTTTCACCCTCATCCGGCCTGCGGCCGCCTTCTCCCTGAGGGAGAAGGAATCAAAGGGAACGCGCTTGGCCAAGCTCCCTCTCCCAGCGGGAGAGGGCCGGGGAGAGGAAGAGCACAGGGAATATGATATGCTGTATGCAGACAAATCGCTGAATTAGTAAATGACCGGATTGAAAAAATTTATCACAGAGTGCCTGGCCTTGGCTACGGCTGCCGCTGGATTCGCGGCGGAGCAACTGCCACTTAAGCTTGCCCAGAGCGTTGGCCAAGCGGGGTTCCGCTTGGTTGACGCCAAACAGTCCGGGGCGACGTTTCGTAATGAACTAAGCGTCGCCGCTGCTGCTGAAAACCAGGTGTTGCTCAACGGCTCCGGCGTGGCGGCGGGCGACTTCGACCGGGACGGCCTGCCCGACCTCTACTTTTGCGGACTGGAGAACGACAACGTCCTCTATCGCAATCTGGGTGATTTCCGTTTTGAACCCGCAGGGGGTGAGGCAGTGTCGTGCGCGGGTGTCCCATCCACGAGCAGCGCCTTTGCCGACCTGAACGGCGACGGGCATTTGGATCTGCTCGTGGGCACGCTTGGCCAAGGGGTGATCGTCCTGATGAACGACACGCGCGGCGGGTTTTCCAAATCCACCGTCGCGTTGCCGGAGGGCGACTCGCTCGCCATCTACAGCTCGCCGATGACGGACATCGATCGGGACGGAGATCTGGACGTATATTTGGCGACGTACCGCTCCACCTCAATCCGCAACAACCCGGGTCTCAAGTTCAAGCTGGGCTACGCCAACAACGTACAAACGTTGGAAAGCGTCACCGATTCCAAGACAGGAACGCAATACGACAACGGCAGATTCTACATTCGGGACGGCGAAGTTTTGGAGGCCGGCACGCCGGATTACCAACTGCTCAACGACGGCACGGGGAAATTTCGAGTTACAACATTGGCACAATTCCAAGCCAACTCTCGCGGCGACGAAGTAGTGACGGCGCGCAACTGGGGGCTGGGTTCAATCTTTGCGGACTTTGACAACGACCACCGGGATGACCTTTACGTTTGCAACGATTTGGATGGTGCTGACTATTTTTATCGTTCAACTGCCAACGGCTTTGACGATGTCATCTCCGGGTTGAACAACATGACCTCGGCGTTTTCGATGGGCGTCGATGTGGCGGATATCAACAATGACGGACTCTCGGATTTCATCGTGGTGGATATGATGAATTATTCCCTGCCTGAACGCAAAATGCAGATCCCCCATAGCACACCCGCGCCGGGACACCCATCCGCCATCAGCGAGTACAGGCGAAACACGCTGTTCGTCGGCGCGGGCGGCGCGGAATTCGACGAGATCGCCCACTACAGCGGACTCGACTCAAGTGACTGGTCGTGGTGCCCCATATTTATGGATGTCGATCTGGACGGTTACCAGGATTTGCTCGTCACGAACGGATTTAGCTACGATTTGGAAAATCCGGATGTTCAGAATGACCTGATGAAGCTAAGCATCCAAACGGGCGGCCGGGGAGATTTGGTCGAGAAGACATTCAAGATCGAACACTCCAAGCTGGATCAAAATTTGAGCTTTCGCAACCGAGGGGATCTCACCTTTCGAGACCGGTCCGCCGACTGGGGTTTTAATTTGGACGGCATCTCTCACGGTGCCTGTCTCGCCGACTTGGACAACGACGGCGATCAGGACGTTGTGCTGAATAATTTCTCGCTCTATCTGCAGGGCAGGCAACTCCTCGGCGAAAGCCTTCCGAGGCTCCAACAATCGAATCCTGTTTGCACGATTTACGAAAACCTTACGAGCTCCGACAGGATAAAAGTCCGGGTACGCTCCGAAGCCAAAAACACGCACGGCATCGGAGCCACACTCGTTTTCATTCAGGACTCCGTTCGGCAGACGAAACAAATCCGCGCCGGCTCGCGGTACTGTTCCTCGGACAGTCCCGAGGTCACATTCGCGTGGCTGGCGGACAAATCATCGCGCCGGCTCGAATACCGCTTGGGCAGCAAAGTTGCCTTCATCGAAGGCGTGAAACGGAACTCGCTCATCACGTTCAGCGAAGATGACTTGGCCGAAGAGACGCCCGTTTTAAAAACCTTTGACACTACCCTGTTCGAGGAGCAACCGGTTCGCTCATCGTTCCGGCACTCCCCGAATCAACTCAATGCCGAACATTTTCAGCCCGGCATTTCGCGAAACCATTTTTTGACCGAGCCGATCGTTTCGGCGGCCGGTAACGATCCTGCCGTCGTGAGGATCAGCACCGGCGGCAGCGTGCAGGGCGTCTCCCTCCAAGACAGCCCGGCGGCGACGAACCGCCCTGTCCGGCGTTCCCGTTGGGACTTGGCGGACTTCACCCACCTGACCGTCGGCCGGAAACTGATGCGCTTGGAGCTGCAACGGCAGCTTGGCAGAACTCAGCAGTTCGAGAGCCGGTTGTTTGTCACGGAGGATGTGCTCAGCCCCCGCGCCGCCACTTGGGCGCACACCCTGCCGGGTAATTTCACCTGCTTGTGTGTTACACAGCTTCCCGGCCAACCCGGGACGGCCGCCGTCGCACTGGGCGGAGGAACGCGGCTTGGCCATTACCCCTTGGCTGCCAACACGCTGGTCCTTGGACTGCGCTTGGCCAAGCCGGGCGAACGGCCACGGATCCTCCACAAGCTGCCGTTCAAACTCCCCGTAAATGACATGCAGTTCGCCGACATGGACGGCCGCCTTGGCCAGGAACTGGTCATCGCCCCGGAGGGCGGCGAGATCGCGGTTTATCAGCTCACCGGGCAAAAAGCCGGGGACATCACCCGCGCCCTGGGCATACAATCCGGCACCGGGAACTGGAACAGCGTGGCTTGTTTCGATTTCAGTGGCAACGGACGCAATGACCTGCTCGCTGGCAATTGGGGAGACAACAGTTCCCTGAACCGTTACGTCCGCAACCACTACCGACTCTACTTCCAGAAGAATGACGAGAGCACGCGGCTTTATGAGACGTTTCGGCACAACGGAAAAAACGTCCTCATGCCCGGCTTGGCCAAGTTTAAGAAACACAATCCCATCCGCGGCTTGATGTACCGCACGCACAACGCGTTCAAGCTGGTGGGCGCGGAGGATATTTTCGAAACGCCCCCGGAACACCGTACCGTTGACACCCTCCGCACGCGGTTGTTCCTGAACGACAACGGCGCCTTCAAGCCGTTGCGCCTGCCGGAAGCCGTGCAGTTCGCGCCCACCTTCGGCATCGCCGTGGAGGACTTCGACCTGGACGGCTCGCTCGATATTGCACTGTGCCAAGGATTCACCGAGTTTTACGGCGACACAGAGCCGCAGGCCAACAACAGCCATCTGCTCCTCATCAACCGACTGGCCACCGGTGGCTCATTTGAGGTTCGCCGCAACAGTGGCATCGAGAGGAACAACACCCATCCAAGAGTCATCAGCTCCGGGGACTTCGACGGCGACAACCGGCCCGATCTCATCATCCCCAGCTACGGGGCCGGCGTCCGCCACTACAAAAACATCACTCCGGGTGAAGGGATCAAACTGCAATTAACCGGAGACAGCCTGAAATTGATTGGTCTCAAGGCAAGGCTGCGATACCGGGACGGCAGTCAGGGGCCGTTATATGAATACACGCCAAAATATGGTTACCGAAAGGAAGCAGCCAATCACTTCATTTTCGGAATCCGGGCTCCGGTCGAGGCGATCGAGATCATCGGCCTGGGAGAACTCCCTGTCGTGCCCGGCCAAGTCGCCTACACCCTGCCGCAACTCGACAAAAAAACGGGGCAACCATAAAGTTCCATCTGTGCTCCGATTGGCCAAGCTGTTATTGTCTCCGCCGCAAGGCCCGATATTGCACATTTAATCAACGACCATTCATCATGAAAATCAAACCGGCCCGTTTCGTCGCACGCATCCTGCCCGCCCTCGCCCTGATCCCCGCCGTGGTTTTTGCCGGGCCCGCCAAGTGGACGGTTCTCATTTACGGCCATGCAGACCACAGCTTAACAACCGCCATGCGAAGCGACCTGCTGGAGATGGAGCGGGCCGGCAGTTCTGACGACTTTAAAATTGTGGTTCAAGTGGACATCAACACCAAGATCGCCGCAAAGTGGTTCTGGGATTTCAAATACAAAATTGATCCCAAGAAATTCAAGGGGGTGAAGCGGTTGTTGATCGAAAAAGACACGGGCAACCTCTCCTACTTCAACTCAACGATTCTCGAGTCCGAGTCGCTCTCAGAAGACCACAACATGGACGATCCGGCGGTGCTCCAGGCATTCATCGAGTGGGGCATGGCCAGGTATCCCGCCGAGCGGTACGGCCTAGTGCTGTGGAATCATGGCAACCAGTTTGTCGGCTACGGCGGAGACACCCAGGAAGGTACGCTCGATCATCCGATGGGCATGACCACGGGCCAGGTGAACACGGCGATCAGTCAGGCCTTGGCCAAGGCCGGCCGGGACAAGATGGACTTCATCGGGTTCGACACCTGCCTGATGGGGGGGGCGGAGATTCTCGGGGATTTCAACACGCTTTGTGACGTGTTTTTTGCCTGCCCGGAGTTGGACTACGGGGACGGCTGGGACTACGGTGCCACGCTTGGTTTTCTCAAGGCCAATCCCGACGTGGAGATCAAGGAGTTTGCCAAGGAGGAAGTCGGTTTTTGGAACGCCCACCATGGGGAGCCAATGGACCAAACACACAAGGTTCACGCCGCCTATGACATGGCCAAGTATGATGCGTTCGCCCAAAGCTTCAAATCCTTCTCCGAACAACTCAAGCTGTATGGCCACGCCGATGGACAGGAGGTACCCAAGCTCCGGGCCGAAGCCACCCACTATTCCCTGTCCGACCGCTCCCAAATCAAATCCCCAACGCACTTCATCGATCTGGGTGATTTCGCCAAAAAAATCGCCAACGCTTCTGTCAATGCCGACCTGAAACAGGCGTCATTGAACCTGGTGCAGGCCATCGACGGCATGATCCTTGCCAAGGCCACCGGCAGCCTGCGCACCCATGTCTCCGCCCTGTCCATTGCCTACCCGCACAATACGGACGATTGGGTGGAGCACTATGAAAAAAAGTACGATTCGATTTCGTTCACCCAGGGCATCGGGACGGATTGGCGACAGTTCCTCGCCCTCTACGGCGCGATGAGCGCGGCGGACCAGACGGCCCCGGTTCTCTCGGCCGGCAACAACTCCCGGAGCTTTTCCACCGCCGGACGAACCCCGGATGAGCCCGATGCCGCCTTCATGAATGCCTCGCTGGATGAGCCGGCTGTCCTGGATTTTTCCGTGTCCGGGGAGGATGTGTTTGAATTGAGCGCCACCCTGGTGGTGCCGGACAACCCCGATGATCCCAACGAGTATTTCTACATCGGCGAGGTGGGCCGGTTCAAAATCGAACAGGAGGGAAGTTACGAGCTGCAATGGCCCGGAACCAACCCAATGATCACCAGCCCGGACATGGACTACATGTTAGAGCTTGGCGGATGGTTCATGGACCGTGAGGGAAAGCAGATGATCAGCTTCGCCGATTATCAGCCGCCGGAATCCGAAGAGGTCATCCAGTTGTTTTTGTTCACCACCATCGACGAGGAAGGCTTTGGGAAGGTGCACACCATTCTGGAAGACTCCGGCCAGGAACTGCCGGACGGTGCAGCAGTGGCCGCCACTCCGGCCTCCTCATCGCTCGAGTTCGAAAAAGGCGGTAAACTTTATCCGGTATATTTTTCGGAAATCTGGGACGCTGTGAATGAAGAGTGGCAACCCCAGTCTTTCCATTACGAGGACGGCTTCATTCTCACCCCGGAAAACGGAATGGAAGGCATCGAAGTCGAGTTCGCCCAGGCAACCGAGGGCCAATACTCACTGGAACTCCAGGCATCCGATTTCATGGGCAATTTGAGTGAGGTTCTGGAGTACAATATGGATGTCCCGATCGACAAGCCGGATGCCCCGGTGGCCAACCAGTACGTGTCCACGCTGGAATTCACCGACTTGCCACCCTTGTACACCGTTAGGAGCAAGGATTCACCGAATTGGTTTTACCTTGATTGGGATGATGATGGAACCTTGGGTGCCACGCTGCAACAGACCGGCAACCTGCTGAGCGGCGAATGGATGGACGTGCCGGTTGACCTGATAGACATTGAGAATAATATCGCGTCTACATGGGTCGAGATGACTGCGGACGCACAGTTTTTTCGGTTAATAAAGAAGTAACCTGATAATGCCGCTTGGCGAAGCAATCGCCCACGACAAAAAAATGGACGGCATTAAGCCGTCCATTTATCTTGAGATGCTCCGTCAGTCCGCTGAGCGAATCACTCCAACAGTTTCTTCACATCTGCCAGTTTTTTTTCAGCATTTGAGAAGATGTTCGAATTAACATCAATGCCCGCGCCCTTTTTGAGTTCCTCTTTCAGTGAACTGAGCAACTCCTCCGAGTCCTTGCTAACCCAAATCGCCGCCGCACGACTTTTTCGCGGATCCTTGATGCCACCCATCGCCTGCTTGACTTTTTGCGTGAGTGATTTCGCCTCCTCCACCAGCGCCTTGAGTTTGACAACTTGCTGAGAATCTGCCGGCT
>Ga0208406_1001098_pt1 | contig 10576 bp, 9 predicted proteins | sample ETNtaG_15_FD_185769 | JGI IMG/M metagenome (GOLD analysis project Ga0208406, IMG submission 185769) | Marine microbial and viral communities from oxygen minimum zone, Eastern Pacific Ocean - ETNP201302PF89A (SPAdes) (version 2) | ecosystem: Environmental > Aquatic > Marine > Oceanic ...
AGGAATAGGTAAATGAAGTCAAAATTACTCCGATTAACAGACCTACCCAGAAGTACGATTTACCTTTTGTCATAATAATGATGATCGGGCCAGTTCTCGGTGACGTTAATTTTTTCTTTTTTTCTTCCTGCCACTTGGCTTGGGGTAAACTTTATCCTCCAGAGACCATGCATGCCATGAACCAGCCATTTCTTTGAGTCGCTGATTTTCTGTTTGGGCGAGGTTCTTAAGCTCCGTACGATCATCTTTAAGGTTATAAAGCTCCCATTTCTCAATGTCTGGACCTTGTGGAGTTGCGACTCCTTTCCCTACCAATTTCCAGGAACCATTTATCATAAAGGCGTTGTTTTCATGCTCCGAGAACATTGGCTTGGTACGCATGAGAGGCTCAGAAGAAAAGGATGGGGTAAGTGAAATACCGCGCAGCGGGTAGAGCTCATGGCCTTGATAGGTTTCGGGATACTTAACGCCACATACCTCCAGAAGTGTAGGGACTACGTCTATGAGTTGAGCAGGGTCGCGATACCAGTTACTTTGACTTTTTATGCCCTTGGGCCAATGCATGATGAAGGGCGTTGCTGAGCCGCCTTCGTGGGTATAGTGCTTGTAGAGTCGGAACGGTGTGCTAGAAGCATTTGCCCAGGCCGCGCCGTAGTTATTATTAGTCTCGAGATTGCGTTTTTCCACATCGAAAATATTGCCTCGACCAAGAGTTGGTCCTTCAGCGCAGGCACCGTTATCAGACATGAAGAGGATGAGAGTATTTTCAAAGAGGCCTTGTTTTTTTAGAGAATCTATGAGTTTGCCGATATTTTGATCAACGCGATCAATCATTGCGGCATAGACGGCCATGCGCAGATCCATTTCTTTTTGTTTTTTGGGCTTTAGACTCGTCCAGGCTGGCACTTTTGAATCACGCGGAGAAAGCCGATGCTTTTCTTCAAAGAGGCCAAGTTCGATTTGACGCTGGTAGCGATTTTGACGCAACTGATCCCACCCTATCCTATATTTACCACGATATTTATCGATATCTTCTTCATGTGCCTGATGAGGCCAATGGGGGGCGGTATAGGCTAAGTAGAGAAAGAAAGGTTTTTCCTTTTCGCCTTGCTCTAAAAATTTAATGGCGTAGTCTGTAAAGGCATCTGTTGTATAATAAGGGCGGTCAGTGGTGCTCTCTAATTCAGTCAATGGTTCATTGCCCGAGGTTATGCCTCTCCCCTCACGTTCATCCGACTCAGGGGAAAAAAAGCGGGTGGAGCCGGCGATGCAGCCATAGAATTTGTCAAAGCCTCGTTGCAGTGGCCAGCGTGATTGTTTATTGCCTCCCAAGTGCCATTTACCAGCGAGATAAGTTGAATAGCCTGCCGGACCAAGCAATTCCCCCAAAGTGGCACATTGACGATTGAGGAAGCCGCGATAACTGGGGAAGGCGTTTCCTTTGTCGTGTTTATCGTTGTTCGGCGAGTTGGTCATGTGACCGATGCCGGTCAGGTGTGGGTGCAAACCCGTCATCAGCGAGGTGCGGGTTGGGCAGCAACGCGAGGCGTTGTAGAATTGAGAAAAACGTACACCCCCCTGAGCTAATGAATCGATGTGGGGAGTTTCAATCTTTCCTCCATACGCACCGATGTCGGAAAACCCCATATCATCGACAAGGATTATGATAACGTTCGGCCTTTCAGCAGAGTTGAGGTCAAGGCCTGTGCTTACCAGAGCAAGGAGTAACAAATATACAGTGATTGTATTTTTGGTCATTTTACAATTCCTCCTCTTACTCCGATTTTAGCTTTGCTTTCTTTTTCTTAGGCTTGCGTTTTACCTCGGGAATCGGAGCGGAAGTAAGGTAAAGGTCTCTGTGAGGCAGAAGTTTATCGCCTTGCATCGTAGTCCATGCTTTCAACTCGGCCCTCAACCTAGCAAGTTTGCCTTTGTATTCGGGATGATCGGCCAGGTTGTCGAGTTCGAGTGGATCCTTGTCTAAATCGAAGAATTCGAATTCGGGCCGGACGTGGTATCTCTTGATGATGGCGGCGGCTTTGGGATCTGTCTTGGCGACTTCATCCCATGAATGCCAGTAGGCACCGCGTCCGTCCGAGCGTAACCGATCAGAGTGATTCGTGTGGTAGGCGTCCGGTCGTAGATTGTGGATGTACTTGTATTTACCCATGCGCACACTGCGAATCGGATAGATGTTCATCTCTTTGTCGCCCGTATTGGTAGTGAAGATCTTGCCGCGATGAGTCTTCGTTTTCCCGAGCAGCACCGGAGCGAAGGATTTGCCATCGATTTCACCTGAGACTTTTCCGCCCGCTACGTCGATTAGAGTGGGAAGAATATCCACCCAACTCACCATTGCATCTGTTCGCACGCCCGCCTCGATCCGACCAGGCCAATAGACTACCAAGGGAACTCGCGTTCCGTAGTCGTACAGGTTCCATTTGCCGAAGGGCCACTGGCCTCCGTGATCGCTGGTGAAGAGGAAGATGAAGTTATCGCCGAACTTCTCTTTGGCAAACTCCAAGACCCGGCCCATTTCCTCATCCATCCCTTCAATATCCGTCAGATAGCGCGCCCAATGTTCGCGGGTCTCCTTGGTGTCGATGAAGAATGGCGGTAAGCTCACGCGTTTTGGATCATACTTCATTTCCTTGGTCCATTCGACATGTGGCCGGCGATCGCCCACCAGAAGGCAAATGGGGCCATCGATCTCCTTCGTCTTAAAATGCTTCACCACTTCCCCGGACATGCCCGTCTTTTTGGGCGAATTAAAATCTAGACCTGCGAAACCCTTGTTGGCATGAGCCACTTTGCCAAAGGAAGCGATATGGTATCCCATCTTTTTTAGGATGGGCGGAAGGAACTTGGTGCCCGGTTTAACCTGGCTGTGATTGGGATGCGCCCCATGCCGCGCGGGCATCAATCCGGTGAGAAACGAGAAGCGACTGGGACAACAGGACGGCGAGGCGACGTAGGCGTTATCAAAAGTCATCCCGCCAGCAGCTAGCCTGTCCATAGTAGGAGTTCGAACGTCCTTCGATCCATGAATGGAAGTATCCAGACGGCCAAGATCGTCGGAGATAAAGACAACGATGTTGGGCTTTCCAGCGGCTGACAACCATGGGACAGATAGAAGGAATGATACGACAAGAAATTGAAGGATCTTAGTCATTTAAAATGAAGGTTGGGGACCATGTCAGGCTCTTTTACACTATTTGGAGCCCCCTCCGCCTTTTCTTTTCGAGTTTTTTAGCTCTCTTTTAGTTGGCGGCAGGGCCTTGAGGTAAGGCGGGAGCCAATTGGGGGGATTCGCATTCTCATCCTTGCCAAACACCAACAGTGGCTGCTCAATCGTCCTTGTTATATTCTTGTGCGTTTCCGGGGTGCGTCGCTTTGCGACAAGGTGGATCAGCCGCTGGTGCAGTGCCTTATAAACCTCTGGATGAGCATCGGCAATATCCGTCATCTCAGCAGAATCCTTTTCGATGTTGAACAAGGCTTCGCCCACCAGTTTATAACTACCTCTTCGAATTGACATTACGCCTGTATCCGCATTTTCACCCGGCAGAGCGTGCACGACTTCCGACCGCGGAGATGCTTTACCCATCGTGATGGTTTTCCACATATCGACTCCGTCGATCGGGAGCTTCTGTCTCAGCGAGCCACCTCCAATGCCCAGAAGCGTAGGGTAAAGGTCGACCACATGCATCATGCCATCCACGCTTTGGTTCGCCCGAATCTTTCCCGGCCAATGGAAAATACAGGGAACTCGAACACCTCCTTCAAGAGTGTCGCCCTTACCGCCTCGAAACGGCGGGTTGCTTTTTCTTCCGCCATTGTCATTGAAGAAAACGATCAAGGTGTTGTCGAGAACCCCCCTTTCTTTGAGTGCGGTGATCATTGTTCCGACCGCTTGATCCATGGATTCGAGCATAGCATATTTAGTAGCATCGAATTGCTTCTCTGAGGGCGACTGCTTGCCGGGCCGATTCTCAACGAGTGCGGTGTATTTCTTCAGCAGTTCAGGAGGCGCTTCATTGGGACCATGAACGGCGTTGAAAGGGACGTAGGCAAAAAACGGTTTATCGAAATTGTGTGCCTTGACTACCTTCACAAACTCACGGCCGATCAGTTCGGTGGAGTACCCCTCTTCACGGAGGACCTGCCCGTTGCGGTGCCAGTCGTAATAACGTTCCCGGCATTTTGTATAATAGCCAATAAGCGCGCCATACAGGCCGTATTGGTAGTCAAATCCACGCTGCATCGGCAGGTGGCGTTTATACCAGTTGCCTAAATGCCATTTGCCGACAATGGCAGTGTAGTAGCCAGCCTCTCCAAACGCGTCAGCCAAGGTGCGTTCGTCGGTCAGCATTCCGGCAACATCGTTGCCATGGGAACGTTCTTCCATGCCGTTTCGAAACGGATACCGTCCTGTAAGAAATGCCGCGCGAGTTGGTGAACAGACGGCATGGACGTAAAACTGAGTCATCCGGGTTCCTTTTCGGGCGAGCCGGTCAAGATTGGGAGTGGAAACCGGACCGCCGTTAAAGCCTGGATGATGCCGGTTCATATCGTCGGCCAAGATCACAACGATGTTTGGCTTTGCACCTTTCGGAGCCCCCTGAAGACTGAGGCAGGCAAGGGCGGCGGAGATAATTGGATAAGTCAGTATAGCTCTCATGGAAATCGTCCCATACATTACCCCATCACCTCTATCCTGTATCCCATTACTCCACTCCATTCGGTCTGCCGTTTGCCGCCGGTTTCTCTCCGGTTACAAGGGCTTTGCCCTGCCGCGCGAAACGCCTGCCAAGCAGCTCGTAGCCTTCCTTTGTGTAGTGCACCGCGTTGCTTACCATCCACGATCATTGTGTGGGCTGACATGTAATCTGATGCTGCAGATTTCGAGATGCTTAATGATGACATCGTGTATTACCAAATTTCTAAATCAATAGCTTCATCCCAAACCCGGGCTTCTCCGACACATGTAATTTTCCGTCTTTGATTTCATAATCACCAAAATCAATGTCACCGGAAATACAAGTAACGCCTTCAATGGTCACCACATTCCCGAGGCCAGCGGAGAGGTGAGAGATGTAATGCGTTTTCAGCATATCCCCCCAGGCATGTGGACTGGCTACTGCCTTATGTTCTCTTAAAAACGGTATCAGTCTCCGCCAGCGTGTGAATCCATAGTTCGCGATATCTGTGAGATGCATATCCAGGGTGCCTTCAATGATCATTTTCTCGACCAAGGGATAGTCGATGTTTGCTTCACCATCGCAATAGATGGTGTTTTCGCGGCCATTGGCCATCATCCACTTCTTGAGTGCGCGCGATTTTTCCAGATCCTCGTGGAATGGTTCTTCCACCCAGTAAATAGGGACGTCTTCCACGCCTTTTAGAAAATCAATCGTATCCTGAAGACTATACCCGTCATTCGCATCAACGAGTATGTCGACACCTTTGTCACCGAACTCATCATGTATCATCTTGATGAGTTTGATATCGGTCTTAAGGCCTTCATCATGCGGATACCAATTCTTGCTTCTACCTATCTTTACTTTGAATTTCCTGTAGCCGTAATCGTAATCCCATTGGCAATTCTTCATGACCTTGTCCAAGCTGGTCGGCTTCCCATCATCATCAAGCTCATCGAAATAAATCATGCCACTATAAACACTAGTTGCTTTGGGACCGTGCGCGCCAAGCATCTTATAAACAGGTTTGTTCAGAATAACACCCGCTAAATCATGCAGCGCCGGATCGAGCAAACGGTGAGCATCATCGCGGATGCCCTTCTCGGGAATGATTAATTCATTTACTTTTTTGCCAAGAATAGTCTCTTGCAAGTCTTTGTCTTTTAGCCGTTTCTTCGCACGGCCCCAACCCATAGCGCCCTGGTCGGTATACAGTTTCACACACTGGACATCATGATACTGTCCATGTATGCCGTCCTTGCGACTGCCATGTGTGCTCTTGGAATTTCGCCCAACCAGGCGAGGATAGTGATACTTCGGTGAAACATATTCGACCTTATCAATCCGGTGATCGCTCAGGTCAGCGTGCTGCGTCGCGGGGGGGGTCTCTTGAGCAAATAAATCACCCGTGGCGATATTTGCGCCGCAGGTCAGTAAACCCGTATTAACAATAAATTTTCTTCTGTTCATGTTTGATATTTACTATTTATCCTTAGATTAATTGCAAACCTATCGGCCCATCCAGCCTCCATCAACAAGCATGATCTGACCGGACATATAGTCAGAAGCCTTGGATGCGTGTATCTGACGTCCGTTGTAAGTTCTTTCAATTGCTGATGTATAGAACTATTCTGTTTCTGTCTGTGGTCGAAAACCATTAAGGTAAACTTCCCACTCCGCAGCAGTATTGATTTCACCTGCCTTCTTCCAGCCGTATCCGGCATAAAACTGCACTTGACCATTTTTATCAGTCTTAGTGATAAGAAGGGTGTGATCTTCAAGCTTTTTGCCTGTTACATAGAGCTCATGTTTTTCAATCCGTGAAGGATCCATAAGAACGCCTGTTCCGAGCTCGGAACCATCAAGCTTTTCCCACACAGAGACCCATCCCTTATCAAGATTCTTAGAGAGCTTATTCGATTTCTTGTGCCTCAACACACCAACTGCAATCGGTAGGTCTATAGCAATGTTGTCATTCTTCCAGAAAGTAGACTCTGTCTTAAACAAACGGTCTCCAAGCTTGAGAGAGATTTTCTTCTCCTCCTTATAGCTGTCACCTTCATGCTCCCAATAGTAGGTCAATACGAAGACCGATTCCTCTTTACTGGATTTCACGACCTTCCATTCCCTAAATACGTTAGAAAGAACCATCTTCCCATTAAGCCATAGAGCGACTCCGCCACAACCGCGCGAAGCACCTACCTTATAGGGATCATAGCCTTCACCGTGATCCTTGTGATACGACTTGCCCTCGGCATTCTCCTTATACCACTTGTTGATGATTGGGTAATCCACGCGCTTCAGCCAGCAGTCAATTCCACTGTTCTCAACCGAAGCAGATAAGGCCGGTCCGTAGGCACGAAAAGCAATTTTATCATTCTCCCAGGCAAAATCATCTGATCGTTCCGGCACGAAACGACAAAAGGTTTTCGGCTCAACAGCTTCCGCTGTAGCAAGTGAGATTGTCGCCAACAGTGTTATCAATATTAGTCGCTTCATGTTTTTCCTTTTAGTGTAATTAGTGTGAGTTCTTATAAATCATTTTTCCAAAATACTTCTCGGTTCGAACCACTACTCAACGAAGAATTGGGGATGTGTCGATAGCCTTTGGTTTTAATTAGCTTAGTGATCTAAGAAGACCATTATCATCCTTCGCATTCACATCTGTGCCAGCAGCCAAATGCTGTTTGACCGCTTCGATCTTTCCTTTTTCAGCAGCATCGTGAATTGAGATGTCTGGTACTTTGGCTGTCGGCGGTTCTGGTGACTGCGACTCACCACACCCCACCAACAGCATGGCTGCGATTGTTGTGATTAGGAGGTGTGTCATTTCCCTTCAGTTTCCAATTCTTTACCCGTCTTGCCACCGTTGATTTGTTTCACCGAACGTTACGGATCAGGCGCGGCTATAAGTCGTCGCTTGCATCCGGCTTGTTATGCAAGCGGTTGTTCTCTGGATTTCATCATGGGCCGGGTTCAAAAGGCGCCAATGCCCTGGCGATCTGTCTCCACTTCTGCCTTGAGTAGATTCCATCCTCCATTATTGCTGATTTCAATTCCACCATTGATTAATGTGGAGCCTAAACGGGGACGATATCCACAAAGAGCTTCCATCGTCTTCAGATCAATGTCAGTGCCCGCCTGCCCTGCATTCAGAAATCCAGGATCCTCGGTCTTGGGCTTCGAGTCGGAATTATGAGGAGTGATGCTGAAGTAAAGGTTGTTCGTGAAGACAGTGTTTATGCCTTTCGCGTTCTTGCCCCACTTCCCTTTCCCCTCAAAGAAAAAGATATTGTTCTCAAAGCGTGAATTGAGAGGGGTGCGTCCTTCAGCAAAGACGCTGACATTCATCCCCTTTTTCACATAGTGGGTATTGTTGTAGATGTGAATATTGTGCGCTTGCCGATTCTTTTCAAAGCCATAGAAATAGATGCCCTCCTTATCGTTTTGACTCACATTATAACGAATAACCACGTTCCGGTTCTGCTTCTTCATGATGCCGCAAAACCACAGGTTGTCGTGGCTGTAGTTATACTGGATGAATGTATTCACGCAGTTGTAGTCGGCATCAAATCCTCCACGATCCTTTCCGCCCTTACCCACGTTTCCATAGGCTTCATTGAACTGGATCTTGATGCCATCGGTATTGAAGCAGAAAATACTGTGCCCGGTGCTGTATCGACTACTGTTGGCCAGAGTATTGCGCTCATAGACGGCGTCGTTGCTGACTCGCGCAATGATGTTGTTGCGTCCAGTATGGTCTACGTAGTTGTCTGCCACATACACTTTCGTCCACAGGTAGTGCGCAACTGTGTCATGCTTCCTGAACTCAACCTTGCCGCAAGAGGATGAGTTCCCTATGCCTACTCCCCCGATGCGAACAATCCGGTTATTCGTAATACGAAGATCATGAAATATCGACTTTTTCAGTTTCTTTATGTGAACATGAATGCCCCCACGTCTCTTCCCGGCGACTTTTCCGTTTACGTCATGAATATGGCAATCACTGATATAGACGTGCTCGTATGTTCCTTCTTCTCCTTCAGCCAGGACATAAATGCCAAACAACTCCCCCTGGTCATCATCGGTTCCGTCAGAATTGGTAATTTCGAGTCCACTGACTTCCCAGAATGAGGGGTTGCGCAGCAACAGCGCTGCTTTCTTCCGTCCCGCTGCATCTATTCGAGGGCGTTCTCCCTGTCCATAGGCATCTATGCGAATAGGTGCTTTCCCGCTGCCCTTGCCAGAAGGCGAGAACATCCCGATAAAATTCACGCCCCGTTTGAACAGGATTAAATCCCCCGGTTGAAAAGTTGCGGTATTTAGATGGTCAAAATCTTCCTGAGATGCGATCCGGTATTGCTCGGCATGAGACGGTGTGCTCTTCAGAGCACAGAGCAAGGAGATGGCCGCAAGGCAGCATTGGCGAACTATCATGTTTTATCCTTTTTGCAGGATGGCCAGTAGTCCGTTATCTTTTCCGGAGAATTTGTCGCTTAGTGATAGTTCTTGTTCCATGCCACAATATTTGCGGAGTAGCTCGAGTGTTGTGAGTAGGAGGTGTTTCATGGCGTGCCAACGCTAGAAGGCGTTATTTCCCCAGTGTCCGTGCGAGAAATGCCTCGCGCGCGGGACGAGCCTCCTTAATGTGCTTTACATAGGCGCCGTGGCCGGTGCCGTCGGCGTAGCGCTTGTAGGTAATATCTTTCGCGCCGGCTTCACGCAGTGCTTTGACAAAGTCGTCGAGGAAGCGCACCGGAGCCTTTGTATCCTCTGTACCGTGGATGAAATAGAGAGGCGGCACATCCCCGCTGACGTAGGTCATGGGCTGTATCTTTTGCACGTCCGGGTCGGCGGGTTTACCTCTAAGTCCACGGAAACCCGGCATGATTGGCGTGGAACTGCAGTGGGCCGATTGCACCATGCTCGAATGTTCCTGATACGGGCCGTCGCCTTCGAGTCCCGAGGATGCCGGGCAGACGGCCAGCATCAATGCCAAATGACCACCTGAGGAATTGCCCGCGGCACCGATACGATCCGGGTCGACGTTGTACTTCTCGGCATGTGCGCGGAGCCAACGGACGGCGCATTTCACGTCCTCGACGCACGCCTTTATGCCCACGTCGAGTCGGTAATTAACGGAGATGCAAACGTAGCCTTTGGCCGCGTAATCGAGGACAGCGCCGATACCCTTCCCACGCTTGTCACCTTTCTTCCAGCCCCCGCCGTGAATATAAACAATGGCGGGACGCGGCGCATCGCTGCGTTCTTTCGACATCGCGATGTCGAGTTTCCAAGCGTTATTCCCTTCGCGATAAGCGATATCCGGCAAGACGGTAACGCCATCGGGAGTTCGCTTCAGCAAGTCTTCCGTGGACATCGTGGGCTTGTTGGAATTGCTGTTGGCAGACTGCTCGGCGTCTTGCGCTATGGCGGGGATGGTTATGAGAAGTGCCAACACCGTGGTCGGAAGAGCAATTATTCGCTTTATAATGGGCTTTCTTTTCATGTCGAAGGTGGTTCCACGTTAAGCCAACACTCATCCCAATGAGCGCAGTTTTCAAGGTGTTTTAACTGCTGCCGCCGAGGCGTGTTGGTCTACTTCCCTTCAGCTTTTAATTCTTCACCTGTCTTGCCGCCGAGTTTGGGGAGGAGGTTGGCGAGTTCATCGTTTAATAAATACATTTCCGACAGGAGTAAATGACTTGACGCTTAGAGCTGTAATGGCTAGGATAACATCTGTCCCTGTAATACCCATATTTTGACTCAAAAATACATTCATAACCATAACCTCAAGCATCAATGAAAATCACGAAAACACTGACTAAAGTTGTCATTGCAGTCCTTTCTGTAGGGTCTCTTTTTGCACAAGATGC
>Ga0208406_1001104_pt1 | contig 10547 bp, 9 predicted proteins | sample ETNtaG_15_FD_185769 | JGI IMG/M metagenome (GOLD analysis project Ga0208406, IMG submission 185769) | Marine microbial and viral communities from oxygen minimum zone, Eastern Pacific Ocean - ETNP201302PF89A (SPAdes) (version 2) | ecosystem: Environmental > Aquatic > Marine > Oceanic ...
GAGGCAAAACCGCCAAGAAACACCACCCAAGGGGGGTGACCGGGCTGTGGGCGAGCTGCCAAGCGCAGGCCGGCGTCATTGGTAACATACTGGTTTTTCACAGTTTATTCCTAATTTCCCCGAATTGTTGCACTGCAACATAAACTGTGCTATTGTGCAGTGCAACAATTACAGTAATCAACTTTACACCGGGAGTACGCACATGACCGCTAAATCCAAATCTAGCGCTACCGACACTGCCATTGAGGCAGCTTTTTCTCCTTTTGCCAACTACCAGCAGCTGGTGTTCGACAACACCGAAAAACTGATCGCGCTGCAACTCGAGAACATAATGGCATTAACTAAAGTGACAGGTGGTGTAACCACAGACGAAATTATTGTTAATGATGACATAAAAGCCGCTGCCGCTGTCCTTGTCCCGCCGCGGCATTGACCACTTTCGTGCCGGCCTTGCCGTTAAGGGCGCTGCTTCGTTGCGTTTCTCTGCCGGCTAGTAGCGCGAAGTGACCCAAAAACGCCGGCAGTTCACTGCCGGCGTTTTTGTATCGCACAATGGCGGCTACCGGCCTGACTACAGCAAAACCCGAGACAAGGCCGCTTACTCCTTAGCCACTCCACGCCGACAAAGCGGTCGGAAATAGGCGAAATATCAGTTGACGTTTACGTAAACGTCAATCTAGAATGACACCCTTCGGCCATACCCGGCCGGCCATTTCCCGCTGTGGAGCAACATCCATCCTGAGCCCATGAGCCCATCCGCCCCTCCGAGCCTCAATTTCGCCCTTGGCGAGACAGTCGATCTTCTGCGCCAGACCGTGATCGATTTCGCGGCCCGCGAAATCGCACCACGCGCGGCCCAGATAGACCAGGACAACGACTTCCCTGCCGATCTATGGCTCAAGTTCGGCAAACTCGGCCTGCTCGGCGTCACCGTGGAGGAGAATTTCGGCGGTGCGGGTATGGGCTATCTTGAGCACACGGTGGTGATGGAGGAAATCAGTCGTGCTTCGGCATCAGTGGGTCTTTCCTACGGCGCTCACTCAAACCTGTGCGTTAACCAGCTCCGCCGTAACGGCAGCGCCCAGCAGAAGGCCCGCTACTTGCCACGCCTGCTAAGCGGCGAGCATGTCGGAGCACTGGCAATGAGCGAAGCCAGCAGCGGCTCAGACGTGGTCAGCATGCGACTGCGGGCCGAATGCCGAGGTGAAATTTACCTGCTGAACGGCACCAAAATGTGGATCACCAACGGGCCCGACGCCGACGTGCTGGTGGTCTACGCCAAGACTGCGCCAGATGCCGGTTCCCACGGCATTACCGCTTTCATCGTGGAACGTGACTTCGCTGGTTTTTCAAGCACTAAGAAACTCGACAAACTGGGTATGCGCGGCTCTAATACCGCCGAGTTGGTTTTCAAGGATTGCGAAGTACCAGCAAACAACATTCTGGGCCAACTAGACCAAGGCGTTGCAGTGCTGATGAGCGGACTGGATTACGAACGGGTGGTACTATCGGGCGGCCCGCTGGGCGTGATGCAAGCCTGCCTGGATATCGCCCTCCCTTACGTACATGCCCGCGAACAATTCGGTCAACCCATAGGTGCCTTCCAGTTGATCCAGGCGAAACTAGCAGACATGTACACCACTTTGAATGCCAGCCGGGCCTACGTCTACGCAGTGGCGGCTGCCTGCGATCGCGGTGAAACTACGCGCAAGGATGCCGCTGGGGCAATACTGTACTCGGCCGAACGAGCTACGCAGATGGCGCTTGACGCCATACAACTACAAGGTGGCGCTGGCTACGTCACCGACAGCCCTGCCGGCCGGTTGTTGCGGGACGCCAAACTCTATGAAATCGGCGCCGGCACCAGCGAGATCAGGCGTATGCTGATTGGCCGGGAACTTTTCAACGAATCGGCCTAAGGAAAAAAGCAATGCAAGATGACCCGATTGTAATTACCGGAGCCGCCCGCACCCCGATGGGCGGGTTCCAGGGTGTACTCGCTCCCTTGACCGCAGCAACGCTTGGTGCCAGCGCCATCGATGCTGCGATGGAACGGGCTGGGATTACACCAGAGACCGTGGACGAGGTATTGATGGGCTGCGTTCTACCGGCCGGGCAGGGTCAGGCACCGGCACGCCAGGCCGCGCTGGGCGCCGGTCTGCCGCTAACAACCGGGGCCACCACTATCAATAAGATGTGCGGCTCGGGCATGAAGGCAACCATGCTGGCCCATGACCTGATCACGGCCGGTAGCGGCCAACTGATGGTCGCCGGCGGGCTCGAGAGTATGAGTAATGCGCCCTACCTTTTAACCAAGGCCCGCAGCGGTTACCGCCTGGGTAATGGACAACTGCTTGATCACATGTTCATAGACGGGCTGGAGGACGCTTACGATCACAGCAAGTTGATGGGCCACTTTGCCGAGGACTGTGCCGAGCGCTACAACTTCAGCCGCGAAGATCAAGATGACTTTGCCATCGAATCGTTGACCCGAGCCAAAGAGGCGATCGAAAACGGTGCTTTCGGCGACGAGATTACGCCCGTGACGGTACCAGGCCGTAAGCAGGACATTACGGTGGATACCGACGAGCAACCCCTTAGCGCCAACGTTGAGAAGATCCCTCATCTCAAACCCGCTTTTCGCAAGGACGGTACCGTGACCCCGGCCAATTCCAGTTCCATTTCCGACGGCGCAGCCGCACTGGTGCTGATGCGCTTGTCTGACGCCGAGAAAGGCGGGCACGTACCGCTGGCAAAGATTCTCGGCCATGCCTCCTTTGCCCAGGAGCCGGGCTGGTTTACCACCGCGCCAGTGTTTGCCATACGGGCGCTACTGGACAAACTCAACTGGCATGCCAGAGACGCTGATCTATATGAGGTTAATGAAGCATTCGCGGTAGTCGCCATGGCCGCCTTGCGTGAACTTGACATACCCCACGACAAACTCAACGTGCACGGTGGCGCCTGCGCCCTGGGTCACCCGGTGGGTGCCTCGGGCGCGCGCATCATCGTCACTCTGTTATCGGCGATGGCGCGCTACGACCTTAAAACTGGTATTGCTTCATTGTGCATAGGTGGTGGCGAGGCTACGGCCATGGCCTTCGAACGCCTGACCTAACTCTTGTCTGTACTTACCTGAAGGCAATGATCAATGATTGACCGTATAGAATTCTTTTTTGAGTTCTCTTCACCCTATGGCTACCTGGCGTCCGAGCGCATCGAGGCGATCGCCGCCCGCCACCAGCGTGAGACTCTCTGGCGACCCTACCTGCTGGGCGTAATCATGAAAACCAGCGAGCGCAGGCCGCTGTACACCTATCCGCTGATTGGCGAGTACTCGGCCCATGACATAGCCCGCTGTGCCCGCTACTGGCGGATTCCCTTTGCGGAGCCTTCGAAATTTCCGATTTCAACGCTCGCCGCCGGCCGCGCGTACTACGCCATAGAAGCCAACGACCAGGTTGCGGCACAGACCCTTGCCCAGGCTCTTTACCGGGCTTATTTCCGGGACGACCGTGATATCTCCGATACCGACACAGTGCTCGCTATCGCGGCTGAACAGGGCCACCAACGCGAGATCCTTGAAGTCAGCATCCAATCAAAGCCGATCAAACAGCGCCTGCGCGAAGCCACCGACGAGGCGCTGGCCCGCAAGGTCGCCGGCTCGCCATTTATGTTCGTCGATGGTGAGCCATTCTGGGGTTGTGACCGGCTCGACCAAATGGATGCATGGCTGGAGCGTGGTGGCTGGTAACCTAACAGTGGTGACTTTGTCATGAGTCCTTTTTCCACCCGGATCGATGTACAGTCGAATGACTATGCACTGAACCGTAAGGCTATGCTGGAGAAGACAGCTGCGCTACGCGCGGCTCTGGCACAGGTTGCCCAGGGTGGCAGCGAGCGGGCTCGCGATAAACACCACGCTCGAGGCAAGTTGCTGGCGCGCGAGCGCATCGATCGGCTGCTAGATCCCGGCACGACTTTTCTTGAGTTCTCACAACTGGCGGGCTGGAAGCTATATGATGACGAAGTGCCTAGCGGCGGCCTCATCAGCGGAATCGGACAGATCGAAGGACAAACCTGTGTGGTGGTCGCCAACGACGCCACGGTAAAAGGTGGCACCTACTACCCCATCACCGTCAAGAAACACCTGCGAGCGCAGGCCATCGCGGCCGAAAACCACCTGCCCTGCGTCTACTTGGTGGACTCTGGGGGTGCCTTCCTGCCGCGCCAGGATGAGGTGTTTCCCGACCGTGACCACTTCGGTCGAATTTTCTATAACCAGGCAAATATGTCCGCTGCCGGCATCCCACAAATTGCCGTAGTCATGGGTTCGTGCACTGCCGGTGGCGCCTATGTTCCCGCTATGTCCGACCAGACCATTATCGTGCGCAACCAGGGTACGATCTTCCTCGGTGGGCCGCCACTGGTGCGGGCCGCAACCGGTGAACAGGTGAGCGCCGAACACCTGGGCGGGGCCGACATTCATACCCGGGTCTCTGGGGTCGCCGATTACCTGGCCGAAAACGACGACCATGCACTGGAACTCGCCCGCCGTATCGTTGCAAACCTCAATCGACCACCCCCCGCGGCGGCGGCGCAGGAACCGCGGGAACCCCAGTACGAAGCGCAGGAACTCTACGGCATCATTCCTGCCGACTCGCGCCGGCCCTTTGATGTGCGCGAGGTTATCTGCCGCATCGTAGATGACAGCGAATTCGATGAGTTCAAAGCCCGTTATGGCAAGACTCTAGTCTGTGCTTTCGCCCGTATCGATGGCCATCCGGTGGGAATCGTCGCCAACAACGGTATCCTTTTCTCGGAGTCCAGCCTCAAGGGTGCGCACTTCGTCGAATTGTGCAGCCAACGCGATATTCCGCTACTTTTTCTACAGAACATTACCGGCTTCATGGTTGGTAGCCGCTATGAGCATGGCGGAATCGCCCGCGATGGCGCCAAACTGGTCACTGCTGTAGCGTGTAGCCGGGTACCGCGGCTGACGGTGATCATTGGCGGCAGTTTCGGTGCCGGTAACTACGGCATGTGCGGCCGGGCCTACGATCCCCGCTTCCTGTGGATATGGCCCAATGCCCGCATCTCGGTAATGGGCGGCGAAACGGCCGCCCATGTGCTGTCCCAGGTGCGCCGTGACGCCATCGAACACGCCGGCGGAGACTGGCCGAGCGATGACGAGGAGCGCTTCAAGTCGGATATCCGTGAACAATACGAAATCCAGGGCCACCCTTTCTACGCTACTGCCCGCCTCTGGGATGACGGCGTGATCGACCCCACCGAAACGCGCAAAGTAGTCTCACTGGCCCTTGCAGCCACACAGCACGCGCCCGTAGAAAAAACGCGCTTTGGTGTTTTTAGGATGTAAGCGCGATGAAAGCGGGGAGTTTGAGTAGAATCCTCCCGCCGACCATACCGTTGTTGCCACAGATGAACGATGCCGTTGCCACAGCTGACCGACAGACCCACCAGGTCAGGGTAGGCGGTATCACCATCGGCGGCTCGGCCCCGGTGGTGGTCCAGTCTATGACCAACACCGAGACCGCCGATGTCGAGGCGACTGTGCAGCAGGTGCTGGACCTTGCCGCAGCCGGCTCGGAGATCGTGCGGATCACGGTCGACACCGCGGCTGCGGCCCGAGCCGTTCCCAACATTCACCACCGGCTGCGCGCGGCTGACTGCAATGTTCCACTAGTGGGAGATTTTCACTATAACGGCCATACCTTGCTGCGCGAATTCAGTGACTGCGCCGATGCGCTGGACAAGTACCGAATCAACCCCGGCAACCTTGGCCCAGGCAGTAAACGCGACCAGCGTTTCTGCCAACTAGTCGAACTTGCCTGCCGCTACCGCAAGCCAGTGCGCATCGGCGCCAACTGGGGGTCACTCGATCAGCAACTATTAGCCCGTAAGCTGGATGAGAACGCTGTCCTGCCACAGCCCCGAGACCTTGCCGTGGTAACGCGTGAGGCCCTGGTCGATTCGGCCCTCGACAGCGCACAACTCGCCCTCGCGCAAGGACTGAGCCCCGACCAGATCATCCTTTCGGCCAAGGTGAGCGCAGTGCCGGACCTAGTTGCCGTTTACCGTGACCTGGCCGCGCGCACCAACCTGGCTTTGCACCTGGGTCTAACTGAGGCCGGCATAGGTGACAAGGGCATCGTCTCCTCCACTGCTGCCCTGGCGATACTATTGCAGGACGGCATTGGCGATACTATTCGTGTGTCGCTGACCCCCGAGCCAGGTGCGGATCGCACACACGAGGTACACATTGCCCAGGAAATACTTCAGGGGCTTGGGTTGCGCGCATTTGCGCCGCAGGTTACCGCCTGCCCCGGCTGTGGCCGCACTACCAGCGACACCTTTCAGCGCCTTGCGAGCGAAGTCCAACAACACCTACGCCAACACCTATCCGCCTGGCGCGAGCGCTATCCCGGGGTTGAAACACTGTCGGTCGCGGTCATGGGCTGCGTAGTCAACGGGCCGGGGGAAAGTCGTCACGCAGACATCGGCATCAGCCTGCCGGGTACCGGTGAGAAGCCCGTTGCCCCGGTATACCAGGATGGTGAGAAAACTGTGACCCTGCGCGGCGATAATCTGACAGCGCAGTTTATCGCGTTGCTCGACGACTACGTCCGAACCCGTTACGGCAATACCCAGGCAGAGCGAAAGCCGGAACGCCGATAGAGCACGGCACACCGAGCGCTGATCAATCCGTCACCCGGCCAAAAGTCAACGTCGAGTTGGTGCCGCCAAAGCCGAAACTATTCGACATCACCACGTTGAGGTCAGCTTCGCGTTGCAACTCGCGCACGATCGGAAAACCTGCTGCTTCCGGATCCAGGTTCTCGATGTTGGCAGACGCGGTCACGAAACTGCCCTGCAACATCAGTAACGAGTAGATGGCCTCGTTCACGCCCGCGGCCCCAAGCGCGTGACCGGTCAAAGACTTGGTGGCACTCAACGGCGGAACTTCTTCCCCGAACACTTCCCGAATCGCCTCCAATTCACGAATATCCCCAGCTGGCGTACTGGTACCGTGGGTGTTGATGTAATCCACTGGCGCATCGATGTCAGTCATGGCCAATCGCATACAGCGGGCAGCCCCCTCGCCCGAGGGTTGGACCATATCGAAGCCGTCACCGGTAGCACCATAGCCAAGCAGTTCAGCATAGATCTTGGCGCCCCGCTGCCGAGCGTGGTCAAGTTCTTCCATGACCAAAACGCCGCCGCCGCCAGAGATGACAAAACCATCGCGATCGACATCGTAGGCACGCGAGGCGCCTTGTGGCGTCTCGTTGTAGCGCGAGGAGAGCGCACCCATAGCATCGAACAGGACCGAGGTAGACCAGTGCAGTTCTTCACCACCGCCAGCAAAGACGACATCCTGCTTACCCAGTTGGATCAATTCAGCTGCATTGCCGATGCAGTGGGCGCTGGTCGCACAGGCCGAACTGATGGAATACGACACACCCTTGATCTTGAAGGCCGTACCGATACAGGCAGCGGTTGTGCTGGCCATGCTGCGAGTGACCATGTAAGGGCCCACACGCTTGACGCCCTTGGCCCGCAACAGATCCGCGGCATTGACAATGTTGGCCGGCGAACCGCTGCCTGAGCCCACCACCAAGCCGGTCCGCGGGTTGGAGACCTGCCCATCATCGAGCCCGGAATCCGCGACCGCCTCGCACATGGCCAGATAATTGTAGGCAGCGGCATCACCCATGAAGCGCTTCAGTTTGCGGTCGATCAACCCGGTCAGGTCAACGTCGATGCTGCCGTGCACCTGGGAGCGAAAACCCAGTTCCTGGTACTCGGCACTTGCACTGATACCCGAGCGGCCCTGCTCGAGGGCAACGGCGACCTCCCGGCAGTTGTTGCCGATGCTGGAGACGATGCCCATACCAGTAACAACAACCCGTTTCATTTGGCCGATACCTCACTATCTTCGCTAAAAAGACCCACCCGCAAATCCTTGCCGGTATAGATGACCTGGTCGTCCGCTTCCACCTGGCCGTCGGCAATACCCATGTACAAGCGCCGCGTGATCAGCCGCTTGAGCGATAACCGGTAGCGGACCAAGGTGCACTCAGGGGTGATCTGGCCGGTGAAGCGAATCTCGCCGGCGCCGAGCGCCCGGCCGTGACCCGGTCCGCCTTTCCAGCCCAGGAAAAATCCGATCAGTTGCCAGAGGGCGTCTACCCCGAGACAGCCCGGCATCACGGGATCGTTTTCGAAATGGCACTGGAAAAACCACAGGCCGGGGTGTATGTCGAGTTCGGCCACCACCTCGCCTTTGCCGTATTCGCCACCGTCGTCTGTGATGCGCGCGATGCGGTCAAACATGAGCATCGGCGGCAGGGGCAACTGGGCGTTGCCGGAACCAAACATCCTGCCATGCCCGCACTCAAGTAACTGTTCCTGCGAGAAACTATCCCGCATGATGATTCACCGATCCCCTAATAAAATGACCCGTACGGCGGCCAGCGCAACAAAACTGGTTTTTTCCGCCTTCCGGTAACGATTATACTGCTTGTGGCCAGTAGCGCCGGAGTGGCATATATCAGCGGGCTACGCCCGGAACAACAGATCTGCCACCGGCCGAGTTGCCGGCTCATCGAGCATCAGATTTTTCTTATTCGCTGCGACTCTGAACCCCGGCTTAAAAATAGTTACCACAAATCAAATACCGCCGCACCTGGTACAGGACATTCGCCTCGTCGAGGTTGCCGAGTACTTCCTCGAAGCCTGACTGACGGCGAATCAGTACCAGTACCGGCTGGTATGGTGCCGATATCGCAAACTAAACCAGTTCATTTAAGCAGTGCTCAGCATCGCTTAGTTGCGTGATATTAGTCAAAGTGGTAAATGCTATCGCGCTTAACGCTTCTTCAGTTAGGAACGCCTGATGCCCAGTAAAAATGACATTGTGGCAAGCAGATAAGCGCCTGAAGACATCATCTTGAATGATTTCATTTGACTTATCCTCAAAAAATAACTCCATTTCATTTTCATATACATCAAGGCCGAGTGACCCCAATTGGCCAGTTTTCAGTGCTTCGATGGCATCTAGCGCATTCAACAATCCCCCACGGCTGGTGTTAATCACCATCACGCCTGGCTTCATCCGGCTAAAGCTCTCCCTATTCAGCAGGTGATGGTTTTCACTCGTCAGTGGGCAATGCAGTGAAATTATGTCGCACGCCGCAAAGATCTCTTCAAGAGATACATATTCAACCCCCAAGTCGAGCGCGGCGTGATTTGGGTAGGGGTCATGTGCAAATACATGACATCCGAACCCAAGCAGAATCTTGATTGTCGCCAGCCCAATTCTTCCTGTTCCGATGACCCCAACGTTGCGATTCTGCATATTGAATCCCACGAGCCCCGTTAACGAAAAGTTAGCATCTCGGGTACGTTGATAAGATTTGTGCACTTTTCTGTTTAATGTCAGCATCAGGGCGACTGTGTGTTCCGCGACTGACTCAGGTGAATAAGAAGGGACATTGACCACCTTCAGGTTCAACTTTTTTGCCGCCGCCAGATCGACGTTATTAAAACCGGCGCAACGCATGGCAATAACCTTGGTGCCATTTTCTGACAATTCAATCAATACCTCTTCGCAAAGCGAATCGTTCACAAAAGCACAGATAGCCTCGAAACCATGGGCCAGACGAACGGTCTGCGAGCATAAACGATAATCAAAATACTCGATCTGCAGCCCAAAGGTTTGGTTAATGCGATCAAAATGGTCGATGTCGTACTGTTTAGCACTAAAAAGTCCTACTTTCATCAGGGTTACCTATCCAAGACTGACAACGTCATTACTTAGCGCTACAACTCCATGAAGAGTCTTGTCACCTGAGAAAGACCGCTACTTCGATGCGAGTGTACTGCCCGGTTTTTCAGCGTCGCGCTGACGCCTGCGAAGACCTGGTCCGTCGGGAAGTGGCTCAGGCTTCAAATATCCTCTGACACCATCTCGATCGAACCACAGGGGCATTCGGCAACACAAAGCCCGCAGCCCTTGCAGTAGTCGTACTTGAACTCGAAGCGCTTACCCGGCCCAAGTTTGATCACCGCATTGTCTGGGCAGATGCCGTAGCAGGTATCACACTCAAAACAGTTACCACAACTCAAACATCGGCGCGCCTCGTACAAGGCATTTGCCTCGTCCAGGTTACCGAGTACTTCCTCGAAGCCTGACTGACGGCGGATCAGTGTCAGTACCGGCTGGATGGTCTTGGGTGCATCTGCGTAGTACCAGGGATTGAGATTTTCAAAAGCCGCCAGGTCATGCTTGGGTGGGGCAGCATAGGTTTCATCCCGAAGCCAGGCATCGATGTGGCGCGCCGCTTTCTTACCGTGACCAATAGCACTAGTCATGGTGCGATCAGAGGGCACCATATCACCACCGGCAAACAAGCCCTGGTGGCCAGTCATCATATGCTCGTCGACCTCGACCACACCATCGCGCACCGATACCCCATCGATCCCTTCCACCAAGTGGGTCTCAACTTCCTGGCCGATGGCAA
>Ga0208406_1001106_pt1 | contig 10535 bp, 11 predicted proteins | sample ETNtaG_15_FD_185769 | JGI IMG/M metagenome (GOLD analysis project Ga0208406, IMG submission 185769) | Marine microbial and viral communities from oxygen minimum zone, Eastern Pacific Ocean - ETNP201302PF89A (SPAdes) (version 2) | ecosystem: Environmental > Aquatic > Marine > Oceanic ...
GTGCGGACTGCATCAGCCCCCGATACGGAACATCTCGACCTTGTGCGACCGCTTGCCTTTGGACAGCAGTGCGCGCTCTTCCGAGTAGCGGTCGCTGCGTGCGCGCCAGATAGAGGCGAGCCACACGCGCAATTCGTCGTCACCGGCGCCCGCTTCCAGCTGCGGGCGCAGGTCGTGACCATGGCTGGCAAAAAGGCAGGTGTAGAGCTGTCCCTCAGGCCCCATGCGCATCCGGTCGCAATCGTGGCAGAAGGGGCGCGTGACCGAGGTAATTACACCGATTTCACCCTCGCCATCTACATAGCGGTAGCGTCGCGCCACCTCGCCAGGCCGGTCAGGTGCGACTGGCGTTAGCTCCATCTCGGCATCAATCATGGCGATAATTTCATCGGCGGGCACGACCTGGTCGGGGCTCCAGCGGTTGATGTTGCCAACATCCATATACTCGATGAAGCGCATGGTGTGGGGCGTTCCCCGGAAATGGCGCGCCAGATCCACTACGGAACTGTCGTTAACGCCGCGGATTACCACACAATTGAGCTTGAGCGGTCCGAAACCGGCGCGCTCGGCCGCTGCGATGCCGGCAAGTACTCGCTCGACGCTCAGGTCACGGCCGTTCAACCGCTGGTAGACCTGTTCGTCGAGGGAATCGAGGCTGATATTGAGTCGCTGTAATCCCGCGTGTCGCAGCTTTTCAGCCTGTGTCGGCAGCAGGTAGCCATTAGTGGTGAGGGACAGGTCGTCAAGCCCTGGAATAATGGCCAGCATTCGCACCAACCGATATAGGTCGGCGCGCAACAGGGGCTCACCCCCGGTGAGGCGCACCCGAGAGACTCCCAGATCCACCAGCAGCCGCACTATCTGCGCCAGCTGCTCGTAACTCAGCAGTTCCTCGCGTGCGACAAAACAAGGTTCCGGCCCATCGGAAGGCATGCAATAAGGACAACGAAAATTGCAGTGGTCGGTGACCGAGAGGCGCAGTTGAGTGAGGGGGCGGCCGTGTAGGTCACGCTCCGGTCGAAAAGACAACATTCCGTCAGGCGCCATACCAGTCCATCAGCAAGCCGGCCAGTGCTTTAAGGTGAAGGGGGGTGCAGTCACCCTGCCTAATCTTCGGCAGCCGTGACCGTATTCGTCATCAGCATCGCGACAGTCATCGGTCCCACGCCGCCCGGGACTGGGGTCAGCGCGCCCGCCACTTCGGCTACGCTGGGCGCGCAGTCGCCGACAAGGCCAGCCGCAGTGCGATTGACGCCGACGTCAACCACTGTCGCGCCGGGCCGCACCATTTCTGGAGCGACTGTATCTGGCTGACCGGCGGCGACTATCAGCAAATCCGCCTGCCGGGTGTGGTGCGCCAGCTCCACCGTCGCAGTATGGCACACAGTCACGGTAGCGTTCGCCTGTGTCAGCATCACCGCCAGCGGCTTGCCAACGATATTACTGCGACCGACGATAACAGCGTGCTTCCCAGCAGGTGAATGGTTACTGCGTTCTAGCAGCTCCATAATGCCAGCGGGCGTGCAGGGGCGCAGCGCCGGCTCACCGCGCAGCAGCTTTCCGAGGTTAACGGGATGGAACCCGTCGACATCACGTTCGGGTACTATGCGAGCCAGTGCTGGCTCAAATTTATCTGGGAGCGGCAACTGGACAATCAATCCATGCTCGCTGCTGTTCAGCTGTTCAATAAGCGTTTCCAGCTTCTCCAGGCTGGTTCCGACTGGTAGGTGGTGGTGCGCTAGCTTAATCCCAACTCGCTCGGCAGCACGTGACTTGGCACGGATATAGCTAGTCGAGGCTGGGTCGTCACCCACTTGCACTACTGCCAGCCGCGGCGCACTAACGAGCCGAGCAACGCGCGTCCGTAGCTCGCTCTCAATAGCGGCTGCAACCACTCGTCCATCGAGAATAGCGGCACTCATCCTCCATCCTCCAGCGGGTCAAGCGTATAGAGGCAGACCTCGACCCGCGGTGCATCGCCCTGCGCAGCGCGGCGCTTGCGCACGATCAACTCAGCGACCTGTCCATCATCATGGTAAAGCACACCAGTCAGGCCATCCTTGACCGCCTTGGCTAGGTTGTCGGCGTCAGGTCGCTTGTCATGGTGCTCCTCCAGCCGCGGAACGCGCTTGCGCCACTTGCTCTTGGGACAGGGGAAATAGGCCATAACCTGCAGCCCGAGCGGCCCCACAAATAGCTCCGTCAAACCGGCATCCTCGCGAGCGCGTTGTGCCAGAAACGCGATGTCTACCTTGTAAACCTTTGAAGCTTTGGGATCCGTCGCTACAACGTAGCTGCCCTTGCGATAGAACCGGGGTCGCCCCTGCGCGACCGGCTTTCCCGGAATTGTGAATTCGATGCGCACATCAGGCCGATGGAGTGGGGGGATTAGGACTTTCCCGCCATATCCCTTAATTAAGAGAGCAGTAGCGGGCGGCCGATGCGGGTTGCCGTACTGCACGAGGACCGATGCCAACCCAAACGCTGCATGAACGAGTGCTATAACTTCTGCCCACCGGTGCGCAACGACGTCGAAGTTATCACCTGGCGCAAGGACGAGAAACCACTGATTTCCGAACCGCTCTGCATTGGTTGCGGCATTTGTGTTCACAAGTGCCCACATGATGCGCTCACCATTGTCAATCTCCCGGAAGGCGACGAGCGCGAGACTGCCCACCGTTACGGACAGAATGACTTCAGACTATTCCGATTACCGATGCCAAAGGAGAGGCGGGTGGTCGGCCTACTGGGTGCCAACGGAACCGGCAAGACCACTGCCATCTCGCTGCTGGCGGGTGAATTAGTGCCCAACCTGGGAGACTGGGAGCAACCGGGCGACTGGCCTGTAGTGCTTGAGCACTTTGCTGGCACGAGTCTGCACGCCCACTTCACGGCGCTGGCGGACGACAGCATTCGTGTCGCGCTCAAACCACAGTATGTAGATCAAATTCCAAAGCGCTTCAAGGGTACACTACGTGAGCTGCTCACCAAAGTTGCAGACGCCGGGCGAGTTGCCGAAGTCATTGACGAGCTGAGACTGACCGGGCTTGACCAGCCACTGGCAAAATTGTCGGGCGGTGAATTGCAAAAAGGAGCCATCGCCGCGACGCTACTGAAGGAGGCTGAACTCTATTTTTTCGATGAGCCATCATCGTATCTCGACATCGAACAGCGCCTGCTAGTAGCGCAGTGCATTAGCACACTCGGGGCGGAAAAGTCGGTCGTGGTCATCGAACATGACCTCGCCATCCTAGATCACGTTACTGAACAGCTACACCTGCTCTACGGCGAACCTAACGCTTACGGCATAGTCTCTCAGCCACTGGGTGTACGGCACGGCATCAATAGCTGGCTTGATGGCGAGCTGCGCGAGGAAAATGTGCGGCTGCGCGACGACCGTATCGAATTCCTGGCGCACCCGCCACGGACCGGCTGGGACACGGAACCGCTGGTCAGTTGGCCCAAACTGGAAAAGCAGCGTGGTAACTTCACCCTCACGGCAGCTGCGGGCGAGATCCGTCAGGGGCAGGTGCTGGGCGTTGTCGGTGGCAATGCTACGGGTAAGACCACTTTCGTGCAGTTGCTGGCCGGTGCCCTGGAGCCCGACGCAGGTGTAATCAATCGGGAATTGGCAATTTCCTATAAGCCGCAATACATTATGCCGCAAGCGGATTTGCGCGTAGGTGAGCTGTTGCGTGCGGTCGAAGGTTTCGACGAGCACTATTTAAATGTCGAGCTGCTTCAACCGCTCGGCCTCGAGCCGCTCATGGAGCAAGATTTAGAATCGTTGTCCGGGGGCGAGCTTCAGCGCGTGGCGATAGCGGAGTGTCTACTACGCGAAGCTGACCTCTACCTGCTAGACGAGCCCTCCGCGTATCTCGACGCTAACCAGCGTATGATTACTGCACGCACTATCCGGCGCTGCATGGAGCGCCGCATTAGCTCAGCGCTGGTTGTCGACCACGACGTCTACTTCATCGACTATATCTCCGATGGGTTGCTTTGCTTCTCCGGCACGCCTGGGGAGCATGGCCTAGCGGAGGGCCCATTCAGGATGCGTAAAGGGATGAACCGATTCCTCAAGCGGCTAGGCGTCACCTTCCGGCGTGACCGCAACACCCATCGCCCGCGCATCAACAAGCACGGTTCGCGACTCGACCGAGAGCAGAAAGCGGCTGGCGAGTTCTACTATCCCAACTGAAGCACCCTAGGGTTGCACTCTTATCCCGGCGAGCCGTTGCGCGACCGTGATTCCGGAGCTGGCAGACCGGTTCGTGGGGTTCTACACGCGCCTCATCGTGGGCAATCCGCTGCTGACGGTGACGCTGCTCATGCTGGTGACGCTGCTGCTGCTCAAGCCTGCGCTGACCTTTGAGCAGAACATGACCCGCGACATCGAGGTCTATCTGCCGGAAGGCGAGGAATCAACCGACCTGCTGCTCGAGGTGCGGCAGGACTGGGCCACCGACATAATCCTCATCTATATTGAGACCCGCAATGCGAATGACCCCGAACGATTCAACAATCTGGAAACGCACAATATCACTTATGTCCCGACGCTCAAGGAGATTGCGCGGCTGGAACGGGAAATCGACCCTCGCGGTCAGTCAATGGACCAGGCCAAAATGCCCCCTGACCGAGGTGAAATTGACAATATTATCTTCACGCTCAGCATCTCAACACTCATCAAGGAATTCAACTCGACCAACAGTCGTTTTATCGAAGCTACGGAAGGGAAGGCATTTGGTGGCCTTTCGGTCGAAGAATACGATGATGAACAGGTGAACGAGACAGGGCGTTACGCAATACCCAGTGATCAAGATCGGGTCGACCAAATTTACGAGCAGACTTCTGGCGCGCTACAAAATTTTGCTATCGACACCAACGATGATGGAATTCTTGACACGGCTTACATCATGTTTGCGCTGAAGTACTCGGAGGGTGACAATGATGCGAGACAGGCGGAAATTATCGAACGCATTCAGCAAGCCATTGACTCACGACAGAGCCCAGCGCGCACCGAGATGACGCAGACTGGGCTGGTAGTAGTGCTGCACGAGGTGACGGCGCGGCTCTACGAAGACTTGTTGGCGATGCTGCCAATTTCACTTATTATCGTACTGGGGATAATGCTCTGGTTCCACCGCAATATCTTCGTGGTTCCAGTGGTGCTCGTCCCGATTTTCTGTGCCCTTATCTGGACGCTGGGGTTGGTACGGCTCTCAGGCGTAGTACTGACGCCAATGATTGTCGCCGCCGGACCAATCCTTGTAGGAATTGGCGTCGATTACGGGCTGCATGTCGCTAACCGTATCGTCGAGTTCCGCGAGGCGGGACTGCCGCATCGCAAGGCAACTCACAACGCCATGCTGACCACCGGTAAAGCGACGCTACTCTGCGCCCTCACGGATACTATTGGCTTCTCGGCGCTGTTCATCTCGCCGATTGCGCCAATGCGTACCGTAGGGCTGACGATGATCATCGGTGTCGGCTGTGCGTTCGTACTGACAGTAAGCATGACTCCTGCCATCATGAAACTCACCAACTACACCCGTCACCACCCGAAGGCATGGACTGGGATCGCGCGCGTCTCGTCACAGCAGTGGCGGGTAATTCTGCTGGTAGTAATGCTAGTAACAGGATATTCGCTAGTGCGTCTCTCGGTAATGGATCAGGATATCCGAGGCGATGAATCAGCCCCTGAAGACGTCGCCTCCATCAGGAAACTGGCTGAATATTCCGATAAGTTCGAGGCGGGGCAGACTGGTATCCTGCTGGTGACGGGACCACCCGACCGGTCCAAGCCAGCGGCCAAGGATCTGGACGTGCTGGACGTGATGAACGGGACCACCGACGAGCTGAACAACCTCACAGTCATTAACCGCAACTCAGGTGACTCCATCAACGTCTCGGCGTTCTCAATCGTGGACTTCTTCAAGTCGGCGCATATCAGAATCGAGATTGGTCAGGGCAGCGGCGAGGAGCCTTTCTTCGTCTTCGACGGTAGCTTCTGGGATTTCCTGCACCACGAGTTCTTCGATAGCTGGGCCTGTCAGAGTGAGACAGGGCTGTTCTACACCTGTGAGGAGCTGCGTAAGGACATGATTGATGTCTTCTACGACTCGTTCACGGGAGAAATGCGCGCAATGCTGCTGACCGACGACTATACCAAGGCGCTCATCTATATCAGCATGCCATACATAAACATAGACGATACAGCGCTGCTGGTCGAACGCACTGACGATATCGCCGCCCGCTACGACACTGTCTACTTGCGTAATCTCGACGCGGAGATGTCGCAGCTCACTGGTGGCCCGCCAGTGACCATTGCCATCAACGAAGGCATTCAGAATACGCAGTACAAAACCATCGGGCTGAGCTTGGTGCTGGTGCTGGTGACAATGATCCTGATTTTCCGTTCATTCCGCTTCGGCTTCATCACCTTCCTCCCCATCTTGATTGTAGTCCTGTGGTATCCTGCTACGGTCCATACCGGCGGCACAAACCTGAACATCTTCACTGCTATGGTCGGCACTATCATCATCGGTATCGGCATTGACAATTCAATCCAGATTACTGAACGCGTCCGCGAAGAAGGCACTCGTCCTGAAGGCATTAGGCGTGCTGTAGAACATACGGGCCAATCCGTGGTAGAAGCTACTTTCACAACGATGGGGGGCGTTCTGGCAGGTATTATCATCTCGCTCTACCGCACCCAGTTTATCGGTTTGCGCAATTTCTTCGCGCTGATTATCATACTGGTGCTATTCTCGTTGCTGATGGCGGTCTTCGCGCTCCCCAGCTTCTACCAAGCACTGCATCACTACGGCGGTAAATTCAACCCAAAACGCTTGATGGTCAAACGCTAACGACACTAGCTCAGCATTTCTGCGACAGCTTCAACTGCCTTACAAGCGTAAGGGAGCAAACGCGGCTCAATATGTTGTGGCTCGGCACTCGGCCCGATAACGCCCATGCCAACCGGCTTCCCGGTCGCGAGTTGCAGGTTCAACACCGCTTGCACTACTGCCTGCCCCATCGCAAGGCCATGCTGTGTCTCGCCACGCTCGATGATGCCGAGCAGCACCGCGCCATCGACGTCGTCGCGCCCGAGCATCTGCTGTAGTGCCAGTGGACACTCCAGCGCGCCCGGCACCCACCGCTCGGCAGCGATTTCCAGCCCCAGTTCGCCGGCGCGATCGCGCACCGTTGTAGCCATGCGTTCGACCGCCTCGCGGTGGTAACTGCCGCAAACTAGTACGATACGATTCATTGCTTCTCCATGATGCGCGTGACGGTCTCAACGGTGGCGCGCGTCATCGCGTCAATCTCGACGTTGAGCCGGTCGCCTGGCGTGCGCGTGCTAATAGTCGTACGTGTCAGCGTCTCAGGAATCAAGTGCACTCTGAACTCGCCCGTCTCTGGCCAGATTTCACCCACGGTAAGCGAGATGCCATCAAGGGCCACGAAGCCCTTCTCGAATACGTAGGTCACCCAATCACGTCCAATGCGCAGCCGCAGGTCGTGGACACCGTTGGCAGTCTCGACGGCGATTACCGTTCCGATAGTCGAGATGTGGCCCGAAACAAGGTGGCCACCGATCTCATCGCCCAGCTGTGCAGAGCGTTCCAGATTCACTGTCGCACCCTCCGTCAGCCGTTCACCGAGCGTTGTGCGGGCTAACGTTTCGGCGATGACGTCGAACTCTAGGACATTCCCGGCGACAGCGCTGACTGTCAGACAGACGCCGTCTACTGCAACGCTCGCTCCCACCGCGATTCCAGCAGCGAAGCCGTTAGGCGGCGTAATCGCTATACGCTGCATACCTGTAGCATCGCTGGCGCTCCGCACACGCCCGGTGGCAATTACGATGCCAGTGAACATACTACTCCTGGCCAAAGTCGCGCAGGATACGCGCCACGATTTTGCGCGTTCCCGCTAGGCCATGTTCCAGCTTCGGCAGACGCATGACCTTCACCATGTGACCACGTTCGGCAAGCTTCGCCTCCAAGGCTTTGGACTCGAACATATCCTGGTCGTATCCCAGCGCGATAATATGAGGCTTGATTTCTTCCACAACGATATCGAGCATGTTGCCCTCGCGCCCCACAATAGCTTGGTCGACTGGCTTCAACGACGCTACCATCTCGGCGCGCACAGCGGCCGACACTATCGGCTCGCGCTTCATACGCCGCACTGTCGCGTCGTTGGCTACGATTACCACCAGTTCGTCGCCTAGTTCCCTCGCTGCTCGCAGGAAGTGGATGTGCCCGGGATGTAGCAAGTCGAAGACCCCGGTGGCTACTACGCGCTTTCGTTCCACACGGCAACAATTTCATTCCCCTCCAAAAAAGGATAGCCCCGAGATTCAGCCCACGCCGCAGCCGCTTCAGGCGGCAGTCTTCCCCCATCGTCAGCGAGCATCTCGCAGCCCAAGGCAACTGGCAGTAGCTCCGCCATAGCAACGAGCGCAATCATCAGCTCAGTGTGCCCCTGCCGCTCGGCCAGCCCGTCGGGATGTGTGACGCAGATCGGTACATGACCCGGAGACCGGAACCGCTCGCCCAGCAACAGTTGCGCTGCGTCCGGTTCCAACTCCGCAGCGACCAGTTCGCTAAAGGCAATGATAGTGCGTGCACGGTCTCGATCAGTGATGCCAGTGTAGGTATCGCGCGCGTTCAGCCAGAGTGAGAACGATGAACGGCCGTCATACGGCAAGTCATGTGCTTCGAGGCCCACCAACGCCGGGTAGTCGACAGCTGCTGAATTGAGAACAGCGTCCATGAACGGCAGCCCTAATCGCTGTGCGGCAGAATGCGCGACGGCGATGAAGACCAGTCCGCCACCGTGCTGCCGCAGCAGTCGCACACTGTCGGGAGTGGCATGCTGAGCGGCGAAGATAATGTCAGTTTCTCCTTCACGTCCTGGAGCGTCGTAGAGCAGCAGTGGCTCGCCTGCCCGCAGCACCTCGCACGCAGTGTCCAGACCGTCAGTTAGCTTTGCGTCCACGTCGCGCGACCTGCCCACCATCTTAAACGGTTGCGTAGATACATATTATTGCGTAATAGGCTAAGCTTGCTCAAATAGTGCGTGCTCCAGACGCACCGTCCCCGACGATAATTTGCTGACGTAGCGTATGCACTCCAAATCGCCCGCGGCGAGCAGTGCTAGCATTAGCGCGCCAGTCTCACGGTTGCAGGTCGTCTGCATTCCATCGACGAAGTTGAAAATGTGGTGCCCACCATTCAGCGCCTGTGGCTGTTCTGTCAGGTCGTACACCAGCAGCAACCGCTGTTCTCCCACCTCCGAGTCATGTAACAATGAGTAGTCGCCCGGACCGTAGCACTCGTGGCGGCAACTGCGCAGCTCCCAGCGCGCGGCGGTCGCCTGCGCTAGCCATTCTGCCAGTAGCGACGAGTGCCATAGTTCTGCGAGCAGCGCAGGGCCAGTTGCACGGACCGCGAATCCAGGACGCTCCTCGCGCTCGAGGTGCTTAGCAGGCGGCAATTGCCCCAGCGACTCTATGAGGAAACTGGAGAGCTGCACAACGCGCTCTAGTGTCAATTGTTCACTGACGGTGGCGAGCGTCGCGGAGTCGTACCATGCAGATGTAATAGTGAAATCAACCATGATACCATCCTGTTACTGTCAGCCGCTGTACATCTCCAATGACTTCGGCGACCTGGTGCCACGACCGTGGCGAAACGCGGAACAACACTAGTGAGTTGAACTCCGGTACTATGCGCTTTACGACACTGCTAGCAACGTTTTCAAGTGAAGAGAACAGCTCCAGCGCGCCACCATCACTCTCGCGCAGCCCGCGCGTTAAGTGCAACGAGTAGGCAATCTGTCGGCCCGCGACACGGTCATCGTGTGGCAGCAGGAAATCGCCTTGTGTATAGACATAGGCTGCCATGTCGATGTGGGACAGTGGTGGTGTTCTGAACGCCGCCGCAATCTGGGAACACCATATGGAATCGCCCAACGCAGTGTACAGTCCCATCAGCTGCTTGGCAGTACCCAGCTCGCGCGTCGAGGAGTAGCTGAAGAGGTCTGCCTCGCCTGGCTCGAACTCCTGCCCTGCGAGCCACTCCAACTCGTCCGCGATAGCGTCGAGGTCTAGAAAATTGCGGAGGATTGCGTGGGGGAACGGATGGTCAATTACGTCAATATCGGAATCAAAGCTGCGCATCAAGCCACCCGCGCATGCCACGAACCGACCCCAAGTGCGTGCCGGTTTGATGCAGTCCCATACTCACCTCGGTCTGCGTTAGCCCAGGTCGCTCTGCTAGCAGCCGCTCCGTTGTTGCGGCTGCATCCTCGCCGGTTGCAATGCCTTCGGCTATGAGTGTAAGCCATGCCTCGAACTCCCTACGTACTTGTGCGATAGCTGTCCCATCTCTGGCTGCACGTGGACCAAAATGGGTGTAGTGCAGCCACTCCATGTCGAGCGCTGCCAACCGGTCAAGCGACTCTAGCGCGAGTGCATGATTATAGCGCGGCGGTGTGACTGGGAACGCGTGGTCCAGTCCGGG
>Ga0208406_1001109_pt1 | contig 10514 bp, 9 predicted proteins | sample ETNtaG_15_FD_185769 | JGI IMG/M metagenome (GOLD analysis project Ga0208406, IMG submission 185769) | Marine microbial and viral communities from oxygen minimum zone, Eastern Pacific Ocean - ETNP201302PF89A (SPAdes) (version 2) | ecosystem: Environmental > Aquatic > Marine > Oceanic ...
ACCCACCAGTTGCTCACAACTAGGTGACGCGGTCAGAATCGGGCGGCGTGGATCCTTAAGCGGCACCCTTAGCGTACGCGGTATCCAGGGGCATGTCGCCTACCCCCACCTCGCAGACAATCCTATTCATTCCCTGGCCGATATCGTCAATGCCCTGGCCGCCTACCAGTGGGATCAGGGCAACCAGCACTTTCCACCAACCAGTTTTCAGGTCTCGAATGTGGCAGGCGGCACAGGCGCGGACAACGTAATACCCGGGGCTGCCACCGCCAACTTCAATTTGCGCTATTGCCCAGTTTCGACCGTCGAGATCATCCACGCTACGGTCAACGATATCTGCAGGCAACATTGTGAGAATTTCGAGATCGACTGGCAGAAGGCCAGCCTGCCCTACCAGAGTGTTCGTGGTGCACTGCTCGCAGCAACCACTTCGGCCATCCAAGCAGAGACCGGCCTTGAGGCAAAGCTTTCAACCGATGGTGGCACCTCGGACGGGCGCTTCATCGCCCCGACTGGAGCTGAAGTGGTCGAGTTCGGCCCTGTCAATCGAACCATCCACCAGGTGGATGAGCAGGTCGCGAGTGCCGAACTCGACGCCCTGGCCACGATCTACCAGCGGATACTGGCCAACCTGCTGACCTGATCCCCGGCCGGCCAGCTCGGGTGGCGGCTTACCAAACCGTAATCTGACGTTTACCTTGTCGTAAGGTGCTTTGCAGTAGGGTTCCCCTGTACTGAACACTCACAGTTGAAGAGGAAACCCGTCATGCGACAAGCTACCCGAACCAACACCCACCCGGTGCTCAAACTGACCGTCATCGCCATGGCCTCCGCACTCGCTGCCGGCGCGCTGCTTTACGCCGGTAGGGCCGCCACTGCCGTACCGGAAACAGCCCATGTTGCAGTGACCGCGCCCGTGGCCCCCGCAGCGGGTTTCGCCGACCTGGTTGAGCGAGTGCGGCCAGCCGTGGTCAATATATCGACCCGCTCCACACAGCCTGTCTCAACCAGAGGGCGCGGCAATGATCACGGGCCTTCTTTTAAGCGCCGTCAGGGTCCCGCTTCTCGCTTCCCGACAGACCCGCAGCTGAAGGAGTTCATGCACCGCTTCTTCGGCAAGCGTTTTGGCGACAGACAACAGGGGCCAATGAGGCATCTGGAAGCCCGCTCACTCGGCTCGGGTTTCATCATCGATGACAGTGGCCTGGTCGTCACCAGCCAACACGTGATCGACAACGCTGATGAAATCGAAGTAATACTGGACGACGGACGCTCCTTTCCGATCAGCATCCGCGGCCAGGATGAGCGTACCGATATCGCGCTGCTGCAGATCGAATCCACCGAGCGATTCCCGCACTTGGTCCTCGGCGATTCCGACACCGCCCGGGTCGGTGACTGGGTGGTCGCTATCGGCAATCCCTTTGGCCTTGGCGGCACCACGACCTCGGGCATCGTTTCGGCACGGGGTCGAAATATCAACAGCGGCCCGTACCTCGATTACATCCAGATCGATGCCCCTATCAACCGGGGCAACTCCGGCGGGCCGCTATTCAACCAGGCCGGCGAGGTGATCGGGATAAATACGGCAATCTATTCCCCCAACGGGGGCAGCGTCGGTATTGGCTTCGCTATTCCGGTTAATCTGGTCGCGGACGTCATCGGGCAGTTGCGTGACAGCGGCCAGGTGACACGGGCCTGGCTGGGGGTGCGTATTCAGAAAGTCGGGCCGGACATTGCCGAGAGTTTTGGCCTTGAAAAACCCCGCGGCGCATTGGTCGTACAAGTGACCCCGGGAAGCCCGGCCGAAAATAGCGGGCTGCTGCCAGGCGACATCATCCTGGCTTTCGATGGCAAGCCGATCAAGCGCATGAGGCAACTGCCCCGCCTTGTTGCCGCAACCGCACTGAGCAGCCCGGCAAACCTAAAGGTCTGGCGTAACGGCAAAACGCTTGCCATTGTTACTGAACTAAAGCCCATGGCAGATACTCAACCACTGGCCGCCGCAAAAGACGCGCCAGCGGCCAGGCTCGGGCTCACCCTCTCGCCATTGGACCAAGCCGCGCGCCAGCGCCTGGGCGCAGATCGCGACGGCGTCCTGATCCGCGAGGTCGCGCCGCGCAGCGCTGCTGCCCGCAAGGGCTTACAGGCCGGCGACATCATCCTGCAGGTCGGCCGGGAACTCGTACACTCTCCCACCGACGTCATCAACCAAGTGCAGTTGGCAAAGGAACGGGATCACCGGTCGGCGCTGCTGCTGATCGAACGCAACGGACTGGAGCGATTCGTCGCCATCCGCCTCAGCTAGACTCCTTCCGCCTTTGGCCGGGACCCCGGTCCCGGCCCTTTTCTTTGCTCGGGTACAATCCAGCGCCCCAGGGTGTTTCAAGAAAAATTGCTTGCCCGTGCACATTCTGCTGATTGAGGACGACCCTGACACAGCTCGTCATGTGAGCAACGGCCTGAAAGAGGCCGGTCACGTCGTGGACGTCGCCGATAACGGCAGCGACGGGCTGGCGCTCGCCAGCAACGAGGCCTATGACGTGCTGGTGATAGACCGGATGCTGCCTGCCATGGACGGGTTGAGCGTCGTCAACCAGTTGCGCGATGCCGACAACCCCGTGCCAGTATTGATCTTGAGCGCACTGGGCGATGTCGACGACCGAATCGCGGGGCTCAAGGCCGGCGGTGATGACTACCTGGCCAAACCCTTTGCTTTCGGGGAACTGCAAGCGCGGATCGAGGCCCTGGCTCGTCGCGCCAGCCAGCGCACCACGGTGACCCAACTCAAGGTAGCTGAACTAGAAATGGATGTGCTTGCCCGACGCGTGCGTCGCGGTGATAGCGTCATCAATCTGCAACCTCGCGAATTTCGCCTGCTGGAGTACCTGATGCGTCACAACGGTCAGGTCGTAACCCGAACCATGCTGCTCGAAAACGTCTGGGACTACCACTTCGACCCGCAGACCAACGTGATCGATGTGCACATCAGCCGCCTACGCTCGAAGATTGACCGCGACTTCCCTGTGCAGTTGCTGCATACAGTGCGCGGAGCGGGGTATATTCTGCGTGAACCCGAATAGTTTTCTTCGCAGTTCGACTTTTCGCCTGGCCCTGCTCTACGTCGCCCTGTTTACGGCGTCGGTACTGCTGTTGTTCAGTTTTATCTACTGGTCCAGCGTGCGCTATATGGCGGCCCAGACCGATGCCGCCATCAAAACGGAGATCAACACACTGGCCGAGCGTTACGAGGCTCGCGGTCTAGCCGGGTTGCGGCGGCTGATCTCGGCGCGAGTCGAGCGTCAGCGACCAACCGGTACCTCGGTCTACCTGCTAACCGATGCCGGGGGGCAGGTGATTGTCGGCAACATCGACCGTTGGCCACGGGTGCAAGCGCAAAACGGTTGGCTGGATTTCAACCTGGAGGCGCGGAGCCTCGATGATGTCAGTGTACACCCGGCCCGGGCCCGCCAATTTCGCCTGGCCGGGGGTTTTCGACTGTTGGTCGGGCAAGACATCCAGGAACTCAAAGTCGCCCGCTTGCGCGTGATCACCGCACTCGGCTGGGGTATAGGCCTGACTCTACTGTTGGGGCTCGCCGGCGGCTTCTTCATCAGCCGGCGGATGCTCAACCGCATCGACTCGATCAACGAAACCAGCCAGCGGATCATGCAAGGAGAACTGAGTCACCGGGTGCCGACCGATGGCAGCGGTGACGAATTCGATCAACTGGCCAACAACCTCAACCGCATGTTGGACCAGATCGAAAGTTTGATGGAGAGCATCCGTCAGGTATCGGACAATATTGCCCACGATCTCAAGACGCCCCTGTCACGGCTGCGTCAACGCCTGGAAGCCCTGCATGACCAGCCCACGCAAAATAATGCGCAGCTGCCGGCACTCGACCAGGCCATCAGTGAAGCTGATCAGCTACTGGGCACCTTCAATGCTCTGCTGCGCATTGCCCGCATCGAGTCCGGCCCACAGCAGGCATCGCTGTGCGAGATACGCCTGGACGCCGTGGCTGCAGACGTAGTCGAACTGTACGAGCCGCTAGCTGAGGAGAAACACCAGCGCCTGGTGTTCCGCGCCGCGGCCGAGCCGATTGTATTGGCTGATCGCGACATGCTGTTCCAAGCGCTTGCCAATCTGCTGGACAACGCAGTTAAGTACACCCCGCTCGGCGGCATTATTGAGGTGGTCGTAGCACAGAGCGACGATGGCCCCAGCGTCGCTGTCGGTGACAGTGGCCCGGGCGTAGCCACCGCTGACCGGGAGAAAATTTTTCGGCGCTTTTACCGACTCGATAGCAGCCGCTCGAGTGCCGGCAACGGCCTAGGCCTCAGCCTGGTCGACGCCGTCGTCCGCCTGCACCGGGCCCGCATCGACCTTGACGACAACGATCCGGGTCTGCGGGTAACGCTAACTTTTGCCACAAACGGGGCATGAACGCGGCCGTTTACCACTCCCACCCGCATTCGCTGAAGGTTGCTTCGAGCAACCCGGACGATAACGAGTCCGGCTCGACAAGCGTCACTGCAGGGATTCAGCTACACGGGATGGGAATTCGCTTTTGGCAGAGGTGAGGGATTGCACCTTCAATGGGTCTCGAAACCCTGTCGTTGTCTGTTGCGCATCACTCCTGTCATCCCTAACCACCATTTCATCCCCTCATCTCTTCTGTTTTGAATCACCAACACACAACTTGCCCCAATTAGAGGCTATTTTCAAGCGTCATTACCAGCCAACAGCCAGAGGAGGCCGGGCCTCGGATCAAACACGGGCTCAAGCGATATCAGGGACCCGGTGGTAGCTAATATGCGGGATCTGGCAGCCCTTGGGCCACTCTTGCTCAGTGGGCGGTGCTCTGGGTAGTGGTGAGGGGCCCCACTCCCCGATCTGATCCAGGATCCGCTCGATCACCGGGGCGTCCTCAATAACTGCAAAAAATCGCATCTGGCCGCCACTAGCGTTACATTAATTCCTGTCCTACCTTTATTAATTTTACGATACCCATTTCCCTCGCTTTTTCTATAGGAAGTGAAATGACTTTCAACTCGTACATGGGACCATCAGGATAATAGTCAAAATTACGTTCATAAGCTCCCGAAACAATTTGATAATAATAGGGAGTGGTACTCTCCCATTGTAAATGATAATGGCCCGAAACAAGAAACATATATTCTTCCGCTGTTTCAGGGCGTTGAGATACGTTAGAGGGAAAAATGGCATCGGCCGTTGTGATTAATTTTTTTACGCCCTCGGATAAATAGAATTGTGTGCCTGAATGCTGTTGGAGGTAGAGTTGAATATTTTGACTATGATCGATTTCTCTTCTTTGATGAATGGATTCCGCAGCTTTGATCTGCCAGTTTAAATTAACCCCCAAAGCAATGATCAAAAGGGAGATAATTCCTTTTCGATAGAGCTTATTCGGAAAAAGACGAGTAACAAACATTCCCCCCCTTGCGGCAAGTACTGCCATAAAGGGAATCAAAATAATATAATTCCTCACGAACATTACTTTTTGGGTAGAAAAAAAAACAAAATAGAGCACCGGAAGTAACAAAAAAATAGTAGCGATGAAACGATTTTCTTTAAGAATGGAATAGCCCCCTATCAACATCAGTCCAAAAAATCCTAAAGCAATGGCCCCATATTTGGAAAACACAGCGACAGCAAGATATCCTGTCAGGACTAAAGCATGGTCAAGCCCAGGCGACACCGTATGATTAGGGTGCCCTCCTCGATAATGTGCCATTGAAGCCGCAAGATCCTGGAAAAAAAGGTATGGCTCTAAAACGGTTCCCGGAGTGCATACCAAATAAGCCGCCAAAAAAATAAAACTAAGTTTTAAAACTTCTTTTGTACCATAAAAATAGGATATTTTAGGGAAAGACCAATAAGCATAGAGAACAGGCAAAATTAAGAGCCCTCCCGGATACTTGGTACTACACCCTAGCCCTGCAATAAAAGCCGCCGTTCGTAACCAAATTATTTTTTCACGTTTTACTGCAATGATTGCACATAGCAGAGTAAGAATAGCGAACTGAGCAAGAAGGGCATCTGCTGCTATATAACGGGCGTGGTAAATATATTCCCAGGAGAACCCCAGCATTGCCGCAGCCAAAAAAGCTTCGTTCCAAGAGTTTCGCCACACTAAAATCAGGAAATAAATCCAGATCATAGAACATAATGAGAGCGCTAAGAACACACTACGCACTCTCAACTGTGATTCGTATGTTATTTCCTGATAAATCAGACCTTGCTTACAAGGAGTTAGAACACATTGCCATATATCGGGAAGGAGGCTCAATAAAGTCACATCATAAATCATTGAAGGATAAGTATAGTTTCGTGGCAACAATACTTGCTTTTCTATAGATCGACTCACCTTATCGAGCTGAAAGGCTTCATCAATGTGTCCTCCAAAATCAAGTCCCCAGTAGCCTGTCCAAAACACCGTAAGACACAGTAAGGCAAAGCACCCATGAGTCAATATCGTTTTGTTTTTCAGAAATTTAATCGGTTTAAGAGCCATGATAACTTTGATCTCAGAGAAAAGAGGGGTTATCGAACAAATGATTTTTCAAAATTGACTCGGCAATCCAACGATATACGGGATATCATCCGTTTTTCTAGGTGCTTCTTGAAGCAAGGTTGTACCGAGCCCATACTGTGTAAATACCTGTTCGGTAATTTGCCGAATTGAGCGTCCTGAACCGGAACAAATTAACACCAAATTCGGAGCCGCCGGATTTTTAGTCAGTTTCAGTAATTTTTGACAAATGGCCGGAGCTTCTAAAAAGTCACGAATATAACTGAGTCCGGGGATGGGAGAAAAATCTTTATTCTTCGCTCGGTTGTGAAGATTGGTTAATAAGAAACCAGGCCGCATCGCTTCTGATAAAACACTGAATACCCGAGCAATAGTTAGTTTGGTATTCGGATATTGCTCCGCAAGTTCCTTTAATGCATTTTCGGCAGCCAACTTCGTTTTTGAATAAACGGATCTGGGTCCTACGGGGGATTCCGGTGTGAGGACTTCTCTACATAAAGGAGGAGCAAAAACATGAGATGAGGAGACAAAAACAAAATGTTGGCAAGAGCTTTGGCAGGAAGCTTGAAACCATTTTTTCGCTCCTTCCACATTAATAGCATAGGCCAAGTCAGGGTCCGCTTCACAATCTCTCACAGAAACCAATCCTGCCAAATGAACAAAAGCCCATGCTTGTAGCGAAAGTGAGCAAATTTCATTTTTCATTTCTTCTATAGGGTGTTCCAAACGCGTATGGAGCGGATAGGGGCCTTCAGGCATAGAGGAGCCGATGCTTCCGGAGTGACCCGTATAGACGATATCATTGATTGTATTACTGAAATCGATATCTCCAGGCCACCTCAAAGAGTCCGGTAAGCGCAAAAAGGACCTCCTTCATATCTGTATTACTCACCCCTCTTTCTCGATTCACAAAAACAATAGGAAAGCTTTTAATCACAAAATCATTTTTAAGAAATGCAGCGATGGTTTCACTCAAATAGATATAGCCCTTATGTCGCTGGGGAACCTGACACATAAATTCTGCGGCTTGATTCGAATAAAACCGAAAACCATTCGTATAATCTGCGATTTTCCAATTAATTAGAATACGTGCTAAGAGATTTGCAATAAAACTGAAGATTCTTCTTTTTAAAGGCCAGCCGACAATCGTCCCGTCCGGATACCTGGATCCCATCACCATATCCGCTTCATTAAGAAGCTCCACTCCCTGAACAAGATCAGTGGGTGGGTGGGAGAAGTCACAATCCATTTCTACGAAAGCCTGAAAATCAGACACACTGTTGAGACCCCATTGGATGCCGGTTCTCACGGCTCCTCCGCGTCCGTCTTTTTTATCGCGAACAATCAAATGAATTCGGTGTTTTTGATCGGAACTCAAATTGTCAGTAAAGTTTTTGATTACCTCTGATGTGCCATCAGGGCTGTTATCATCAACCACACAGACAAAATAGCTTTCCCTCAATTCAAGAATTCTCTGTATTAATGCGGTGATATTTTCACTCTCATTATAACTTGGTAAAACAATCAGAGCCTTCATGATAAATGGCCTAGCTTTTCAAAAGCTTTTTCAAGCGTTGTTAAACTTGCCTCTAAGGAAGGGGAGCAACCAATCATGAATCCCCGCTCTAATAATTCATCCGCATTTTGAAGGCTTCTCGAAGTTCGATGGTCAACTAACTTTATGGCCGGATGTCGCGTCAGGTTTCCGGCAATGATGGCGCGAGTTTCTACCCCATTTTCTTCCAAAATAGTTTTGACCACATCAACACTTACTGGAGCGGTCATATTTAAAATGAAAGGAATACACATCCAGGAATGTTTTCGTTTTTTTCTTTCTGTTGGATTGGTGAAAGCATATTCTTTTCCGGGAACTTCCATCCAGGGCGCAAATTGTTGTGTCAATTGAATCACATGATTAGCGATTTTATTTCTGTTTTCTAGAAAAGAGTCCATTTTTTTGAGTTGTACCAATCCAATTGCGGCTTGTATTTCAATGGGGCGTACATTGTATCCTGGCAAAACAAATAAAAATCGGGAGTCAATTCCTGGGTATTGCCCTTCAAATTTCTTTTTGTCTTTGCGTTCTCGTATCCATCCGTGAGCCCGAAGGGAGCGAAAATCATCGGCCAATTCGTCATCATTGGTGATGAGGGAGCCCCCTTCAATCGTCGTCAGATGATGGGAGAAAAAATGAGACAGGCTTCCCCCATACCCAAATGTGCCGACATGCTGTCCTTGCTCAAACGCCCCAAAACTTTCGCAACAATCTTCAAACAAAACCAAGTCATGTTTTCTACAAAAATCAACGTACGGAGACATATCACATGCATATCCAAGCACGTGAATAAGAAAAAGTCCTCGAACTTTAGGAGAAAGAACTTCTGTAGCAGAATCCAAACTCAAGGATAAAGATTTTTGATCAATATCAACAAAAACAGGTTTCAACCCCAATTGAATTAGAGGCCAGACGGTGGTAGGCCATGCCAAGGCAGGCACCAATACTTCATCCCCCGATTTGAGAGGAGCCTTGGATGAATTCAGACGACGCAAGAGAGAATCGACAAGAAGCAGGTTGGCTGAAGAACCTGAGTTCACCATAATGGTTTGCTTCACCCCCAACCAATCTGCCAATGCTTTTTCAAAAGCCTGCACTTGCTGCCCCATCGTATAATGTCCCGACTGTAAGACGTCGATGGCGGCTTGAATATCTTCCGTGTCAAAATTATCAGTTGCTAAAGAGTATTTTGAAGGAGTCATAAATGGTATTGTTTCTTAAAAAGTTCGAGATCAGCATCCACCATGAGTTTTACTAGCTTTACAAAACGTGTTTTTGATTCCCACCCAAGACGCTCTCGCGCCTTTGAAGGATCGCCGACTAAAAAATCGACCTCTGTTGGGCGAAAATATTTGGGGTCTGTTTGTACGTATTTTTGATAATCCAGTCCTACATAGCTAAAAGCCAGTTCACAAAATTCTCTGACCGAATGAGTTTCCCCCGTCGCAATAATATAATCATCAGCCTTGTCCTGCTGAAGCATTAACCACATCGTCTCCACGTAATCCTTCGCATACCCCCAATCCCGTTTGGCTTCTAGATTTCCCATGAATAACTTTTCTTGTAGACCCAATTTGATGGCTGCCACTCCTCGTGTAATCTTACGAGTGACAAAATTAGACCCACGTCGGGGGGATTCATGATTAAAAAGGATCCCATTACAAATAAACAGATCATAGGCTTCCCGGTAATTCACTGCAATCCAATGGGCATACACTTTCGCAGCACCATATGGAGACCGGGGATAGAAAGGTGTTGTTTCTTTTTGTGGGTTTTCTTTCACCTTCCCAAACATTTCCGAAGAACCGGCTTGATAGAATTTGGGATTGAGTTTCAAACTGCGGATGATTTCAAGAATCCTCAGCGTTCCCAACCCCGTTACTTCTCCAGTGTATTCAGGGAGCTCAAAGCTGACCTGGACATGGCTTTGGGCCGCAAGATGGTAGATTTCGTCCGGTCGCACTCTACTTAATATTCGAGTAACAGCAGAGGAATCCGTTAAATCGCCATAGTGCAGAAAAAACGGAACTTCATGAGATAAACGGTTCTGTTGATCGAGATTAAGGAGATGGTCTATGCGTTCACGGTTAGACGTACTTGCTCGACGAACGACTCCGTGGACTTCGTAGCCTTTCCCTAATAGAAATTCGGCAAGATAACTTCCATCTTGCCCGGTAATTCCCGTAATTAATGCCTTTTTAGTCATACTAATATCGATTAAGTTGTTCGCGACGTCACCCCTTCTTGAGTAGCATCTGTGTCTAGAGTCCGGTTGCTACTGTAGCTGATTTCGTTGCTAACTGCTTAGCGTAGGCGGCAGGTGTCATCCCACCGAGACTGTCATGGTCTCGCTCTTCGTTGTATTCAAGCATCCATGCCCATGTGATCTCTCGTACTTCGTCC
>Ga0208406_1001113_pt1 | contig 10495 bp, 7 predicted proteins | sample ETNtaG_15_FD_185769 | JGI IMG/M metagenome (GOLD analysis project Ga0208406, IMG submission 185769) | Marine microbial and viral communities from oxygen minimum zone, Eastern Pacific Ocean - ETNP201302PF89A (SPAdes) (version 2) | ecosystem: Environmental > Aquatic > Marine > Oceanic ...
TTGTGACGTTCTTGCACTTACATCAAAATTTACATCTTCGTCCAACTTATCGATTGGTGTTTCTTTGACATCTTGGCTTCGAACAAATGTATTTTGAGCTAAATCCAATGTATCGGTATCTGCTAACAGTTGATAGTTCAAATCATACAATTGAACGCGATCTAAATTCTGAAATAGATATTTTGTAGATAACAAAAATTTTATAGTATCTTGTCTAGTAAATTTAATATTCAATCTGTTGATGTGATCTGAGGTATTGCTGATAATTTTCTGATGTTGATTGGATCTATTCTTGATTAAATTAGGTTTTGTGGTGCTTAAGTACAAAAAAGTAAAAACACTTAAAACCAAAAAAATAATTAAGTTAAAAATTAAAAATTTTAAGAGAATTGAACTTGATCTAAAAAAATTAATTTTCATTAACTAACGTTCCATCTGTACCCACTGCCATACCTCGTTTCAATTGCTGAAAAATTTTGATCTACTTTTTTGAATTTTTTTCTAATTCTTTTAACATGGCTATCTATAGTGCGATCTTCTATATCGGTATTATCTCTGTAAGCTATATCCATTAATTGTGCTCTCTCCTTAATAATTCCCGGTCTTTTTGCTAATTCTTTAACAATCAAAAACTCTGTTGTTGTAAGTTTTTCAGGTAAGGGGCTGCCATTCCATTCACACTCAAGTTGTGAAGGATCTAGTTTGAGTTTTCCATGTTTAATTAAATTTTTTGCTTCATCATTACTACCACTTCTTTTTCTTAACTGAACTCTTATTCTTTCAATAAGTATCTTGGTCGAAAATCCTCCTGATTTTTTTATAAAATCATCAGCTCCAAGTTTTAAACCCAAAAGCTCATCCACTTCTTCATCTTTGGAGGTTAAAAAAATTATTGGTATTGTAATTTTTTTTCTTAATCGTCTAAACAATTCTTCACCATCCATTCTGGGCATTTTGATATCTATAACTGCCAAATCTGGTGGATTTCTGCTAATACCTATCAGAGCATTTTCTGCGTCAATATAAGTTTGAACCTTAAATCCTTCGTTTTCCAAAGCCATGCTTATACTAGTAAGTATGTTTCTATCATCATCCACCAATGCGATTGTGTGACTCATAATTTAAAATACGCTTTATATAGAAATACTAAATTGTCACAAATTGGGCAAGTATAAGAACAATTAATACACTTCACCCCAATTATTACCCGAATTTACATTAACTTCTAATGGAATTGAAAACATATGATGTTCAGATTTTGAAATTGATGCCATTGCTTCTTTAACAGTTTTTTTTACATATTCTTCATCTTTTTCTAAACATTCAAATATAAGTTCATCATGTATTTGTAACAACATCTTTGTTTGTAATTTTTTATCTTCTTCAATTAATCGATTTATTTTTATCATAGCTAGTCTAATAATATCTGCTGCAGAGCCCTGTACTGGGGCATTAATTGCTGCTCGTTCTTGAAAGCTTCTAATACTAAAATTTTTATCATTGATGCCTCTAAGATGAATTCTCCTACCAAAAATATTACTAACATAACCTTGTTTTCTACACACGCTTATTGTTGAATTCATATAATCTTTTATTTGGGGAAATTTTTTAAAATAAGCATTTATAAAATCTAAAGCTTCTTGGTTCGATACTGAAATTTGTTTAGCTAATCCATATTGGGTAATTCCATAAATGATACCAAAATTAATTGTTTTGGCCTTTCTTCTAAGATCTTCATTAACTTTATTAATTGGTACATTAAAAACCTGACTTGCTGTCAAACTATGAATATCTTCATTATTTTTAAAAGCTTTTTTTAATTCTTTTACATCGGCCATATCAGCTAAAATTCTCATTTCTATTTGATTATAATCAGCGGAAATCAAAACATTTTTTTTATCAGCAATAAAAGCTTTTCTAATTTCTTTTCCTTCATCTGATTTAATTGGAATATTTTGTAAATTTGGATCACTAGAAGCCAGTCTACCAGTATTCGTAGCTGCCAATAAAAAAGATGTGTGCACTCTTTTTGTTTTCTTGCTTATATGACCTTGTAATGCATCTGAATAAGTATTTTTAAGCTTTGAAATTTGTCTCCATTCTAACACTAAATTAGGAAATTCATGTCCTGAAAGAGCAAGATCTTCAAGTATATTAGCACTCGTTGCTAAACCTCCCTTTTTTGTTTTTTTTAATTTAGCAATTTTAAGTTCATTGTAAATTATTTCGCCAAGTTGTTTTGGAGAAGCAATATTAAATTCTTTGCCAGCTATTGAGTATATTTTTTTTTCTATCCTTTTTAATTTATCTTCAAAATTTTTAGAAAGTTTTTTAAGATATATGTCGTCAACCTTGATACCATTAAACTCTAGTTTAGATAGTAATTTTACCATAGGCTTTTCAAAAGTTTCGTAGATTTTATTTAATTTTTCCTCATCAAGTCTTGCTCTAAGATGATTGTAAAGTCTCAACGTTACATCAGCATCTTCTGCCGCATACTCGGTAGCTTTGTCTAATGCAATATCAGAAAAATTCAATTTATTTTTTCCAGTACCAACTAATTCTTTATAAGAAATAGTTTTGTGATTCAGATGAATTTCGGAAAGCGTATCTAAATTGTGTCTATTAGTTCCAGCATCTAATGTATATGAAATTAACATTGTGTCTTCTAGAGGATTAATTTCGATATTATTTTGACTAAGAATAAGAAAATCAAATTTAATGTTTTGGCCAACTTTTTTTATACTTGGATCTTCTAATATTGGTTTAATTTTTTTTAATACTATTTCTTTTTTCAAACCTTTAATATTTTTATGGGCTAATGGTATGTAACAAGCTTTATTTGGTGCATAACTAAACGAAACACCAACAAGATCAGCATCTAAAGGATTAAGTGAAGAGGTTTCTGTATCAACAGCAATGACTGATTGTTCACTTAGAGTTTTTACCCATTTATCTAAAACTTTTTCATCAGTAATACTTTCATAACTTTTAACATTAATTGTATCTGACTGTATTTTAGGATTGTCTGATTTAATTTTTTTATTTTTTATCTCACCATAAAAACTTATTACTCTACTTAATAATTTATTAAACTCCATTTCTCTTAAGAACTCATAAAGTTTGTCTTTTTCAACATCTTTTAAAAAAAAACTGTTAGGATCATCTCTAACCGGAGCATCATCTTTAAGGGTAACTAGCTTTCTGCTTAAAAGAGCTTTATCTTTATTTGCCAATAACGTTTCTCTTCTTTTATTTTGAGGTATTTCTTCAGCTTTTTCTAAAAGTGTATCTAATGTTTTGTACTTATTGATAAGTTCGGAAGCTGTCTTTATACCTATGCCCGGAACACCTGGAATATTATCTGAAGAATCTCCAGCTAAAGACTGTACATCAATAACCTGATTAGGTTTAACTCCAAATTTTTCAATAACTTCTTTTTCACCCAAGACTTTACTTTTCATGGGATCATACAATCTAATATCATCAGAAACCAATTGCATTAAATCTTTATCAGATGAAATAACTGTTACTTTGGCTCCTGCTTTAATAATTTGTTTTGCGTAAGTTGCTATCAAATCATCAGCTTCGTAATTAGGTAATTCTATAGATGGCAAATTAAATGCTTTTACTGATTTTCTAATATATTCAAATTGAGGAACAAGGTCTTCAGGTGTTTCAGTTCTGTTAGCTTTATATTCTTTATAAATATCATTTCTAAAATTTTTTCTTGCAGAATCAAAAATTACGGCAAAATGCGTTGGCTTATAGTTTGATTCATCAGATCTTACTTCTGCTAATAATTTAAATAACATAGAGCAAAATCCACTTATTGCTCCAGTCGGCAAACCATCACTTTTTCTCGAAAGAGGAGGTAATGCATAGTATGCTCTAAAAATATAACCAGAACCATCAATAAGATAAAAATGGTCAGTTTTTTTTATGGAATTCATAGATTAATATTAACCTATTTTAATTATTGTTATGGATATATAACAGTTAAATCGTCATGGATAAAAAAAGCGCATTAAAAGTTGAAAAATTAACTAAAATTTATTCAATGGAATCCTCAAATGAGGTTAAAGCCTTAAACAATTTAAACTTGGAGGTGAAAGAAGGTGAAATTTTTGGATTGCTTGGTCCTAATGGCGCTGGAAAAACCACTTTTTTAAATATCCTTGCTGGCACAGTTATAAAAAATTCTGGAAGTGTTAACGTTTGGGGTTTTGATTTAGATAAAAATTCAAGAGAAGTTAGGGCATCCATTGGAATTGTTCCTCAGGAAGTAAACCTTGATGCATTTTTTAGTCCCAAGGCTCTCCTGGAGCTACAAGCAGGACTTTATGGAATACCAAAAAAAGACAGAATAACAGATACAATATTAAAATTAGTTTCTCTTGAAAAACAAGCTAACTCTTATGCAAGAAGTTTATCTGGAGGAATGAAAAGAAGATTATTAATAGCCAAAGCAATGGTTCACAGACCTCCTATTTTGGTTTTGGACGAACCAACTGCCGGTGTTGACGTTGAATTACGCCACAACTTGTGGAACAATGTAAGGGCGCTTAATAGGCGTGGTGTAACAATAATATTAACTACCCACGCAATATATGAAGCACAAGAAATGTGCAACAGAATAGCAATTCTCAATAAAGGAAATTTGGTGACATTAGATACAACGGATAATCTCTTGGATAGTATAAAAACAAAAAAAATTATTTTTAAAGTAAAAAAAATAATCGATATTATTCCAAAAGATTTAAACGGAATAAAATTTTCTTATAGACCAAACAACGAAGTAACTGCTTTATATGAAAGAAAAAAACATAAAATAGAAGAAATAATAAACAAAGTTAAAAATACGGGAATGGAAATCTATGACATTTCGACTGACGAAGGTGATTTAGAAGATGTGTTTATTCATTTAACAAAAGGCTAGATTTTTTATAAAAAAATTGTATTGTACAAGTTATGGAAGCAATTAGTAAAACTTCAAGAATAGAAAAAATTGTTAAACTTACATTAGTAGCAATAATTGGAACTGCTCTCATTACAATATCTGCAAAAATAAAAATTCCTTTTTATCCAATTCCTATGACCATGCAAACTTTTGTAATTTTGTTGATTGGAGTAACTTTGGGCTACAAAATGGGACTTGCAACTGTAGGACTTTATCTATTTGAGGGAATAATAGGCCTGCCAGTATTTGCATCTTCTCCGGAAAAGGGAATTGGAATAGCATACTTTATTGGTCCAACAATGGGTTACTTAATAGGTTTTTTAGTTGCTGTTTATTTTGCTGGTTTATTTAAATATGACAAAGGAATAATAAATACTTTTTTAAAACTAATATTTTCTGTAAGTTTTATTTATATACTTGGTTTAGTTTGGTTAGGTGTATTAATTGGGTGGGATAAACCAATATTTAAGTTGGGTGCTCAACCATTTCTATTAGCTGAACTGCTTAAAATTTTATTGCTATTATTTTTAACTCCAATGTTGTTAAAAGTAAAAAAGTTAATAAAAATTACCTAGGAGATCTTTTAGAAAGAATCCTTTGCAAAGTTCTTCTATGCATTTTCAATCTTCGCGCTGTTTCTGAAACATTTCTATTGCACAATTCAAAAACTCTATGAATATGTTCCCATTTAACTCTGTCAGCAGACATGGGGTTTTCGGGTGGCCTAGCTTTCTTTTCTGACGGGGCTAGAAGAGCATTCTCTATATCATCAGCATCTGCGGGCTTAGGAATATAATCTATTGCTCCTGCTTTGATGGCAGCAACTGTTGTAGGTATATTGCCATAACCGGTAAGTAACACAACTCTACTATTTTTTCTTATTTTTTTAATTTCTTTGACTACTTCCAATCCATTTCCATCACTTAAGCGAAGATCGACTATAGCAAACGCGGGCGGTGAGTCTTTTGCCCGATCTATTCCATCTTTTACACTCTCAGACTGTGTTACTTGAAAACCTTTTTTTTCCATAGCCCTGGATAATCTGTCCCTAAAAGGTTTGTCGTCGTCAACAACAAGTAGCGATTTATCAACAAAATCGGCGATTTTCTGATTATTTGTTTCCTCTTGTTTAGTTTTCATTTTTTTATTTTTTAAATTTAAACTATCACATTTTTAAATTCAAAAGAAATTTTTGGAGAGTAAATTAATGCTTTACATTACTTGTCATTTCTATAAAAAGCGAAATTAAGGATTTTTTTTTTATTTTTTATTAAACAATAAAAGGGATACATGAGATGCAAAAATTTAATTCGGTTGATGAGCTGGTTAACGTTATTCGACCAGTAGACCCGATTTATTGCATTAGACCTAATTCTATAAAATCAGCATGTAACTGGTTTAGAAAAAATTTTCCAGGACAAATTCTTTACGCGGTAAAAACTAATCCAAATGAAAAAGTAATTAAATATATTAGTGAAAGTGGTATTAAGCGATTTGATGTTGCTTCAATTAATGAAATTAAATTAATTAGAAAAATTATTCCTGAAGCACGCGCTTATTACATGAATACTGTAAAAAGCCGTGAACATATTCGAGAAGCCTATTTTAATTATAATATTAAAGATTTCGCTCTCGATACCAAAGAAGAACTTCAAAAAATTATTGAATCTACTTCTAGCGCTAAAGATCTAATTTTATATATTAGAGTTTCTATTTCTAACGAACATGCAGAAATAGATTTATCAAAAAAATTTGGAGCACTTCCTAGTGAAGCCCTGGGTTTGTTAAGACTTGCTAAAGCACATGCGTTTAAAGTTGGTTTAAGTTTTCACGTGGGCTCACAATGTATGCACCCTATTTCGTACACCAAAGGAATTCGAGATTTGGGAAATATAATTAATAAAACAAAGATAATACCAGATATTATTAATATTGGTGGAGGCTTTCCATCTATTTACCCCGATTTGCAACCACAACCTCTTGAAAATTATATAAGTGAAATAAAAAAAAGTTTCAGTAATTTGAAATTAGAAAATAAATCAGAACTATTATGTGAGCCGGGAAGAGCACTCGTTGCAGAAAGTGGATCTTCGATAGTAAGAGTAGTTTTGAGAAAAAAACAAAAACTTTATATCAACGACGGAACTTATGGCAGTTTATTTGATGCTGGTGTGCCTAATTTTGTTCTTCCTACAAGGATGTTAACTAACGGAAGAATGACTTCAAAAAAATTAACCGCTTACAGCTTGTATGGACCAACGTGTGATAGTATAGATTATATGAAAGGTCCTTTTGTCTTACCGAATAATTTAAAAGAAAGAGACTACATTGAAATAGGGCAGCTTGGTGCTTATTCTTTAACTTTCAGAACTAAATTTAATGGTTTTTATTCTAATCAAATTTTTGAAGTGCATGACAAACCTATAATGTCAATGTACGAAAAGGATAGTTCCTCTCGTTATCTTGTTGCTTAAATGAATAACCAAAAAAATCGGAAGTTAGGTCATAATAAAAAGACCTTTCTAGAAAAACCAGTAGAACACATTGATATTACTTCTTTCGATTCTCGAAAAATTATTGAATCTATGAGTAAAATGTCCTTTACGTCTCGAGACACAGCAAAAGCTTCGAGTATTTATAATGAAATGTTATCAAATAAGAATTGTACTATTTTCTTAACCTTGGCTGGTTCTACTTCTGCAGCTGGTTGTATGAAAATATATTCCGATATGATTAAATACAACATGATTGATGTAATAGTTGCTACAGGTGCTTCAATTATTGATATGGATTTTTTTGAGGCATTAGGTTTTAAACACTATCAAGGCTCTCAATATCAAGATGATTCACAACTAAGAGAAAATTATATAGATCGAATATACGATACTTATATAGATGAAGAACAGCTTCAACTCTGTGATAAAACTATTTGTACTATAGCTGATAGTTTAGAGCCAAAATCTTATACTTCTAGAGAATTTATAAAAGAAATAGGAAAATATTTAAAAACTGAATCTAAAAAGAAAGATTCTTTAATAGAAATGGCCTACAACAATGATGTTCCGATTTTTTGCCCAGCTTTTACAGATTCAAGTGCTGGATTCGGTTTGGTCATGCACCAGGAAAAAAATCCACACAAATGCATAACAATCGATTCAATCAGAGAATTTAGAGAACTAACTGAAATCAAAATAAGGTCAAAATCTTCAGGTCTTTTTATGATTGGGGGTGGGGTTCCAAAGAATTTCGTACAAGATACGGTTGTTTGTGCTGAACTTTTGGGAAAAAAAGTGAATATGCACGAATATGCTGTACAGATTACAGTAGCAGATACTAGAGATGGCGCGTGTAGTAGCTCTACACTTAAAGAGGCAAGTTCGTGGGGTAAGGTAGATACTTCAAAAGAACAGATGGTTTTTGCTGAAGCTACCAGTGTTCTTCCTTTAATAGCTAGTGATGCTTACCATCGCAACTTTTGGAAAGAAAGACAACGTAAAAGTTTTTCAAACATATTCGGTTAAAAATTGAAATATATTTCAAATAAAAAAGGATTTCTTGGAATCGATAGTAGAAATAATGAGAAAGAAAATGTAGTTGTTGTGCCTTTTGGACTTGAAAAAACTTTAAGTTATGGCGGTGGAACAAGTAAAGGTCCAGCAGAAATAATAAAAGCCTCTCACCAAGTAGAACTCTTTGACGAAGATTTAAACAAAGAACCTTATAAATCTATAGGAATTAAAACTTTAAAATCTTTTCCTATAAAAAAAGATATAGCTGATGCGCTTAAACAAATTGAAAATATCAACAAATTATTATTGGATAAAAAAAAATTTCCTTTAGTTTTGGGAGGTGAACATTCTCTAACCCAGGGAGCAATTAGACCCTTTGTTAGAAAATTTGATAAATTGTATTTACTTCATTTTGATGCGCATGCAGATTTGAGGAATAGTTATAATGGCAATAAGTTTTCACACGCATCTGTAATAAGAAGATGTTTAGATAATTTAAATGTGAATGTTGTCTCTTTTGGCATAAGAAATATTTCACAAAGTGAAAATTTCTTTTTAAAAAAAAATAATAAAAGAATAAAAATATTCTGGGCAAAAGATAAATCAAAATGGAATTTAAACCAGTTAAAAAAAATTCTTAAAAATAAAAAAGTATATTTAACTTTTGACGTTGATGGTCTAGATTCAAGTTTGATGCCAGCAACAGGAACCCCTGAACCTGGTGGTTTGTTTTGGGACGAAACAATTAACATTATAAAGACAGCGGCAAAATCTGCTGACATTGTGGGGGCAGATATAAATGAACTCTCTCCTATGAGAGGATTTAATTCCTACAACTTTTTAATTGCAAAATTAGCTTATAAAATTATTGCTTATTCTTTTGAATTTAAGAAAGTTAGATAGAGTGTAAACTGCTTGTCGCCCACTGGATCGTAACCATTGCACCATTAGTTTTAGAACATCTATCAAATGCAATAGTTGCATTCTTTCTCTCTAAAAGAGTTTTTCCAATGAATGTTCCAAGACCCAGTCCTGATTTAGAGTTAATTTCGTTGTTCTTCGATCTTATATAAGGTTCACCTAATATATCTACAACGTCAAGTGGAAAGCCTGGACCGTCATCGCAAATTTTTACTTTGGTAATCTTATTATTACTTTCTAAAGTAATTTCTACAAACGATTTACTGTATTTCACCGCATTGCCGATAAAATTTCTTAGTCCATAAGTAATTTCTAACGTTCGTTTAATACGTGGATTAACTTCATTTTTATTCTCTATAACCAATAATTTTTTTTTTGATATTTCTCTAAATGATCTAACAATTTCATTTAGTAATTCGTTTAATTTCATGTCATTAAAAAAATTATCTTTTTTTAAAGTATCTTGAGATAATTTTTTTAAAATTTCACCGCATCTTTTTGTTTGGGTTAGAAGTAAGTTAACATCTTTTGAAAATTTAGAGTTTTTTCCAATTTCTTTTTCTAATTCCTTAGCAACAACGGTAATTGTTGATAGAGGCGTGCCCAAAGAATGTGCTGCGGCAGCGGCTTGGACTCCGATGGATTCTAATTCATGTTCTTTGGCTAAAATCAACTCTAACTTATTTAATGCTTCAATTCTTTTTCTTTGTTCCCTTCCAAACCTTGCTCCAAAATAGGTTAAAAAAACTAGTCCTATAATTACTGCGGCTGGAATTGCATACAAATAGTAATTCGGTACATGAAAATGCAAATCACCAGGGCGGGGCAAAGGAAGATGATATAGGGTTAATATTAGTAAAATAATTATTGTAACGAAAGACAGATATAAAGTACTTTTCAAATTTAAAAATGTTGATGACACTATTGCAGGAATAATTAATAAAATCGTAAATGGATTTGTTATACCTCCTGTAAAATAAAGTAATACAGCTAATTGAATAAGATCGTATAACAAAAAATTTGATGAAACAAAGTTGCTTAATTGATTTTCTTTGATTCTGATATGCAAAAAAATATTTGTTAGTACACTAAACAAAATAATTAC
>Ga0208406_1001115_pt1 | contig 10492 bp, 8 predicted proteins | sample ETNtaG_15_FD_185769 | JGI IMG/M metagenome (GOLD analysis project Ga0208406, IMG submission 185769) | Marine microbial and viral communities from oxygen minimum zone, Eastern Pacific Ocean - ETNP201302PF89A (SPAdes) (version 2) | ecosystem: Environmental > Aquatic > Marine > Oceanic ...
TGGCTGCAAAACTTCCGAAGATTGGTTGTTGGTTGGGAAAGAGAAATTCAGATCTACCAAGCTTTCTTTCACCTTGCTTGCATCCTCATTACATTGAGGCAGTTTTGAAATGGCTTCTAGTCACTGGGTTCCCCGCCCAACTTCAAACGCTTGAGTGAGATCGGAACGGCACCAGGTTGGCCTTCAGTAATCTGAATGAATTGATCGGCCGCGATTCCCTTAAGCGTTTGGGTCTTTCCTGTCGTTGGCCAGAAAATCTCCAGTTTTTCAACTGCTGTTGCTTGACCGAGTCCAATCGTCTGACGAAGGGGATTAGCGCCAAATGTCCCCCCACTATTGACGTGTTTGAAGACGGATCGCCGCACCCCATCTTCAATTACCTGGACGTGAATCCGCGCTCCAATTGCGGCTCTATTGGATTCGGTACCGACCAGATGAATGGTCAGCCAATGGTTGCCAAATCCCTTATTTTCGTACAGCGCGTTGCTATATTTATCGGCTGGGAAAGCACCTCCCATTTGCTCAAAAACATCCTGATCCCCGTCGTTATCGAAGTCGGCAAAGGTGACTCCATGACCTTTTTGAATATTGGCAAATCCACCAGCGTAGGAGACTTCGGCAAAATATTTTCCGCTTTTGTTTCGATACATCATACCCGGCATGACGTTCCATAGATCCGGATTTCCCGTGCCCAAGTAAAAGTCGAGATAGCCATCATTGTCCAGATCGCCAAAATTAGATCCCATGGGTGAGGTGGGATGAACCAGGTTATATTGTCTTGCTACTTCTTCAAAAAAACCGGTCTCTGTTCCCTGGTAAAGTTGTGGGAACGCCTCAGGCGCAACCGACAGGCCACGAGCATCGGCAGCCAAAACTCCGATATCGGCGATGTAAGAGGAAACATACAGATCCAACAGCCCATCGTTGTTAATATCCCAGAACCAGGCCGGAAAGGTCTGCTCGAATCCCATAACCCCCAATTCACCCGCTAAATCGGTGAATGTACCGTCGCCATTGTTGTGGTAGAGGCGATTGGCGTCACCCAGGTTAGAGACATAAATGTCGGGCAACCGATCGTGATCGTAATCGCCCCAAATCACAGCCTTGGTAGGGCCAAAGTCCTGAACACCAGCTTTTACTGCGATGTCGGTGAAGGTACTGTCACCGTTGTTTCGGAACAACTGATTGGGAGCATCAGGTAGCAGTTGATTAGCTTCGTTACCAATGTAGAGATCCAAATCACCGTCATTGTCATAGTCGGCCCAGGAAGCGGATTGCGTCGGATAGTGGACTTCTCCCAAGCCTGCATCAAACGTAACATCGGTAAAGGTGATCCACCCATCAGACGAAGGCCCGTTATTCCGTAGCAGAGAGTTGGGATGCCGGCCGTATTGCCCCAGCCAGGCACCACGCAAGACCAGCACATCGATATCGCCATCGTTATCGTAATCGGCTTGTACCAGGTTCAGTCCACCATAAAGCCCTGTTAATCCCACCTCAGCCGTCTGTTCGGAGAAGGTGCCGTCTTGGTTGTTGTGAAAGAAGTGGCCTTCTCCAGACGGATCCCAAGTGGAAACAAACAGATCCAGGTAACCGTCGTTGTCAAAATCGTCGGCAATAGCCCCACCAGACAGGTCAAAAGTGTCCAGACCAAGTTCAGGTGCAATATCCCTGAAGCGGGGAATCATCTCCTCAGAGACAAAAGCCTCAGGTGGAATTAGAAAATCAGCCGGGACTGAATCGGGGTACTCGTCAACCGTCATGTAGGCCAGATTAAGCAGCCAGATCGCCTTCAGGTAGAAAGGATTATTGCTTTTTCCACTTTTTACCACTTGTGTCAGATGCGGGATCGCGTTTCGTGATGGATCTTGCTGAGTATGAATAGCACCACCTCGCAGGGGCAAGATACAACTATCAACCGTATGACGAAGGCAGCAGTTCTGGGTCTCGGCCATCCGTATGTGAGCCATCCCCAGATAGAATTGCGTTCCCGTCACGGCAGCTGAAGAAATACGGTCAGAGGTCTGCAGAATTTTCAGGGCATCGGTGAAGTGCAGAACCGCCTTCTCTTCTCGACCCAGGTTGAGTTCAGCCTGCGCCAGTTGAAAAGTGAGTTCCCATCTGCGTCGGAGAGGTGCCTCTTCAGGTAGACCTGCCAACTGGTGACCAAGTCGATCAGCTAAGCTAAAACCAAAGTAAGGATTGTTCTCTGTCGCTTCTGTTCCGACTTGCTGGAGTAGATCTACCATCCTCCGGTGTGAGTCTGACGTTCCAGCCTGTAGATTACCAACGGTTAGCAGAAGGGAAGAAATGAGGGAAAGCGTAAGGATGGGACTAGTTGGTTTCAGACTAGATTTGTATGGTTGTTTGTTCATTTTATGTGGCTCAGGGTGTCGAAGTACCTGACGTCCCAAGCCCTCCGTTAACCACAAAGATTTGGTTGAGGTCAATTATATCAAGTTTTGCGTAGCAAAGAAAAGAAACCTGCTAATGCCTGAAGTGTTTGCCATAAGCGAATGCTTCTGTGGTTCTTCGTTCTTGCATGATGGCGCATAAAGCGCAGCCGACGGTTCTCTAGGTTTTGTCCTGCTGCTGAGCGTACAATGTAAATTTGGTGGTGAGTCAAACCTGAATCTTGGCGTGAATATCCAGCCTAAATTCCACTTTGTTGATCAGCAAACCAATGACCGTGTCAGTCATCAGTTCCGACTTTGAGACACCGATGGTTTTTCGCGCTAGGCGCTTGATCCCGGTTCACAAATGAAGCTTTTCCCCCAGACGATTCTGCTGAGCCATGTCATACTGCTAGCCTTCTTTTATGATAATGCTATGCCCTCAACGAAGCCCTACTCTCAGGGGGAACAGTATAAGATGAAGCCGGTCAAACGCGCTCAAACGCGAATCAATCGTCCTGGTAAAACATCGATATCGCTCCTGTGACCATGCCAAATTCCGTGCGTCTTGCCTCCGTCTCCCCTTCGGGCGCATTCGCAATATAGAAATCAGTGAGGCTGCCGTAACCACCCCACATTCCCATAAATTTCTCTTTGGATTTGCGGAGGTACTTGGCCTGGGAACTGGGCTGGGTCATGGCCTGCTGAATAAGCGCCGCGGTTTCCAACACAGTTTTGCTGAAATTGTATTCTTTGTCTTCGACTAGTAAGACGTGCATACGCATCAGATCACCATGTAGGTCTTTCAATCCTTCCATGGACACGGGTTTAAAGGAATCATTCATCCGGCTGTTAGTCTCTCCCATTCCCAGAGCATTAAGCAACCTATTCACGAAATTGGTCATTAGAAAACCTCCTCCTCGTCAGAATCCCATATCCGAGCCGTTTGGTCCGCATTAGTCATCAATACTTCCGTTACTAGTACCACCGAGTTCGACGGTTGGTTTCAGTCGTGGTTGTTTTCACCAATCATTAATTAAATGGTTACCTAGACAGCACTCATTGAATAAGAGAATTATGGAACATAATGCTACTACTACAAACTTATACGTGATTTATTAGTTACAAAAATTACGTCACTGGTGTCCAGTCTGGATACCATCATGCCAGGCCCACAATTCTAATGAACGGCCTCCGTTAATATCGCTAGACAGAATGGCTGAACACACGTTTTGACTTGCGATCCACTTTGACGGTTCTATTTTGGTAGTCATTGGCACGCTGGTAGTGTGATGTTGGTAAAGACCCTTGACCATGCTAGAATAACGCGAACCGGGGTTTTCAAACATTGATAGAGAATAGTAGTGGGGCATTAAGATCAAAAGTTGTATACAACAAGAGGTGGGTAAACGCTCTAACGAGAAGCGAGATAAGCTGGAGGCGTGGAATGCTCATATCATCGGTACTTTTAATTGGAGTTGGTCTCGCCGGGGGAGCTACTACAATGGCACTAGTCGTAGCAATCCCATTCGGATTATTATGTTTACTAGCTTGGATCATATTAACCATTTTATCTTTATTCGGTTACAACCCTCAGATGAAAGATACCTCACCGAAGGGGGCTTGGATCGGCCCATGTCCTAAGTGCGGAGATCAGGTAGTAAGTGAAGGCAAAAGGCCCAATATTGGGCTTTTTGCCTTCACTTTGGACTGGTAATGAAAACGCCGTAAGCATCAAGAATAGAGTGCCTGGATGGGAATAAAACATCAGGCGGCTTGGGGCTGTTGCCAGTAATGGTTCCACTGGTCGTGGAGAATCAGTTGTCGCCAGCAGAGAAGGCGATCAGCTCCAGTTCGACTCCAGTTTTGCCCTCTTCGTTTCTGTCGGCGGCAAACCCGATGGTGGATTAGCCAAACGAACTGGCTTATCTCTGGTTAATGTTGCACGTGCTAGGAAGAAGTTGGTGGGCAGTGGCGTCGTTCAAATTGTCAAAACCGCCCATGCCGACACTGGCAAGCGGAAGCGTGTGTTCCACTTCTCCCAAGCGGAGGAAATGGGTGAGGATAGAGCACAACCAGAGGCTCCGAATTCACCAGATCGGATAGAGGCAATTATTAGAAATCAGGAAGAAAGGCGCGTAAAGCCTGATAGGGACAGAGATTCAGTAGGTGATGATAGAATACCACTACTACATTCTTCTACTTCAAATAATTACTACTACTACTACTGCTACTGCTACTAATTACTACTACTCAAACACCAAGCGGAGGTGATGCTAGAACACCTTGTAGACCACAGCTTGATCCACACCAGCCCCACCTTGATTCCAAGTTACAGGACTTGAAGTTTTAGCCCTTTCTGGATCCACCACTTGGTCCTGCTACAACGTGTTGCATAGTAGTAAATAGTAACAAATAGAGCGGATTGGTCAATTTAAGGGGCTGTTTTAGCGAAAAGGTGGGGAGTTTGCTAGGATGAAGGCTATCAATACTATCAGCGGACGGGTGAATGCTCAGGGAAACACAAACACTATCGATCAGTAGCTCAGCTAAAACCGCCCAACCCAGGCTTCCACTAACTTCAACTCATCCACCGGTCATTTAAACTTTGCCCATCCATAGTTTCCCCTTGACCTAATTTCCGATAGATTTCTTGTGCTGAACGTTTTTAGTCAGTTCGATGGCCTGCATAACCATTTGGATTATCAAACGCATCCTGCCACAAGTGAGACCAATGCTGATAGTCAGTCAACACGCTATCTGGGTCAACGCGGCTTCTAACAACGAAATCGGGATGCGCTGTACGCCCGGTGTGATGACCGGTAGTTTGATAACGTAGATCTAAAGACCAACGACAACGGTCAGACTGGTTGGGCGAAGAACGATGAATCACAAAGGGGTTAATCAGGATAACGTCGCCTCTATCACACTCCAGGTAGATTGGCTCCTCGTCCGGCATCAACTCTGGAATAACCATTGTCCCTCCCTCTTTTTGGTGCCGTAGATAACTTACTTCTTGTTTGTTGGGGATTACCTCTAAACACCCGTTTTCAACACTGCTTTGACTCAACGGAATCCAGCAGGTAACCAGATTTGTATTTTCGGCCTCCTTCATCATCACGGCTGCATCCTGGTGCCAGGGAACCCCACCCGACCAACTGCTACTGCCATCGCTTGAGGGAGGTTTAGCCCGTATATGCTGAATTGGATTACAGGTAATTTCCGAACCGACTAATGGTTCAATTAAATCCAGTAGATTCTGATTACCTAAGAAGGCAAACATGGCTGGTTGCCGCATATACATAATATCCAGTCCATGTCCCATTTCTGTTGACTGTGCCAGCAGCAGGCCAAACCGTTGATGGAAAGGGGCTTCCGAATGCAGATTCTCTATTTTCCCCTCAGCCTGTAATTCTTTAGCCTGTTGATTGATGAAGGCTGCGACTTCATCAATCAACGGTTGCGTATCGCTCAAATCTAAAGCATCCTTAACCAGCACAAACCCTTGCTGATTGAAAAGATCGATTTGCGGACCTGTTAAAGACATAACGTTACCTCTTTACCTACGTGAATTATTCGTAGTCCATAAAAAATGAGAAAAACCATACCGGTTAGAACCAGGAACATCTTCAGTCCCATTTATCCATCCTTAGCATTTGCCAGTCCCTCACTTTTGGCAAGCTGTTCAGCCAGTCTTCAATGATTTGGTGAAAACTTGGGATACACCGAAAGGCATCTTGATTTTCTAACTCTGCTGGTCAGGTATAAAACCTCCTGGATGCCAAACCCAATCGGTTGGTTATGTTGGTATCCCAGTGCAACCCGAATTGCTTAGCCGCAGGGGCACGGGTTGGGAGATTCATAACTTTCCCGGGTCAAAGCTGCCCCACAGTTTCTTCGTCTGCCAAATCTGGCTAAAGGCTTTGTAAACGGGCGATTACCGGTTATCCTGGAATGCCTGATGTTGATAGGTTTCTACTATAATACTGGGCCGCGGAGGATCTGGATACCAAGTTTCTGGACCGTCTGCGGTTATCTTCAAAAAATCCCAAAGGATTCCGCACCCGAGCTGAGTTCTCCTTTGAAACCATGTTCGAGCGATCATGTATCCATCATCTGCCCAAAATTGCAGGCCGGTTTTATGGTGTTTTAACTGGGTTTTCACCCGTACCACTTGCTAAATCACGATCCTTGGGAGTGGATAAATACTGTCTATTTTTCAGTGCCATTTTTTATGTCAGACCACTGTTTCGAACCAATTTCAACAATTTGATCATCTGGCCACTTCTCCATGTACCGATAGCTTGGATGACCAGATAGGTCTCTACACGGATTATGTCGCGTGTTGTAGCAACAGATCAGCAACCAGCGAGGTTCGTCACTATCATTCGCATCGGAACTATGCAGAAGATTGGAGTGGAAAAAGAGGGCATCGCCCTGTTCCATCTCGCAATAGATATGCTCAAGATTTTCCAACAGCAAGTCAACACGCTTTGGATTGGCACCGGTTTGGGTGCCGAAATGTCCGTGTTCAATCCGTCCACATTTATGTGAACCTTTGATTATCTGTAGGCAGCCGTTCGCCTTCGTAGCCCGGTCGACGGCAATCACCACACTGGCCATATCAGGATAGAGGCAATCGTTGTGATACCAATATCCGTAATCTTGATGCCACTCCCATCGACCACCAACTTTTGCTTCTTTAACCATCATTTTATAATGGTAAAGGTAGATCTCGTCGCCAAGCAGTTTCTCTGTGGTATCAGAGACACGGTGGCAACGCACGAAAGCGTTGTAAATGTCGTTTCGCGGTTGGCTTGTCAACCAAAGTTTGCTTTCACGACCTTCGGTGTCACGAGCTGCGTGGACCTGACCTCGTTTTTCGGTATCTGATTTAGAGATCTTGAACAGGAGGTCTATTTCTTCTGCCTCGAATAGATCTCGCACCATTAAAAAACCGTCTGTCTCAAACTGACGGATTTGATCTTCGGAAACGCTAAATTTTCTCATCATTGATTTTATAGCAAGCAAACCCTATAAAAAAACTGGAATGAGTCACATACGAATAGTGGCTAGCCATCTATTGGACTCAGATGGGTATGGTGCAACCGCTGGTAGTCAGCCAGTACGGCGGCGAATAGAAGCTAGCCCATACGGTTGCTCCACGGTTTTGAGCCCCCTTAGCACGCCATAAAATATCCTCATGTCCATCCCAGACAAAAACTCCATCTTCCAGTTCAAAGGGTTTATTTGCCAAAGGGGTCATATAACTCATGTGGTCGTGTTCGGGATTGTCGCCCATGGGTACCAGAAAACGGCAGATATTTAAACCGAGCCCGTTATCTTTGAGGGTATAAAGTGAATCGAGTATCAACTCATGGATGGAAGGACGATATAAAACATACCACGCCGGAATAAAAGTATCCATTCCACCCTCGCCCCAACCCTCCATCACCTGATATGTGACGGCCGGGTCGATCCTTACAGATGCGAGGGAGACAGAAACGCCATCTGATTTTTGATCCTTGGATGCATAACCTGAAAAGGAAAAAAACGCGATTGACAAAAAACAGATGAAAAGACTTTTTCGAGAAATGCGAACACATCTGTGGTTCATATCTGTTCATTATTCCCCTGGTTGCGGTGCCATTTCAACTCGATGTGAACTGGGGCAAATTTATGGGGAGGTCGGTAAAGACGTATTCATCCATTCCAGATACCTGCTGAATGATCGGCTCAAACTCCATGACTGCTAAAATATCGCGTTTAATGTCGATGCCGGGCGCAATTTCTTTGAGAACTACACTGCCGTCAATTAACTGAAAGACCGCACGTTCGGTGACGTAGAGAACTTCCTGCCCGGTTTCGTTAGCATATCTGCCGCTGAATGTGATCTGTTCCACCTGATCCACAAATTTTGTGGCGATACCCTCTTTCGCTATTTTCAATACGCCGTCTGCAATTTCGAGTTCAGCTTTAACAGAAAGAGTACCGCAGAATACGACCTTCCTGGCATTTTGCGAAATATCGATGAATCCGCCACACCCGGGGATACGATGGCCAAATTTACTGACGTTGACATTTCCGTGTCGATCGACTTGTGCCTGGGAGAGAAAAGCGATGTCGATGCCACCGCCTTGGTAGGAATCGAATTGGTAGGGCTGGTCTAAGATGGCTGCCGGATAGTACATGGCTCCCGAATCTAGCCCACCAGCAGGGATCCCACCCAAACTCCCCTGTTCAATACTCAGGGTAATTTGATCTGCTATACCGCTCTCTTCAGCGATTCGACCCACGCCGAAGGGCATACCAAATCCCAGATTAACCACTGCATCGGGACGGAGTTCCAGGGCAGCGCGTTTAACAATGACTTTGCGTTCGTCGAAAGGCAAGCTGTCCATACTCAACGACCCGGTTCCTTTTTGGCCGCATAGGGCCGGATCATAATCGATCTGATAGGTCTGTTTCTGATTAGGATCAATGACGAGCGCATCAACGAATATACCTGGAATCTTAACCAAACGCGGATCGATCTCCCCCTGATCAACCACTCTCTTGACTTGAGCGACAACAGTTCCGCCAGAGTTCTTGGCTGCTTGGGCAACCGACAGCATCTCGAAATAGGCGACCTCATCCTCCATAGAGATATGGCCGCTTGTATCGGCAGTCGTACCGCGAATGAAAGCCACATCGACGGGAAAACTGTGATATAACAGGTACTCTTTGCCACGCAATTCGACCACCTCTACCAGATCTTCCTGTGTCCGCGAGTTCAGCTTACCTCCTTCGACTCGGGGATCAGCAAAGGTGTGCAACCCAACGTGGGTAACGTAACCCGGTGTACCGGCGGCAATGCAACGCATTAAACAGGAGAGCGCGCCCTGGGGTAGATTATAGGCCTCTATCCTATTTTCAACAGCCAGTTTAGCCATCGATGGAGACATGCCCCAATGACCGCCAATATCTCTCTTGATCAGCCGTTCATCCGCCAGGTGTCCCAACCCTTTGCTTCCCTGATCGCCCATACCGCTGATGTGGACCACTGTTAAATCTCGTGGTTGTAGCGTCGCTTGAAACCGCCTCCCCAGAGCTTCAATCAGTCTTTCAGGAATAGCGTGACCGGCGCCGCTGCCTCCGATGACCAGCGAGTCTCCATGGTTAACCATTTGGGCTGCATCTTCAGCGGTAATAATCGGTTTTATCATGTTATTCTCTCCGTCCTGTCCTACTCTATCCGACGTAGCGCACTCTGAGTTATCCTCGATCTAAAAACGCCTGTAGCGTCTGTTCAACCTCTGGTGTGTTGAAGCAGGTTGACAGGGCCAGGGCTTCGTAGTTGATTTCAAAGCTGTTCTCCGTCAACGGGTTTCGGCTGAGAGCGGCTTTAGCCGCCTGAATTGCGACTGGACTCTTCTCCGCCAGGGATTCAGCTATTTTGGTGGCTTCAATTGCCGATGAGGCGACCGGAGCAATGCGGTTGATCAGTCCAAGTTGTCGTGCGGTTGGTGCGTCAATCCGTTCACCCAGAAAAACCATTTCCTTAGCCTTGGCTTCACCGATCACGTTGAGGAGACGATGGGTTCCGCCCCAGCCGGGAAACCATCCGTGTGTAATCTCCGGCAGACCGAAACTCGACGTTTCATCCGCAATTCTCAGGTCACAGGCCAAAGCGACCTCCAGTCCACCGCCAATGGTATATCCGTTGATGGCGGCAATTACCGGAACAGGAAGAGCTGCCAGCCGGCTCAGCATTCGGTTACCGTCAATCACCCATTTTTGGATACTCTCTGACGTCAAGGTGGCGATATGATTCAGGTCGGCACCGACGCAGAACGACCGATTTCCACTTCCAGTCAGGATCACTACCCGCACTGAGGTGTCCTGGTGAAGGCAACTTACCTCGGTATCGAGTTGATCTAACATCCGGCGGTCGATAGCGTTCAGCACCTTCGAACGATTGAGTTGAATCGTCACAATTCCACCTACCTGTTCGACAATAATTCCTGAGTTTGTTTCGCTCATTTATCGCTCCCCGTATCTAAGGCAATTTTGGCAATAATTAATAGTGATTACAGAATTAATAGCGATCACAGTGTTGA
>Ga0208406_1001125_pt1 | contig 10429 bp, 13 predicted proteins | sample ETNtaG_15_FD_185769 | JGI IMG/M metagenome (GOLD analysis project Ga0208406, IMG submission 185769) | Marine microbial and viral communities from oxygen minimum zone, Eastern Pacific Ocean - ETNP201302PF89A (SPAdes) (version 2) | ecosystem: Environmental > Aquatic > Marine > Oceanic ...
TCTTTAGTATAAACGCTTTCAATTCGATCGCCAGCCGTGTCTGACCAGGAGTTGAATTTCTCAATAATCCAGGCAGCAACACCAACTGGGCTGTCCATCATCGCGTAGCTTAGAGTTTGTGGTTTGGTCGCCTGCTGGGTTCGGTAACCGTCTTCCATTGACTGGTCACGTTTGAATTGGGTGGCCCAAGCTTCTTCTTCTTGCCCTTGAGGGCCATCGGGCGGACGCATCGTAAAGATATTGATGTGGATAGCACGGCAGGCCGGTGCGTGTTCGAAGCCAAGCCAGCTTGAAATAGCGCCGCCCCAGTCGCCGCCCTGGGCTAGATAACTGGGGTATTCAAGAACGTCGGTCATCAATGTAGCGAACAGTCGGGCAATTTCGCGTGGGCCGATCGGGCGTGGTGGCCGGCCCGAAAATCCAAATCCGGGCAGTGAAGGAGCGATGACATCGAAGGTATCCTCTGAACTCCCGCCAAAGCGTTCTGGGTGGGCGAGCGGTTCGATAATCTCCAGGAATTCGACAATGCTGCCAGGCCAACCATGACTGATGATCAACGGCAGGGGAGCGGGTCCGCTACCTTTCTCATGAATAAAGTGCAGGTCGATACCATCGACAGGCGCAATAAAGTGGGCAAAGCGATTGATGGTGGTCTCTTGTGCGCGCCAGTCGAATTCATCCAGCCAGTAAGCGCACAGTTCTTTCATATACTCAAGGTTCGTACCATAAGCCCAACCCCCATCATCGGGCATCTCATGCCACGCATAACTTGCGACCTGGCTACGGATCAGCGCAAGCGTTTCGTCGGGCACTTCAATTTGAAACGGACGAATCACAGGGGAATCTCAAGAAACATTTGAATAGTGACTACAACAACGAGAGTTACCAACTGTTTAGTTAGGATTGGTGTAGCGATGACGCAGTCTCACTTGATTAGAACTGGCATATGTTTCCACGGCTAGAGCAATTCCATCAAATACCCCAGCGCAGTGCCAGTGGCTCGAACTGACGAGCCAACTCCAGTAACTCGATGCGTATCGTAGGATCGAGCGGTGCCAGGGGATGGCGCACGTGATCTGAGCGGATTACGCCTCCTTCCTTCATAACGACTTTGGTAGCACGCAAGCCACACTGCCGGTTCTCATAATTGATCAGAGGGAGGATCCTCTGATAGTGCTGTGCCGCGGTTGCGCGATCGCCCACATGGTGTGCTTCCAGCACCGGGCAAACCAAGTCCGGCATCAGTGCTGAACACATCGTACCGGTAGCACCAGCATCCAGATCGGCCATCAGGGTGATGCCTTCTTCACCATCAAATGGACCAACGATGTCATCACCACCCCGAGCAATCAGCGCGCGCAGTTTTCCAGCAGCCTGTGGTGTCTCGATCTTGAAGTACTGAAGCAGCGGAATCGACTGAGCCATCCGAGCCAGCAACGATACCGACAACTGGACACCGGAAAGCGGTGCATCCTGCACCATGATCGGGATTCCGCCCGCAATGGCAGCACGCTCGAAGTGTTCAAAGATCGCCGTTTCGTCTGCTTGCAGTCCGACACCATGGTAAGGCGGCATCAGCATAATCATATCGGCACCTAGTTTTGCCGCAGTGCGGCACCGGTCCTCGACCACCTGTGTTGAAAAATGTGAACAAGTGACGATGACTGGCACGCGGTGACCAACATACTCGAGGCAGACACGCATCAACTGGTCTCGCTCAGCATCGCTCAACAGGAACTGCTCGGAATAGTTGGCGATAATGCAAAGTCCATCGACACCTTGGTCGATCATACAGTCGAGCACCCGGCGCTGACTATCGAGGTCGAGTGCTCCGACATCGTCGAAGGGGGTCGGGACAATAGGGAATACACCCCGGTAAGTTGCTGATCCTGTCATGGTGCTGACTTTGACTCCATCATGTGAACAACTCTATCCTAGCGTTACTCATTGCCATAATTCTATTTAAGTTTAAGGTATTTCTTGTTGGCGCGATTGAATTTTCGGTTAGCCAGTAGAGCAGAGTGTTTTTAACGCTGGAACGGCAAGGTCGATGATCATGTGGTCTTCTAGGGCCAAATTAACTTCTGCCATAATGAGCCACACACAAGTGAGGAGTGGAAGAAATGAGTTTTTTGAAAAATTCGAAGCTGCAATCGGCAACAAAGACTTAGATGCCATGATGGAACTTATGCATCCGGGCTGGACGATGGTGATGCACTCAACCGGCAAAGTACTCGACCTGAATGACTGGAAAGAAATGTTCAGTAAGATTATTGCCGGTGACAATTTTAGGCGAGAAAACGTCAGATGCATCTACGAGAACGACGACATTATGGTTGCTCATTCCATTGCTACTTTCCCCAATGGGACAACCGATGCAGTGATGTATGTGGGCATACTGAAGGATGGGAAATTATTTAGAACAGAAACTGGTTCGACGCCTATCAATAAGTAGATGTCCAACAAAAGAGGAGTGTCTATAACTTTCTATGAAAGTGCCCGCCATTTTGGCCTCTGAGACAAATATCGCAGCAGCTAACCTGTACAACCAGTTGGGCTTCTTTAACACCGAGCTCGATCTGCTAGTGCTTCGCGAGCAATTGCTAGAACCCAGAGTTTTAGAGTTGCCGGAAGACTTCATAATACCAACACTGTTCATTACAGCGAACCAGGATCAGGTGTTTCCAGTCGAACTGATCAAATGTGCGGTGGCGATGGTACCTAGCGCCACTGCGAAAGTATTGGTTGACGCGGGTCATTCGTCCTATTTCGAGGTGCCGGATCTGTTCAACCAGACGGTCTTCGAGTTTCTTAATGGTCTTTGACACGCTTGGTCGTTGCCAGCGGTAGGGTGGTGTGAGGTCTTTTCTGCCTGGTGCTGGAACTCAGGCAAGTTCCCGGCGGTGAACCATCCACAACCCGACTATGGCCAACGCGAAGCCTGCCAGCACATTGAGTGACAGGGTTTCGCCAAGAATCAACCAGCCCAGGAGAGCGGTCAGGCCCGGGGTAATGTAGAAGTTAGCTGCAACCTTGCCGGCGGTTCCTGTTTTCAGCATGTACAGATAAAGGCCCATCCCACCCAGGGAGACGCCGAGGGTCAGGTAAAGGAAACTCCAGATAAGGGTCGGGGTAACCGCGACGTGAACTTCTTCAAAAGCCAATACGACGAGCCAGCAGAAAATCGCTGCTGTCGTGAGTTGAACACAGTTTGCCGTGATCAGCGCGGAAGGTTTGCAGAACCTGGCGTAATAAAGGGTGCCAGCGATAAAACATGCTGATCCACCGATACCCCACAGTACGCCTTCTGTGTGATTGAGATCGACGATATTGATCCCGGCAACGAGCGCGACTCCTGCGGTGCCAAGGAAAAACCCGAGCCATTGTTTCGGACGGAAATGATCACCCAGGACCGGCCCTGAAAGGAATGCCGTCATCAGCGGTTGCAGAGACCCAATCAGTGCCATGGTGGCTGCGGAAATATCCATCAAAGCCCAATATCCAGCAGTCAGATAGGCACCGTTGAGCAGGACGCCAGCGACCACCAGGTGCGGCCACACTCGGGCAGCATCTCGCCAACCACCCCATGCCCCTGAGAGAAACGTTATCGGTAACAGAATGAGTCCGGCCAGTGTGAACCGGGCCGCCAGAAACGTGATCGGGGATATGTCTGGAATCCCCACCCGTACCGCGATGAATGCACCACTCCACAAGAACACGAAGAGTAGAGGCAAAGCGATATTCACGACACTACCGTTGGCCAAGATTTCTTCATCGGACTAAGAAACGGCTCACTTGAGGCAGGTTCGGGGCAAGTTATCTTGCTGTCAATTTTCATCGAGTACTTGAGTCGGTGGATTGTGGATTGAGATTACCTTAAGTAAAGTGGAGACTCTGGCACACATGGGGCGCGATCAAAAAGCACTTAAATTGCAGTTGTAGAGGAGCTGTTTTATGAAATTCGATGTCGAGTTACCCAATTGTCGAGAGGGGGTATTTGTGCCCTCAAATTTCGCAACACCCAAAGATATCGTTGAGGTGGCGCAGCTGTCTGAAGAACTCGGATACGATGCTCTTTGGGCAACAGATTTTATCTCGCCAACGCCTGAATACGGCATCCCCGATGGAGAAAAACCGAATTGGTACGAACCCCTTGCGACGATTGCATACTGTGCTGCACAGACGACCAAGATCAGGCTGGGCTCGGGGTTAATTCTAGCTCCATTTCGGGATCCTGTAATCCTGGCCAAGCAGGTCGCGACGATCGATCATTTCTGCGACGGTCGGCTTTTTGTTGGCCTGGGTCTTGGTATGTGCCGGGATGAGTTCGAAGTCCTGAGGCCCAGACAGATCAAGGCACACCGTGGAAATATGATGGATGAGTGTATTGGTCTGATGAGGCGGTTTTTCAGCGATGAAGTCGATGTAAGATTTGACGGAAGATACCACGCTGTGGATGGTGCCAATCTGTATCCAAAGCCACAACAAGATACATTTCCAATTTATGTTCCCTGCCGCAATGTCATGGCCTACCCACGTGTCGCCAGGTGGGGGCTGGGTATTACAGCTCCTGCTCCCTCGGTACCAGAGCATGTCGAGGCACTTCGACCGATGCTGGAGCTTGAAGGCTGGGACCCCGATAAGTTAGACGCGGTGGCAGAAGGTGAATTCGTGATTGGTGCGAGTGTTGAAGCTGCTATTGCTCGCTACAAAAAAACCAGGCACGGCCAATTTCGGCTAGGCCGGCAGGATCTTGATTCTTTCGTTGCGCAGAATTGGGTCGGGTCGGTGCAACAGATCATCGATAAGATGGGCAGCTTGAAGAACAGGGGTGTTCAACATTTTAATCTCTTGCATATCGCTGCCGATACGGTCGCTGAGCACAAAGAAACACTTTCAAAATTCGCCGAAGAGGTGATGCCCTCCTTAAAGTAAAATCAGGAATCTCACCATTTACAGTGAATCGAGCCATCAAAAAGGAGATCCGAAATGATTTATGAAATGCGCCGATATGACTGCTTTCCAGGACAAATCGGCAACTTGAACAAGCTTATGGAAGAGTTGGCAATACCGATTTTTGAAAGATTGGGAATGACATTTGTAGGGGCGTGGTCTCCGGTTGTGGGTGATGACGAAAGTGCGCTGATCTACATACTGGGCTATGAAGATATGGGGGCTCGCCAAAAAGCCTGGGATCAGTTCTGGGTAGATCCAGAATGGGTAGGGGGGCGCGCCAGGTATGCGACTTCAGGGCCAATCGTGTCTAAGTCGAACAGTATGTTCCTCGGCCCAACCAGATACTCGCCCCTGAAGTAATAACAAAAAAAGAAATGGTTGTAATCCAGGCAAGGGTACCGAGCAACCGGAGTGTTTTCCTCGGTTGACCTTCCTGGATCGGCGGGTTACTTCATCCACGATCGCTGTAGCTGACGCCGAGACCAGCACGGGCGTCAGTATTGACGCCGTACGGTGGGATCGGGTAACGCAGACCATTTCGCGAAAGGTGTTCGAGCCCATCGATGACCTTGGGCAGAAAATGTGGTGGGATAGCCATCAGTAGCTCGTCCTCCATCACGCCGCCGTAGCGCCTTTCAGCGAAGCAGGGAATGGAAAGGCTCGGTTGTCCGGTCGCAAGCGCTCGGCCCCAGGAGTCGGCGCAGGCGGACTCGCCGACACAACCCCACTCTAGCTTGTCATAGCCGCTCCACTGCAGGCCGTTGATGAATAAGATCATCTGTGCCGGTGTTGCATAGATTAGGGCGATATCCGGTGGGTCGAGTCGACCGCTTGCCAGTGGGCTGACGGCCATAGCCTGGTACTTGCCGTGCGCCACAACATTCATGGCGTGTTGATGGCGGCTAGAAGATTCGACGTTTTCGAACCAGATGCCCACCATGTGCTTGCCGGACAACCACTCCTCGTCACGCGGGTGCAACCCGATCACGGTTGCACACTGCGCCCCAACGAGGTCATCGGCGGTGATACCGACGGTCCAACCATTGCGACAGGCCTGGCCGACGATCTGATCGGTCGTATGGATGGCGCCTGGCCTTCGGATGCGCGGGATTGCCTCCATCTGGCTTATTTCCTCGAACAGCTTCATGCCGATCGGCGTGGCACGGATCCTCAGTAATCGATTGAGATCATCGACCAGTGCCCGCCAGTCGATGGTGTTCTGACCGGTCGAAATATAGTCTTTTCCGCTCATATGTACGCTCCTTCTCGAGAGTGTTTTCTGGTGGCCAGCCATGCCTGTGGCCGGTCTCGCTTCATTGCTCCGGATAGTTGAAATAAGGGGGCTTGAAGGCTCACCCGACATTGGCCATAGTGGGCTGCGGGTCTATGAGGTGGTAAGGCAGTTGTTCACGGTCGAGAAAGTCGGTGATGTGCTTGACCGCGACGGTCGTATCGCCTGGCGGATTCGGCGAGGCCGCCGCCACGAAGTCGCTGAAAAACTGGATCAACTGGCTTCTGTCCTCATCGATCCAATCGAGAAGCTGCTGTTTCTCGACGCTCATCTTCGCCATCGGCCCTTCCTCTTTTGCTGTTCCGAGTGGCTAGAGTATAGGACGAATAAATGGGGCGATGGAAAGGCTTGCTTGTATCCGGCGGGATAGTCTGGGCTGGCTTGCTGGCACCGCTTGGCATTCCCTGGAAGTGGTGGATAAACTGGAGCAGCGCACGGGTAAGCCCGTGGTTACTTCGAACCAGGTGCTTGTGTGGGCCACTTTTCTCAAGGCTGGTGTACAGCAGCCCATTCACGGCTACGGCAAATTGCTGGAGTGAACTGTCCAAAAGATTGGCAGTGCTTTCGAATTTGGTTTGTTTGCCATGCCCTTTTGAACCCAGCCCCGGTAAATGTCTTCATGCTTTTCCCTTGAAAGGCAATGTTTGAATGTGGTCTTATTCAATCCTGAAAGGTACATCTGGATCGGGCTCGGTATCGAGTTCTCGCGCGTATCGATGACCCGCGTAAACTGCAGCGGCAATAATGGTAGGTGCCTCGCAGTCGCCGATTCGCCGCAGCGAACGAAACAGGGTTTGACTCTCACTTTCGAGCCGCTGATTCAGGGCCTGGTACAACTCGTCGTTCGGTTGGCGGGCCGTAACCATAATCAATGTATCTGCTTTGATGGTCTGCTGATGTTCTGTGTGGGTGTACGACACCACCACCTCGCGGCCATCAAAGACCAACAGAGAGTGTGCTGTTTTAATCTCAACGCTGCTGTCGTTGGGTTTTTACTCGCGGCACTATACGATCCGGTATGGACCAGCGCGATCTTATCGCCTTCCGATTTTGGGCTCGCGATCGGTGCCTATGCCTTGCTAGTATTTTGGAAGGTCCCACCATAGCTTGTCGTAATTCTCACAGCCGTCGGTGGTTGGTCGCTCGCCGCTCTTCCGGCGATGCTATGATTGGAGGGGACGGGGTGTTGTCGCTTTGATAGATATGCACTGATGAGGGCCGGTTGTCTCTCCTTTGGATCGAACAGAAATTTGGATGCATAAATATCCATGGTTTTGGACAGGATCGGCAACGGTAAAAAGTTCAATCTAGTTGGGCCGGGACAACATCATAGAAAAAGACAAAGGTAATTGGGCACCTCCCTCTGGCATTCGATAGCAGACTGCACCACTTGTTGGATTAGAGACGCCTTCTAAGCACTGGAACAATTTCCATGGGATGACTTCGTGTTCATGCAAGTATTCCAGCCGTAAACCTTGGCTGAGCAGCGCATTCAAATGGTCGCTGACTGGGTGTATCCATTCAACAGTCTTCTTGTTTTCCAATCTAGAATGAGCGCCCGTATATGTAATGTCTTCCTCGAATACTTCCGGTCGATCTGATGGTGTTCGCCAAGAATATCTGGGCACGAGACTACCATTAGCCTCATCGAGGATGGCAATTGTTGGATGGAGGTCTGCAAAATAGGCTCGCCCCCCAGGCTTTACGAAACCTGCAAAGACTTCGCCCCATCTCCAAATATCAGGCAACCAGGTGGTAGTGCCCCATGTAGAGAACACCAGATCAAACTGGCGATTGACCTGCATTGGAGTCGCGTAGAGGTCTGACAGGACAAACTCAGCACGGCCTGCAAGTCCAACACGCTTGGCCAGATCGCATGCTGCAGTAATGGCTTTAGGGCTGAAGTCGACACCAACTACAGATTTGGCCTGACGCGCCACCGACAACGTATCGAGACCAAAGTGGCATTGGAGGTGTAACACATCAATCCCAGCAAACTCATACATCTCCTCCCTATCGATATCAGGCCTGACGTCTTTTCCATTCAGAAACGCCTCTACACGATAAAATCCAGCATCGTCCCGTAGATGGATAGCCACCCGGTCATTCCAGTTGGCCCGATTTATTTGGATATAGGTTTGATCTCTAGGTCCTTTTGTATTTTTCATTGAAGGAGCTTCTGTTGACATAGTTCTTTTGAATCAGTGACGTGTTGGTAGTGAACCTATGTGAGTGGATCGGAGTAGGGTTGGGGCCAGAATTGAACCACAGTTGCGCCAGATGAGGAGTCTGCTTCAGCTAGTGGCTCGATCGAAATATGCGATCACCCATCAATCCGGTGAACCCAGTGTAGACGTGTGGTATCTCCTCGGCCCGTATCCCCTTGACCGGATAGCGCCTGATACTTTCTATTTTTCCCAGTTGCATTCAGTGTCCCATTCAGACCAGGCCTGTGGCAATTCCCATTCCGAGACCCAACATCATTACGCCGACGATTAGACGGATCACTCGCATGGTTATCTTCTTGATCAGCCGCGACCCGATGAATGTACCCAAAAAAGCCGCCAGGGAAGCCGCAATGACAAGACCGCCAATCCCGGTGTCAAGCTCGCTAGGCCAACTATGATAAAACGCGACCCCGTAAACACTCAGCCGTGCGAAGTCGGTGATAACCGCGCACACGACGCCGCTACCGATAAATACCTCCTTACTCAACCCGGTCTTGAGTAAAAAGGCGGAGCGTAACGCGCCCTGGTTTCCTGACAAACCACCGAAGAACCCGGAGAGAGCGCCACCAAGTACAAGGTATCGCTTGTCAAAAGATATCTCTGCAAGGCGAGGAATCAGGTCGAACAAGGCGAATATCATGATCAATACACCAATAACCAGTTTCACGACTGTAAGGTCGTAAAACTCTTCGCCAATAGAGTAACTGGCAATGGCGGGCATCGAAGCGAAGATACCGAGCAACGAGGCACCAAGAAAAGCCGTCACCATGGCTGGAACACCGAAGCGCAGGACTATGCCCCAGTCGGCATTGTTACCGACCAGGGCGACCTTGAAAAGGTTGCTTACCAGATGCACTACCGCCGTCGCGGCTATGGCAATGTGGACGGGAAAGAAAATGGCGAAGACCGGCATCAACAGCGTTCCTAGCCCGAACCCCGAAAACAGGGTAAGGGCGGAAACAATCAGGGCCGCCAGGCAGACGATTAAATAGTCCATGCTTCCAGGTGTTGTCTGGACAAGACCAATGTACGGCAGTTCGGCGATACCCGGTATACGTCCTGTTTGAGTCGGCTCATTTCAGAAAGATCGGATCGCCCTTGTTGACCCGGCCCCTTTGCAGGACTGCAGCGAATACGCCGGCATTACCGCCATGATTTCGGGCGAGATACCGCAACAGCTTGGGTGTGGCTTCGGCAGTGTCAGGGTCGAGTGTGACTACCTTGCAACGCGGGTCGCGTTCAACAATCGTCAATTCCAAATTGTCACCGATTCTTAGCGTTTTGCCCACAAGCGTCAATTCGAAGAAGGGGTCGTCCTGATCATCCCATTCCACATAAAAGTTCGCCCTGAAGCGACGTTTGTCGATGTACATCCCGATTCCTTCGTTGATCTCGGTAACCGCCGACAATGAAATAAGCGATACCGGCCGGGCATCGAATTGACCCCTCTGGGTGATATGAATCCGCAGCGATCTGCCGGTGATTTTTTCAAGATCCTTGATAAACGCAAGGTCTTCGATGTCGTCGTAGGCCATCCCATCGGGCGTTCTTACGCTAACCTTGAATGCACTGGTATCAGGATAGATAGGATCGATGCCGGGTACCCATTCACTATATGTGGCGTCCAGATTCTGCGGAAGCAGCAGTTCCTCGCCCGACTTGTAGCTGGGGCTATAGAGAATGAACTGTTCCTGGTCGCGACCAGTATGCCACGGATGTCCAGGGCTGCCATCGCCTGCAACCACACCATAGACCCGGTCACCCATCAATCCAGTAAAGGCCGTGTAAGTGTGTGGAATCTCTTCACCGCGCATCCCTTTAACGGGATAACGCCAGATGCTTTCAATTGTTCCCAGTTGCATTCTATCTAGACCCTTTTTAAGGTTTGTTCGTCACCGAGAAGGTAATTCGTGTTGATCCGTAGAGTCAGAACTACACGTGGATTGTACAGAGG
>Ga0208406_1001127_pt1 | contig 10428 bp, 10 predicted proteins | sample ETNtaG_15_FD_185769 | JGI IMG/M metagenome (GOLD analysis project Ga0208406, IMG submission 185769) | Marine microbial and viral communities from oxygen minimum zone, Eastern Pacific Ocean - ETNP201302PF89A (SPAdes) (version 2) | ecosystem: Environmental > Aquatic > Marine > Oceanic ...
ACCTTCTTCTAATTCTTCGGATTCTTCAACTTCGGTTGTTTCTTCTACTTCATCTTCGGATGTCAATATCTGTTGGATAATTTCATCTTCAACGTCCGTAGTAACTGCCGTTGTTGGTTCTTCTTCAGAAGTCACAAGGTCTTGGAAATTTTTTTCTACTGCTTCCATTTGTTTTCTCCTTAAGGATTGTTTCTATACAAAACCTAATATCTGTGTGTATAGTTATTTATAAAATCTATAACTTTGACAAAAACTGTTCAAATGCCTGTAATGCCAATTCTTCTCGTTTCTTAGTTGGAACATCCAAATTGCGTTTCATTGCGGCCACTTCGTTCTCTTGGATATTACCATTGTTCCAAACCCATTCACGCCCTTCCATTATGCCATTAACAAAGGCATTAGGTGCGGATGGATCTGCAACTATATCCGCCGCAGTGGCTAGATAATAATCATCCTTTACTATTTTTGTACCATTTGGTTGTTCGTCTAATGATCCCATTCCTCTGGATGACACACCTAATTTAGCACCTTCCTTTAGGATACCTTCAACGATTTTTCCGTATGGGGTTTCACGCAAAACCTTTGCTCGACCTACCCAATCATTTCCACTTCTACGCAAATCTGTAATCATATGAGAAACACGTTCCAGATTTATGGTTGGGCCTTCTGGATGTCCTAATTCCCCAAATGCTCTATTTTCCTTGATGTAGTCCTTTTTATAACGCTTTACTTCACGTTCAAGGATTGGTCTAGGATACAATCTTTTGTTTCGATTTAGTGTTTCTGATTGGAGAAAAACACCTTCTAGGAAAAGTGATTTTTTTCCAGAAGAATCTTCCTCTATCTCAAAAACTTCCAAATCTTCATTTATTTCTGTGATTAATTTCATTTATTTATCCCCTAACTATAGTTGGCAGATCCAACTGATGTGTAATCTGTTCTTGCATCGAAACCAGCAACTTTACGAACTGTGAGAATGACTGTTGCAACACCAGCATTGGCTGTTACATTAATATCTCCTGTTGGAGTACCAGTTGTGCCATATGGAATTACAATTTCTTTCCACGCACCATTTCCCGATAACTGTAATGCTACTTCATCAGTTCCACCAGTTTCCCAAGAAATAGTAACACCAGCTGCGGATGACCATTCAACATCAATTATGTTCACTCTTGCAACAGTCCCACTAGTTGCATTAGCCAATATACCGACATCTATTGTTTCAGAACCAGAACTAGCAAGATTTATAAGAAAACTTGCCTTCCCTCTAGCATATGTTTGATCGAATAATGTTTTCTGTGCCATTAGTCTTACCCCACTGCCTTAGTTACTACATCCAACACCTTAGAAAAACCATTCTTATCCTTTCCTAACAGTGCCTTAATCTTTTTCTTGTTGCTATCGTTCAATCTTTCATATACCAACATTATTGCAGCGGCAGTTTGCGTATCAACTTCCTGTGATGTACCATCTTCAAATTGTATATTGCTAGATTCACCCTCATCTAATATTTTCTGGATAACATCTATAGATTCGGTAATATCGGCAACAACAGGCTCATCTTCCTTGATACCATCAAATTTCACAGAATTTAACCAATGTTGTGCAATTCCTCTTTTCTTTACGTCAAGAGCATTTGCTACCTTATCGGAAATCTCAGTATCAAATATTTTACTAGCAATCATATTGTCATCGTCAACCAATGCATCTACAAAATTTCTGATATTCATTTATAACTCCTTATGCTTTATGCACACTCTTTAATATCTCTGTTATATTTAGGTTTATTGCTTCGTTGAGCTGTTCTTCCTCTTGTGGCTGACCATTCACTGGCGGAACTGCTGGTGCAGCTGCTGGAACAGGTTCCTCTGGTGGAACTTCTTCCTCTGGTGGAATTGGAGGTTGTGGCCCCATTGCACCCCACTCGATAGTTGCATCTTTTACAATCTTTTCGTCTTTTACTTCTGCATCTATCTGTTTCTGCATTTCCCTAATTTCTTTATCGGTCATTTGCAATATCGTTTTCTTTATGTACTCCATTGAGAAATACCTACCAGCATACTCAGAAACCGTTGAAAGCAATTCCATACGCATCTGTAGAATTTCTGAATTCTTTTGTTCACGATAAAAACTATCCTCTGCAAATTCATAAGAAATTTCATGCTGTATTTTTTCCCAATCACCTTCTCTGATAACACCTTGTAGAATAAGTTGTGCCTTGAGTAGTTGATCGAAAAATGCGGTAAACTGATTTCTCAATCTCTGTATAAACTTGGAAAACTTTAACTCATCTCTAGTAATCTCTGATTCACGACCAAGTGAAAATCCCGATCCAGAATCGTCTATTCGTGATGACGGGACGTTTAATGCCTTATAGAACTTCATAAGGAAATATGTAACATCTTCCATCTCACCAAGATTCATACCGCCTGGCAATGTAGAAATTTCTGTTCCACGGCCACCTTCCCTTCGTGGCAACCAAAAATCCTCAAGCATACTCATGTGCTTACGCTCATCTTTGATTTCACCTGTTTCGGCATCATAAACCAACTTATTGCGATACCTGTTCATAGTATCTTTGAGATATTGTTCTGCCTTTGCTTTGGGTAAGTTTCCGACATCAATATAAAACAACCTACGCTCTGGAGCTCGGCTAATTCGATATATTACTAAAGCATCTTCCATCATCCTCAATTGATTCAGTGGTTTTATTGCCTTATGTAAATAACTCAAAGAATTATTTTTCTTGTAGTCAAACAATCCAGAATTTATGTAGGCAATTGCATCGGGTAGAACCTTAATCCCTTCTTGTACCGTAGAATCTGGTCTGGCTGCCTTTTCGTTGTATACAAAAAATTCAACAGTTTTATTTATTACATCAGCACCATTGTCTGCCCGAACCTTTTGGTTTTCCCTAACTTTTCTTATTTTTCTTGGGTCTAAATACCTTAACATCATCAATTATAATATGATAATACAACCTTCCATCAACGTACCATTTTTTAAAAATTTCATATGCTTTCTTATTAAAATCTAGATGATTGATTATTTGCTTAAATGATTCATGAATCTTTTTCTTGACATTATCAGGTGCGCCTAATTCTGTTAAATCCAATTTGATAACTTGTTCCTCATCATCAGGAACAACTATTGCTTCATTTACTATATCATCAATTGCCATATCACATTCGGGCTGTATTGCCATTTCTCGATATTTATTGATAAGCTCTATCTCATTTTTGATAGACCCATCCATATCGATATATTGACCAAAAGCACCTCCAGCGGCAACGGTCAAAGCACCATCGTCATCTTCCTTTGCTGAAAATGTTTTTAATTGTTTTTTGGGTCGTGTGACCTCAAAACCGAAAAATTTTGCCATTAATACGTCCTGTGTATAAAGGAGTGGGGGATTTCTCCCCCACTCGTATTTGTTTTAGTAATCGAAACGGACGTTGATACCACCAAGGCCAGGTACTTCAATAGCACCACTAAATGTGAATGTGCCATCATTAGTGAGATCTTTATCTTCCCACCATGAGAATGCCCATGTAACATCAAATGTTTCAAGTGCATCATTAGTATCCCAACCCAATTCAACGGCTGCCAATGAAGTAGGCCATGCACCTATCATTGCATATTCCCGAATCGGTGTTCCATCTTTCCCAAACTGGATAACCCTAGCATTTGCTTGATAATCCTGTGGGGTTCCATAACTTGATAAGTTAGTTGCTTTGCCATTTATTACTTCCATCCATTCTTCAATGTATTTCTTAACGGCAAAATCTTCATCGTTGATAATGGTAGTCGTCCAATCCTCGAAAGTTTGGTTTCCTGCCAACTTATAAACCCTACCGAAATACGGAACTTCAATTGGGCCTATAGTCAACGATGGCAAACTACTGGTCTGAACTAGAAACGGTATAACATTTGCGCCGTTACTAGAATCACTGACCGCTGCTGGCGGTTTGATATCAACCGCAAACAGATTAGGTCTTGCTCCGCCACCAGCAAGTGCATTTCTAAATTGATTTACATTAAATGCCATCTTTTATTTTCTCCTTTAATTAGCCTGCGACTTCTGAGAAGTCTACACCTGTTCTAACGGCAACAAAGTTTAACTGAATGAAATTGATAGATCGTGCTGGTTTTACATAAATGTCACCAATAAACTCATTTCTATCAACAACTTCACCAGTATTATTACTAGTATCACAAACCACTTTGTAGTCGTAGATACCCCGTCTTGTCTTGATTTCACTCAAGAAAGGTTCGACCATATTTCTAAATGTTGATCTGGTGAACTCATCATTGAATTCAAATAACATAAACTTGGCTGCTCTGGAAATTGCTTTTTCTAACACGATAAACAATCTACGAACATTAATTCTATCGAATGCACTAGGTTTTTGTAGACTAGTTTTGTCACCATAAAGAATCGTTCCTGCGCCAGGCATTGCCACCACTGGATTAACACCTGCTTTATAAATTTTATCTCTTTCTGCTTTGTCTGGATTGAACCATAATTTTACTACATTCCTGATTTGTCCACGACTGAACCCAGCTGGACTCCACCATGCATCCCTTGATTGATCAGTTGCAACACAAAGTCCTGCAATATCACCATTAAGAGGAACATCAACGTAGTTGTCGGTGTAACGATTATATGTTCGTTTCCAACCAGAATCCATAACAGCATAAGAACTATTCTTATTCACAACATTATTTATATGATCAACAAGAGCAGTGCCTTTTAATGCTTGTGACTGATTGTTTACACTTTCTGCTTTATCTATCGAATAGAAAACAACTGCATCTTTTCGATATTCAGCAACGTTATCAATAAGATCTTTTGTCAATGTACCAGAAGTATCATCTTCTCCAGTAATAAGCAATCCAACATCAACAGAATCAACATCCCTAAAGAGATAATATCCCTTGTCGGCAACGTATCTTTTAGCGGCATGATTTCCATTGGTAGTTGCACCCGAACCGTTATCATTTACACCGTTGGCCAATAAAATAGATTGTGGTGAAGTTACATTTGTGAATGCTGTTGTATTGGTAGAATCCTTGCTTTCCCAATTATCATCAACTGCATCAACGTTTGCCCAGTTTCCTGTAGCATAGATATACGATGAGTTGTTTCTTAGAACATCTTTATAATAATTACTATTACCTTCCGAACTTTTTGCATCAGTTGCAAGAGAAACATGTGCGAATTTCTCTAAGACCGTACCAGCAGTACCAGAAATTTTTCCATCTCTATCAACCACAACAATGTGAATTTCATCATTTACATCAGTGCCACCATTTTTACTAAGAACATATGAAGATGTATTTGGAGATCTATCAAACAATGTTCCAAAATCAACTGTAGCAGTTTTTCCACCTTGGGTAAAATCTTCTTTCCAATCAGAAAGAATAGTATTCGTGGCATCACCCTTCTGATGAGCAAAACCAACCTGTATGCTATTGCCTAATTCACCAGCATAACGTGAAACAAAAGTTGCGCTATTAAAATTTCCGATAGTTGATCCACCAGAAACATGTGCATCATATGTATCTTCGTTTGCAACTAATATATCGGCTGCAGTACCTAATGCAGTAACAGTTTCAACAGTGACTGTACCACCTGCACCTGTTGCAACTGCTAATACATCGCCTGAATTATAACCAGTACCACCAGCAACTATTGTAATTGCAGTAATAACACCATCAACAGCTGTTATCTCACCAGTAGCACCAGATCCAGTACCACCAGTTAAACTTTCTGTATTTTGGTCTGTGTAACTATTACCACCACTTGTGATTGTAGTTTCAAAGTCTACAATTACACCTTCCGTTGCAGCTGCCGTACCATCTGATGAATTATATGATGCCGCTCCTAATGATCTGACTATTTGTAATGACCCTGCATAGGCAAGAAAACTTGCCGCCGTATACCAGTTTGTCTGTGTATCGGAATCTGGTTTTCCGAATGTGTTTACTAAATCGACTTCTGATGTTATCGTTGTGATTTTATCTGCTGGCCCCCATACGAAAGCAGCGGCAAATCCTGCATCAGACGTACTGACAGCAGGAACCACGTTAGTAGCATCAATTTCCGAAACGTTTACGCCTGGACTAACTTGAAATGCCATTTCTTTTCTCCTTATTGAACTCAATTTTTAATTTACTGAAACTTTCCCTAAAAAATCGTGTCTTTTTATTGTATATAGTTATTTATAAAAAAAGACTTCTTCACCCATAACCATGATCTTTTACAACATTCCAACTTTGGCCACTATCATCCACGATTATTTCCTTTTCCAAACCACTTTCAATAAATCCAAATGGAGTCAAATCTTCTTCAATTTCCCTCATCCGTTCTTGATACATCTGCAACCGTAGATCCTGATCCATAAGATCCTTAAAATACCTCTGATTTGCCACCCATGCAAAAAGTACAAGTGACATTACTATATCGTCATGAGCTCCTTCCGTAGCTGCATAACTTTTTCCCTTTATAGCAAAACAAGATAATTCTGCGATAGCCATTAAATCAGGTATCAACAATTGATCTTCTTCAATAAGATTTTTGAGGACACGACAACCGATTCTTTTAACTTGTGCAGTTGTTTTTATTCCCAAATCCGTACCTCTGGAAAATCCAGCCGATAGAACCTGACCAGAACGACCTTTTGTCGTTGAAGTCAATATATTTTCATATTCCAAATCATAATGTAAAGTATCGGCCACTTGACCACCAATATCATTAACTTCCAACAAAACATGAGCTTCATTATAATCCTGTGCCACCTTTGCAATGACTGTAGGATATAGTAAAGGTGATATTTGATTGTTCATATATCTTGCTACCATTCTATATGGTGTATCTGTTATATCAATAACTGAAAATGCGCTAAAGTCCTTTCCAGCACCTCTTGCTACATCACATGCCATAAAATAGGAACGGCCGTCTTGTGCCTTCTCCCAAACATCATAACCATCTTTGCTTGCTATCGGATTTTTATAGACTAACTTTGTCAATTTGGATGGTGAAATTAGTGTGTTTGTTGAACCTATAAACTCTGTCTCGAATTCAATTCTGAACTGATCTTCTGATGTATTTCTTATTGTTTGATCTTTCCATTTTTTATCTCGGCCTGGAACTTCTGACCAATGAACATCTATCGGTAAGTAATCACTTCGACCCTCTACGGCATCAGTCCACATTTTATAAAATTGGTTCATCCCATTTGGTGTTGAAACTATTAATACCTTTGTTGTATTTCCAGAAGATATTGTAGGATAAACTGACCTAAAAAATTCTTCTGCAATATTATCTGGCACGAATGCAAATTCATCTAACATTATTATATTGAATGTACCACCCCTAATAGCAGAAGATGAAGTCGCACTTGCAAGGATTTTTGAACCATTCTCAAGTTCTATATTTCCCTTGTTCCATTCTACCACGCCCTGTTGTAACCACATCGGAAGATTTTCATAAGCCAGCTTCCATCTTCCTAGTAATTCTCTAGCAGTGACACCTTTGTTTGCTAATATTCCTACTCGAACATCCTGATTATAAAGCACAAAATGCAACAGGTATGCAATGATTGTAGTTGATTTGCCTGTCTGTCTAGGCATTTTACATATAACAAAACGATTATCATTAAACTTATTGATCATATCCTCTTGAAATTCCCACAAATCAAATGGTACAAGACCTTCATCGACATTAACAATCTGGATATAATTTTTGATGAAATGAATAGGATTTTTAGAACACTTAACATATTCCTCAATTTGTTCCTCCGAAAAATCCATAGGAACATTTGCACGTTTTAGTAAAGGATTTCCTAAATAATTAACTGTCCTCTGTTCCATCGTCCTTATTTCCCTTGATCAACTTCTGTAATTCAGCCGTAGAACCCACAAATAATGCATTTGTCACGTTTGTTGGATTTCCTGTCCGTTCAATTGCTTTTAAATTCTCCATTCTAATCTGCAAATCAATCAATTCCTTATTTATTTCTGATGTCTGTTTCAAAAGTTGCCCAAAAACTTCAAAATCCCTTGCTTTGTCTGTCTGTTTGGCAACATCCAAAACATATTCCATTGCATCATTTCCTTGTGCAATTAACTTATAGTAATTATCACGGCTCTTTGTATAATCTTCTTCGGTATCCGTTCCCCTTTCTTTAGGGTTGGATTCAACAACATCGGAATCAGTTGTCGCCACCTCAATGAATGATCCATCTTCCACTTCCAAGTCGAATAAACCATCTAATTTAATATCTACTTTTTTTGACATCTTATACATTATCCGTAAGTGTTTTTGTAACAGTCGATGCATCATCAGCATCAGCAGTCACTGGATTTGGTACTTGTGTTATCCTAATATTTGCCTTATCCAATGCAGATTGCGTGTCATCGAATGAATTGAATATATTTGAGTACATTTGTGTTATTGCTTCGGTTACTAAACCAGAATCTTTTGCTGGGCCATATAGATATGTTTTCAACTGAAAATTTAGAGTCCATGTAATAAATCTACGTTCACCTGTTAGCCCACCTTCCCATTGATCTTCCTGTGAGACATCCATCAAAATTATAGGCATATCGTGTTTCATCACATCATTGATGCTCACTGTCAACTCTGGTGTAAAATATGGCAAAATTTGTTCTACAACTCTCAAACCATCTTCTGTCGTTTCACACCCAAGAGCTAATGAAATGTCAAGATTATATGGTACTCGTTGCCAAAATGTAATAACTTTGGTGCTATCCAATGCTTCTGCACTGCTAGAAATCAAAGTTGCCGTGAAACCAGATGTAGAGCCTGTTATTACTTCACCATCGGTGAAAGTACCGCTGGCATCTCGTATTCTCATTGTTGTTGCCGATGGTTGATCAATAACATATGCCGTTTTTGCGCTCGTACCACCTGTAATAGTTTCACCGACTTGAAACAATGGTCTATCTGCTGTAAAGGTAAGAGTCTTATATGTTATTGCTGTTTTTTGCATGGTATTGAGTTTTCTCATGGAATCATATGTTAATGATGTCCATTCAAAACTCAGTCGGGGTAGGGTATATTGAACTTCTGCATTGGCCGCACCCTGTGCCAAATCTTGCAAAAATCTTGCTCTAGGTGCATATGCCAGTGGTACGGTATAAGACTGTATATCACCAGAGGTATTCGACCTCTTTATAGTAATATTATTAAAAAGTGTACCAAACGCCACCAATGCTTTTCTGATGGATTCGTTATAAAAAGTTGTTCCTAACATTAAAATGTACCAAACGGATTAGATTCTGTGAAGTCCACAATACCGCTGTCTGCATCCGTTTCAATTGCAGGACTCTGCGTAAATGTATCTGCTTGATCCTCCACCGCATCCACTTCTGTAATTCCTGTATCCAAATCCTCTTGACCGTAACGGAATAGAGAAGTTTCCATTTGCCACACATAGTTTTTACCCAGCTGGTAAAATGGAATCATATCTTCGGTAAAAGTAATCTCATATATCTGTGATGATAATGGCAAATAAATTAAATCACCTTCTTGCGGTCTGGTTATATCTGAATCAGCAGATGTTATAACATCTGCAAACCTTTTCACAGAACAAACTAACTGACATGTATCCAGAATTTCAAGACCAAATCTCCCAATAACATCTCCGCCACCGCCCAATCCTTGTATGGTATCTTGTCCGAAATACATCTCAAGAGTATACGATGTACTAAAAGATTCTCTTTCAGCATCATCAAACAACGTATCTACATTGTTTCTGATTCTAGGCAAATATTTCAAATCGAATCCAACAATTTGGATTACTTCATCAACCATATTCTGGACCAAAGTTTGCTCAACAACAGACGTATTATGAGTGAATCCTGCTCTAACTGTCATCCCTTATCCTATTAAAAATTGTGGCATTTCTTCATAATTCATCTGCATCTGAGTTTCAAGCGTTTCTATTTCTGTTGTGGCTTCTTGCATTAATGTTGATCCACTATATGTTACACCGCCAGGCAATTGCAAACCTTCGTATTTGCTAAGATTCGTACCCCATTGTCGTTTCATTAGTGCGGTTGCATATCTTTTCAGCCATCGGTCATTATATACCGATGTGTAAGTATCGGGATCTAAAATTGCATAACACTCAATTAGTAAATATTCATTTAAATCAACATCATTCGTCCAATCCATATAGATGTATAATTTATCTTCGTGCCGACTGAAATCAAATGGATGCATCCCTACCAATAAATTATCAATGGTACTCAAATGGCTCGATACCATAGCATAATGCATCATTTGTGCGCTGGAAAAATCAAACAAATCATTTAATCGCAACTGATATCTGAGATCAAACATATTAACAGTTGAATCAGAATTAATAGGATATACATTAACTACACCTGTTATGCTAG
>Ga0208406_1001133_pt1 | contig 10373 bp, 10 predicted proteins | sample ETNtaG_15_FD_185769 | JGI IMG/M metagenome (GOLD analysis project Ga0208406, IMG submission 185769) | Marine microbial and viral communities from oxygen minimum zone, Eastern Pacific Ocean - ETNP201302PF89A (SPAdes) (version 2) | ecosystem: Environmental > Aquatic > Marine > Oceanic ...
CATATAAGTTTTGTAAATGTTCTTTTGTAGATATAATTGTCTTACATTTAGGGCATTTGTACCATAATCCTTCAGGAGTTTCTTTCTTCTCATCTGTTGAAGTAGTTATCCCTTCTTTAATTCGATTAAACCAACCCATGTTTTATGCGTTTCTGTTTATATTATTTAAATCTTTAAAAGATCTTTTTAATCTCTCCTTAAAAGTTAATTCCCCTTCTCTGAGCCATTTTCTAGGGTCGTAATACTTCTTGTTTGGCTTATCTTCTCCTTCAGGATTCCCGATTTGTGATTGCACATAATCTGTTTTTTTAGAGAAGTAGTCTCTAACCCCTGTTGTAAATCCCCATTGCAAATCTGTATCAATATTCATTTTTATTACTCCATAACTTATAGCTTCTTTTATTTCATCAGAAGTTGAGCCAGAACCACCATGAAAAACAAAACTGATGGGCCTTTCAGATGTTTTGTATTTGTCTTCAATATATTTTTGGGAATTATCTAATATTTTTGGAGTTAAAACAACATTGCCAGGTTTATAAACACCATGAACATTACCAAAAGCTGCTGCAATAGTAAATTTATCACTTACCTTCATTAACTCTTCATAAGCAAAAGCAACTTCTTCTGGCTGAGTGTACAATTTGCTACTATCTACATCTGTGTTATCTACACCATCTTCTTCACCCCCTGTAATTCCAAGTTCAATTTCTAAAGTCATATCTATTTTACTCATTCTTTCAAGATACTTTTTACAGATTTCTATATTTTCTTCAATAGGTTCTTCTGACAAATCAATCATGTGTGAACTATATAGTGGCTTACCATACTGAGTATAAAATTCCTCTCCTGCATCTAAAAGTCCATCAATCCAAGGTAAAAGTTTTTTTGCAGCATGATCGGTATGCAAAATAACACTGACACCATATAATTCCGCCATTTGATGCACATGCATAGCACCAGAAATACCTCCTGCAATGGTTACTCTATGATTTTCGTTTCCCAACCCTTTTCCAGCAAAAAAGTAGCAGCCACCATTAGAAAACTGTATGATTACTGGTGAATTCAATTCGGCTGCAGCTTCTAGCACTGAGTTTACTGTACTTGTATTAGTGACATTAACTGCAGGAAGTGCATAATTATTCTTTTTGGCATCAACAAATATTGCCTGCACCTTATTTCCTGTAATTACTCCTGTCTCAAATTTTGACATAGTCTATTTATTTTTTAGAATAGCAAAATTATAATAATGTTAAAACAACTGCCTTTATTTTTAGAATAATTTCTTATCATTGACAAATATTCAAATCAAAGCATAGATGATAAGTAAAAATCAGATGAAGTTTGTTCGTTCTTTACAACTTAAAAAACACAGAGATGTTCATAATAGTTTTGTAGTGGAAGGGGAGAAAATAGTAAGTGAGATTATTAAATCTGATTTTTCTGTTATTCAAATATTTGCTACTAATGGTTGGCTTTCTTCTAATACAAATATTATTGCAGAGGTAATATGTCAAATATCTGAAAAGGAACTTAAAAAAATAAGTCAGTTAAGTACGCCAAATAAGGTATTAGCTATTGTAGAAAAACCAAAATTCGCCTTAAATATTGACACCATAACAAATGGGCTTACTTTGGTTTTGGATGAAATTAAAGACCCTGGAAATTTAGGAACTATAATTAGGGTGTGCGATTGGTTTGGGGTAGAAAATATAATTTGCTCTAATAATTCAGTTGATGTTTACAACCCAAAGGTATTGCAAGCAACAATGGGTTCGTTTGCAAGGGTAAAGGTACATTATACAGATATTGAAAATGTTATCAATCAATTGCCAAATGATTTTCCAATTTATGGTGCTTGTATAGATGGAAAAAATATTTCAGATATTATAGTAGAAAAAGACGCACTTCTAATTATGGGAAATGAGTCCTTTGGAATTTCGGATGAAGTCAGTTTACTTATAAAAAAGAGAATAGAAATCCCAAGAAAAAGAGAAGGGGCAGAATCACTTAATATTGCGATTGCAACTTCCATTTTACTACACGAATTCAGGCGGTAAACTAGTTTTTATTGGGTTTTTTGTTTTTCCTATCTTAATCCTTCCCATCCACACTCAATGTATCTATTTTTTATAAAAAATTGAGAATCAATAGCTTGTTTATTCAAAAGTAAAAGACAGCATCCACGAATTTGTGGTCAGTTTACTGACCGATTTTGTGTAAACAGTTTCGTCCTCTGAAAGTAAATTTAAAATGCCATAAGTGAGTTTTATTTGTGGAGAAAATTTAAAATATTCTAAATAGAAATCCATGCCAAAACCAATTTCAATTCCTAAATCATTTTTCTTCAATTTTACTAATTTCTGCCCTTCATCATCAATATCCTTTTGTGATGCAATATCTATCCCGTATTTTATTCCTCCTAGCAAATAAGTGCGGAAATTATTGTAACGCTCGGATTTATATTTTATCAGAATTGGAAAGTCGATAAAAGTAGATTCAATTGGTTTTGTTTCCATATAAGTTTTACGATTCCCATCAATAAATGAATATTCAATAATTCTTTCTGAGAAAACTAATCTGGGAAGAAACCTCAAATCGAAAGCTTTACTTAATCGTAAATTTGATACAATCCCTAAATTAAACCCTTTTTGATTTTGCGATTCTAGCACATATAAACTGTCTAAATCGGATATGTTTGCAATAGGCTTTATCCTAAAATCCATTGTATTTATTCCCATTGTAAATCCGAAATGAATCTTTTTTTTATCGTATAATGGAAGATTCTGTAATTTAGGATGCTTTTGTGCGAAAATCTGCAAAGGAATATTTGCGATAAACAAAATAGGTAATAATATTGCTAATAATTTTTTCATTTCAGCCAAAAAACGATTTATCATTTATTTTATTGCAATGTACAGTGAAACTATTCCGATCGTTAGGGGTAGATAGTTTACTTTGCTAAAGCCTACCTCTTTCAGAATTTCTATAAATTTTTCATTTTCAGGAAAAGCATCTACCGATTCAGGCAAATAATTATAAGCCCTTTTGTCTTTTGAGATGAGTTGCCCAAAAAATGGTAATATTTGATGAAAATAGGCACTATATATTTGTTTGATAGGAAAATATTTAGGTTTAGATGGCTCCAAAATCACAACAATTCCATCTTTTTTCAGCACACGTCTCATCTCGGATAATCCTAATTGTAGGTTTTCAAAATTTCTTACGCCAAAACCAGCCGTTATAGCATCAAAACTTTCATCCTCAAAAGGCAGGTTTTCCGAATCAGCAAATTCTAATTTTATTTGCTTTTCCAATCCTTTTTTTTCTACTTTTTTTCTTCCTATTTCAAGCATATTTTTGGAGATGTCTATTCCAGTAATATGTACCCCATTTAGTTTGCTGGTTGCAATGGCAAAATCGGCTGTTCCGCATGCCACATCCAATATTCTTTTAGGATTATTTGTAAGCTTGCTAATGGCTTTTTTTCGCCAATAAAAGTCCATGCCAAAAGAAAGTGTATGATTCAAAAAATCATAGCTTTTAGCAATGCTGTCAAACATTTTTGCGACTTGCAATTTCTTACTTATTTGGGAGTCTTGCTGGGGCTTTATCATTCAATTTCCTTTCCTGTCAAACTATTAACAAATAAAACATTTCCTAATTTTTCATAACCCTCAAAGGCTGCCAATTTTTGTTTTTTAACTATTTCTCTTCTGAAACCAACAATAGTTAGATCTGCTTTTTCGGAATGTTTATTTATTATAGATTTTATTCCTTCCTCTTCATTTTGCGGAATCATTTTTAAGTTTAAAGGAGAGATTGGTAGTCGCCCAGACTCAATAAATGAGAACATTCTTTTTTTGTAGTTTTCAAATTCATCTTGATTTGGGTAAATGGAGAAAACTTTAATTTTTGCATTTTTCCATTCAGGATGTGAGGAGATTATATAGCTGAGTAGAATCATCATATTTGAATTTTCATAATCTCTGGACGAAATCCAGACATGTATCTCTTCTTTATTATTTATTTTTTCTTCATCAGTTTTGTAAATCGCTACGTCAAAACCGGTTGCCTGCAAAAGTTTGAAATTGCTTAAAATCTCTGTAAACCTTTCTTTTTCACTCTCCTCAAAGGCTAATAAAATTAGGTTATTCTCCTTACCAGAAATACTTGATAATTGAATAACTTGCGCTAGTGCTGAGGTGTAAGAAGGCGAAATAATGCTATCGACATATACATTACTTTTTGACACTTTTTCATCTTGCAATAATTGCTTTAAAACATCCTTTGATTGCTTAAATGTATCTTTGCTCAGATAACCATTTATATATTGTATGTAAGTACCGAAACCATATTTATATGAGATCCAACGGCACATATCAAAAGCAGATTTCCTTTCAAAAGATTTTTCATTAATACTGATTACAAATGGGCGCCAATGCAGATTTTCATCATCAGACCCCTTTTTCTGTATAAAAATTTGGATCTGCCTTGCAAATTGTACCAATACATCCCGAAACAGACTGACTATTTCTCTTTTATCCCCTGAACTTTTACTAATGTAATAATAGAAAAAGGTCAGAATTATAATAGATAAAATAGCAAAAGAAGTGTTCATTTTGAACATCAACCAAACCGATAATACAGCACCAATAAGCGATATATACCAACGAGATCTGAAAGCCGGACGATATGAAGGATCGCCAGAGAAATGTTCTAAAAATGAAATGGCACAAATAGCACCATAAGTAATCATAAAGAACATGGCAATAATTTGAGCCACCATATTAATATCACCAATAACAACAAAAAACAGAACCAACACACAAGTAATCACAGAGGAATTGATTGGCTCGTTATCCTTTTCCCTTCCTTTTGCTGTCCAACTATTTAATTTTTTAAGTGGAAATATTTTATCAAAGCCCAATGCTTGAAGCGTTCTTGGCGCAACCATTACCGAGCCAAGTGCGGAGGAGATAGAAGCGCATGCTAAACCGATAGGGATTATTGGTCCCCAAATGGCAATTTTACTCATAATAAGTTGATCTGCACCCAAGCTCTCTAAGGGAGCGGAAAGCACCAATTTTAAAGCCACCAAAACATAAACCACAATACCAATAACAGTTGCCAAGATAGTTCCTCTTGGAATAGAAGATTTAGGATTTTTCAAATCGCCAGAAAGCCCTAAACCAGCAGCCATTCCTGTAAAAGCAGGAAAAATAATGGCAAAAACTAAAAAGAAATCCTCAGAATTGGCAATGGTGTCTACAAAACTTACATCAGCAAAATGATAGCCATCAACAGGACTTCCTACAAAGAAAAATAGCAAGGAAACAAAAAGAATAGCTACAATCCCATAAAGTGCTTTTATACCAATATTTGCTCCTTTTGTAAGCATTAATATTGTGAGTAATCCCATAGAAATTATACCAATCATTTTTTTATCTAATATAATATCAGCAAGAATTTGTGGCATAGTAGAATAATTGTCTACTAAAAATAAAGCAAAAGGATAAAAAGACTCTACAAAAGCAATTATATAAAATGACACAGATATTGCTTGCGATAAATAAAGTGCAATCCCAATTGTTGCGCCAATATTTAGCCCGAACGAACGGGAGATAATATAATAAGCTCCTCCTCCTTCTACTTTTCTGTTTGTTGCTATTTCGGCAATGGCAAGTGCAGTTGGTACAGTAATCAAATGACCTAAAATGATAATACCGATAGCTCCCATTAACCCTACATTTCCTACTGCATAGCCAAAACGCAGGAATAAAATAGCTCCCAAAATAGTCGAGATAGAAGCCATAAATACAGGAGTTGTCCCGAATTTTCCTTTTGTTTTGTTTATTTCAAGCGGCATTTAATTGGTAAAATAGGTAATTGCGTTTTCCAGAAGTCCTGTTTTTTCAATAGGAACTACACCAACCTTTTCGCACACCAAACCACCAGCCAAATTAGCAAATTGTGATAAACTCAAAAAATCGACATTAGCGGCAAGGCAAAGGGCAGCTGTTGAAATAACGGTATCACCAGCTCCTGATACATCAATGATATTTCTTTTTTCGGCCAAGGTGTGATGAAAAATATCAGCTGTTTGTATACAAACTCCTTTTTCAGAAAGGGTAAGTAGGATTCCCTTTGCAGTTATCATTTGCAGTAGATCTTTTGTAGCTGAGTTAATTTCTGAAATATTATTTTCGTCAAAATTGATGTTACAACCCATTTTTATTTCTTTTAAATTTGGCTTGAAAATAGCACAATTTTTGTAGGCCAAAAAGTTTTTGGTTTTCGGATCAACAATGGTAGGGATGTTTAAAGTATTTGCTTTTTTAATGATACTTTCAATAACAAAAGGCGTAAGAACACCTTTGTTATAATCTTGTAAAATAATCACAGATACATCTTTCATATTGCTATAAACCAATTCCAAGAATTCTTGCTCCACTTTTATAGAAAAGGTATCCTCTTCATCTATTCGCAACTGATGTTTATTTTCACTGATAACCCTTGTTTTTACAGTGGTGTTTCTACTTTTTTCAGTCAAAATTCCGACAGTGGAAAGAGTTTCTTCTTTCAATAATTGCTTGAGGTGTTTGCCTCTGAAATCATCCCCAACAACTGAACACAAAACAGGAGTTGCTCCTAAGGATTTTATATTTCTGGCAACATTTCCTGCGCCACCCAATCTGTTTTCGTGTTTCTCAATTTCAACAACTGGCACTGCTGCTTCTGGTGATTGTCGTTCAATTTTACCCCACATATAAGCGTCAATCATGGCATCTCCAACAATCAATACTTTCATATTATTAAAAGAGTCAAAAAGCTGTATTATGTCCTTTTTTTTCATTTTAGCTGGACTAATTTTTCTTTCATTCTCTTGACTGCTTCCATTAGTTTATCGTCAGCTGCTGCATAGGATATTCTGACACATTCAGGGTTACCAAAAGCAGTTCCAGAAACAAGTGCTACATGTGCTTTATTGAGCAAATACATACACAAATCATTTGCATTTGCTATTGTATTTTCTCCATCTTTTTTACCGAAATAATAAGATACATCCGGGAAAATATAAAAAGCACCTTTTGGGGTATTGCATTTTATTCCAGGAATTTCGTTTAATGCTTTAAGCATCATATCACGCCTGCTTAAGAAAGTGTTTTTCATCTTAGTAGTCACTGCTTTTGGTTCAGCTAACATGGCTGTTTCCACAGCTTTTTGTGCAATAGCACAAGTAGCAGAAGTGATTTGACCTTGAACTTTATTACAGGCCTTTGCAATCCAAAGTGGAGCACCTATAAAACCTACTCTCCAACCCGTCATAGCGAAACCTTTGGAAACGCCATTTACTGTTATCGTTCTCTCTTTCATAGAGGGAATTGTACCAATACTAAAATGCGCATCCGTAAAATTAATATGCTCATATATCTCATCAGAGATAATATAAATATCAGGATATTTTTCCAGCATTTTTGCAATAGAAGTAAGCTCATCTTTAGTATAAACCGTTCCGCTTGGATTACAAGGAGAACTGAACATCAGGAGTTTTGTTTTTGGCGTTATGGCAGCTTCCAGCTCATCAGCAGACACTTTAAAATCGGTAGCGATAGTAGAAGGAATTTCTACAGAAACACCCTCAGCCAATTTAATAATTTCGGCATAACTTACCCAATAAGGGCAAGGCAAAAGCACCTGATCTCCTGGGTTTAGCAAACTCAAACACAAATTGGCAAGGGATTGCTTGGCCCCAGTTGAGCATACAATCTGATCTACTGTGAAATCCAGATTATTATCTCTTTTGAATTTTCTGCAGATTGCCTTACGCAATTCTAACAAACCTGGAACAGGAGTGTAGTGAGAAAAATTATTGTCAATTGCTTTTTTTGCCGATTCTTTAATGAAATCTGGAGTATCAAAATCGGGTTCACCCAAACTTAATGCAATAATATCATAACCTTCTGCTTTTAGCTCTCGGCTCATTCTAGCCATAGCCAGTGTTGCCGATTCGGCTAGGCGATTTAACCTTTCTGAAACTTCTTTCATCTTGATGTATTTTTCAGTAGGCAAATATAAGATTAGTTTTTAGTTGCTTGTTTTTAGTTGTTAGTTTTTAATTGCAGATTTTTTCTATATTTACAAAATGAAATTCTTCTTAATCATAGCAACTTTTTTTATTGTAACAAATATTTCTGCACAAAAAGTATTCTCTGTAGAATATGCTAGCCAGGCAGATATTAAAGTATTTGTAGTGGACTATGAGAGCCAGGCAGATTTGAATGTATTTAAGGTAGATTATTCCTCACAAGCAGGTAAGAATGATGGTAAATGGTTTTTTGTAGAATATGCCTCACAGGCTGATAAAAAAATATTTTTTACTGAATATTCTTCACAAGCAGATGTGCTTATTTATTTTGTAGAATATAGCAGCCAGGCAAAATGGCGAAAGAAAGAGAAGTTGCATTTATTCTTTTAGAATGAAAAAACTACTACTTATATTAACTAAAAATATAACAATGAAAAGAATATTGATTTTACTTTGCTTGCCGCTACTTTTTACAACTTGTAAAAAAGAAGATGATGATGTTGCGACTATTAATGGTTGTATGGATCCCAATGCTACCAACTACAATCCGCTTGCTACTAATGATGATGGTTCTTGCGAGTATGTTAATTTGCCTGTTGCAAACTTTAGCTATACTGCTAGTAATGATTTTGCTCCTACTTTATTTGTTTTTACTAATTATTCAGCAAATTCAGATACATATTATTGGGATTTTGGAGATGGAAATTTTTCAAATGAAGAGAACCCAACACATCTTTATACATTAGGTGGAGATTACACTGTGTCGTTAACTGCTAGTATCTTAGATCATGAGGATATATTTATAGACACTATTACTGTCAACTCAGCACCTTCTAGATTAACATTATCTAGTATTAAAATTGATGCAATACCTATGACTAACAATGGATCTGATTGGGATTGGGATATCACTGGATTAACAAGTGATCCAGATATTTTTTATGTACTAAAACAAGGCGGCATTGAGGTTGCTTCATCAAGTTCTCAAGACAATATATCGGTCTTTCCAATATTATTTACAGAAAATTTACCCTATGCCGTAAATAATCTATCACAAGATTATACTATTGAACTCTGGGATAATGATGTGGTGGCTGGGATCGGAGGAAATGAATTGATTGGTTCGTGTAGTTTTACCCCAAACAATTATGCCCCTACTGATGGTTCTAAGTATCCTACAGAAATTAATATTATTAGTAGCGGTGTAGATATGACGTTAGATGTTCAATGGCTTCAGTAAGATAATTATTTTTCCCAAATGATGGGTCTAATCTAGTAAATTGTCGTCCTCTCATCCCGACTTTTTTTCTATTTTTGCTACTATGAAAAATTTAATTATTATTCTATTTCTCTCATTATTATTTGGATGTAATAATTATAAAAACTCTAATAGTAAAGAAATTCTTCCTTCAGAAGCGTTTTTTGCAATAAATAATTGGTCGGCACAAAGAGCTTACCCTTATGATTATGTTAATGATAAGAAATTCTTTAATGAATTTATTGCAATCAAAAATACTTTGCAGTATGCTAAATTATCTTCTCCTAATAATACATGGGAGACTATGGGCCCACATAATAGAGGAGGAAGAACGCTTTGTGTAGCAACTAACCCTCAGAATTCAAACACTATTTTTGCTGGTTCAGCTAGTGGAGGGCTATGGAGAAGTCAAAATCAAGGAGCTCCATATAGTTGGGAGAGAATGATTACAGGTTATCCTGTATTAGGCGTAAATTCAATTGCTATTTCTCCAACAGATTCTAATACAATAATAATAGGAACAGGAGAAGTATATAGTTATCAAGGATCCAATATTGGGATTAGTGTACGGACTAATCGTGGAAGCTTTGGAGTAGGGATATTAAAATCTACTGATGGTGGGAATACTTGGACTAAAACATTAAACTGGCAATATAGTGAGCAGCATGGAGTACAAATTATAAAGCTTAATCCTTTAGATCCAAATACTGTTTGGTCTGGAACCTCTATAGGTACATATAAATCTACTGATGGGGGAGATACTTGGAATATTGTTGATTCAACATTTATGGTTACTGATATTGAGATAAATCCACTAGATACTAATAAAGTATTAATAGCATGTGGTAATTTAAATAGTCCAGGAAACGGAGTTTATAAAACTAATAATGGAGGAAATACTTGGCAACAAGTAAATGGAATTCCTAATCCAGTTGTTGGTAAGATTCATTTATGTCAAGCTCCCCATTTTCCGTATAGGAGAATTCCATGTTATTCCTTCCAATTTTGACTCATACACATCAGTATTAT
>Ga0208406_1001136_pt1 | contig 10364 bp, 6 predicted proteins | sample ETNtaG_15_FD_185769 | JGI IMG/M metagenome (GOLD analysis project Ga0208406, IMG submission 185769) | Marine microbial and viral communities from oxygen minimum zone, Eastern Pacific Ocean - ETNP201302PF89A (SPAdes) (version 2) | ecosystem: Environmental > Aquatic > Marine > Oceanic ...
AGTTGGGTCTTACTTCAGAATCACCATCTTTCTGGTCTCTGTATAGTCACCAGCCCGAAGTTGATAGAAGTAAGTGCCACTGGCTACAACCTGACCCGTTTCAGTCTTCCCATCCCAATAGGCCGCCAGGTCAGCAGTCACATACCTTCCCGCTGTCACCAGCCCTAGCTGTAGTTGTCGTACTCGTTTCCCCTGCACATCATAGATAGTGACAGTCACAGCCGCATCCTGACTGAGTTGGAAAGGTATCCAGGTCTCTGGATTGAACGGATTGGGATAGTTGGCTAGCAGTTGGGTGGTAGTGGGCAATCTTTCCGGCAGTATGGCTCTCAGCACACCCAGCACCATTTCTTCCGCACTCGATCGATTTGGATTAGACTCTAGTTGGTCTATGGCTGAAGCTATGTGACGCTTTTGATCGGTGCTGAGATCAATCTTAGCCGCTGTGGCTGGTGCCGCCAGTAGGGATTGACCGAAGTTGCCGGCTACTATCACCAAGTCGAAGATATTGACAGCATCATCTCCATTAACGTCACCCATAATGCCAGCGCCAGTCTTACCGAATGATCCTGCTGCAATTACAAGATCAAAGATGTTGACTGTTCCATCACCATTAACATCTCCTGTTAGCTTTTGTGGTTCTGGTTCTGGTTCTGGTTCTGTTGTCTCTCCAGCAACTGTAATAGTGGTCTGAACAGGATCAGCAAAGCCGTCTGCATTTTCAGCATTGATTACTACTGAATATGAACCAGTTTTGGTAAAGTTGCCATATGGGGCTGCATATTTCCTATCTGCCACTTTAATCAGGTCAAACTCATCAAAGGCTAAATCTTTCCAATTCTTGAATTCAGCTTCAGGATTAAAGGTCGGTGGAATGACTGTGGCATAAACTCGAGTAACATCTGTACCCAAGATCTCTACTTCTATTCTCTTGGAAGAAATCCCCTTGGCTAATTCGGTGGCTGGTGTAATTTGAACAATATTTGGTGGGTTGGATAAACTAATTAAATCAGCCGGCAAATATTGTCCTCTTAAGCTAATATAATCTTCGGCTTGATTTGGGTTACCATCACCATTACTTTCTATTTGTGGGAACTGACCGCGATGATAGGCCATTCTCTCCATTTTCTCTGTTGCCCTCTCAAAAGCACTACTGATAGTTTCATTACTTTCAATTAGACCAAAGAAGGTTCTAGAGAATGAGGAACTACGAGCAATCTTAGCCTGTTTATCACTGCTAGCACTGACAATGATGGTTCTGTCTTTGTCCACTAGGGCAGACTTGATTCCATCTTGAGCAATGAAGTTACCACTATAACAAGCTTCAATCACTACAGTAACTGGTGTTCCTTCTGGCAATTGATCTAACCAAGTATCTAGAAGCTATGTAAGTATAATAAATTTTGGCTGAATTACTTTCTCTCACTTCTGGGTGAGAGCCCAAGTGGGGAAAAATATCAAGAGGCTCATCAACGAGCCTCACAAGTGAGCGTGAGAGCGGCATGATCGTCCTGATGACTACTCCCTTATGGTAAACTGTCCACCTCATTGATAACAAAGTAAAAAGCGGAAAAGTAAACCAGAGACAACTATAGATTAGATCCAAAGCTATTAGCACTCCAGTTGTCTTTGGGGGGCAATGGATTACCAGCTACAGGGTGCATATTAGGGCTGAGTAATGTCACCGTGCTCAATTGGATTCAACAATTTGGAAACAGTGTCAAGGAATATGTTCGGGAAAATATACCGACTGAGATCTGCTCTGTATAGAACATCAAATCATCTAAAATTTAAAACTAGCGCATTTTAACATCTTGGCTGAAGATAATGGTCTATGAAGACTAGCAAATCAACTCTGACCGTGGCCAGGATGGCTTTACGGGCTGCACGTGACAGTCGACCGGACTATGCTAAGACCAAGAGTCGTAAGAAGTTTACGCCACCGCAACTGATGGCCTGTCTTGTGATTAAAGAATTTCTCCAACTCGATTATCGCGGCACCCACGTTATGCTGACCGGGTGGTCCGATCTGCGCCGTGTCATCCGGCTGACGAAGGTCCCACACTTCACCACGCTGTGTGCGGCCGCCAAACCTCTCTTGGGCCAGGCCGGAACCGATGCAACCCTAGACGCCGTGCTGGATCACTGTCGCCAGGCCAAGATCCGGCCGAAATGTTCCCAGCAGGCGGCCATCGACTCGACCGGATTGGAATCTCGTCATGTCTCGGCGGACTTCACCAAACGGGGTGGACGCCATTGTAACCACGAAAAACGTCGCTATCCAAAGCTGTCGGCCATTTGCGATACGGCCAGTCATCTGATCCTTGGCGCAGTGATTGATCGTGGTCCCAAGCCCGATCCGGTCGAAGCCAAACAGACTCGGCACGAGGCTTTGAAGCATCAGCGTTTTTCGAGTCTCTTAGGTGAGGCCGGCTACGAATCCGAAGGATTTCATGGCCGATGTCGTGACCAACTCGGCATTCGAAGTATTATCCCTACGACTGGGCGGGGAGGCCCGAGGGCCGATGGCAAGCCCCGGCCGGTGAATGGTCAGTATCGTCAGTTAATGAAGCAAAGATTTCCGAAGAAAACCTATGGCCAGCGATGGCAAATCGAAACCGTCTTCAGTCTGCTCCAGCGAAACATGGGAGCGGCCCTGAGGGCCCGAAATTATCACCGCCAGATTCGCGAAATCCGTCTGCGTATCCTGACTCACAACCTAGCCATTCTCTGGCGTAAATACGATCTTCTATACAGAGCAACTGAGATCCGAGATATAGAGATAGTGGAGATTGGTGACAGGTGGCATTTGACCGTCAAAAAAAGGAAAATTATGGCGCTGGATTGCGATCAACAGATTGGACCAGGAAGTCATTGCCTACACCATTGGCGGTGACCGTAAGAAAGCCTGGAACAGATTACTTGGTGGACTCAATGGCCATCATAGGGTTAAAATGGCAACCGATAGATTTAAGGTGTAGAAACAAATCGTCTCGGTGGAACAGATTAGAGGTCAAAAACAGACCACTCAAATAGAAAGTTTAAATGCAAATATCAGCCACTATCCAGCCCAATTCAGACATCGCACAGAATGCTATTCCAAGTGCCCTATAATGGTTGACCTGTCCCCTGGGCTCTACTTTTTTTATACAAAATTATCCTCTATATTATTTTAGCAATCCCGCAAATTTTAAAGGAGTGGAAAAGCATGAAAACTTGGAATCGTCACACTGCTCTCTCTTTCCGCCTCTGAGTTCCCGGAAGAGAAGGACCGGGGAGATGCTTTGGGCTGGTAAATTAGGCTTTTCCCGACCCGGATAAGGGGAATTGCTACGCCGAAGAACGTCTTCACTCAGCCATTTACGACCTTCATGGCAGTATCCACCCATTCCCATAATCGCTGGGGTTGATAGCGAACCGTACTGATGTCTTTCAGGATGAATTCCACGGGACATCGGTGTCGGGCACAGCATAAAAGCGTATCACTCAAATCCTGAAAGACAGCCTCTGGTTGCCACTTATCCCACGCAAGGAAAGCTGGACTGGGTTTACGTGAGAAAACGAAATCCGGCCCGATCTGTTCTGCCCCACGTTCTATGTCCACCCACGGGCTCATGGAGATCTTTCGCACACGCTCAAGTTTCCGGATGACTCCGATTTTCTCGTCAAGTGGCTCGCAACACCCATAATATCCAAGCCCAAAGCGTGCGTACCACCGAGCTGCGTAATCGATCTCAAACTCGTCGTGCATAGCTGGCGAAACCGCGGAGAAAATCTGCGCCATGCCAGAGGTCCAGAGGTCTCTGGCGCGAGGTTTCTGTGGGTCGGGTTCGGACGCGGGAAGTTCATCCGTGAAGGCGCCTGTGCAGTGGATTCGATCCTGCTTGGATCCCAGTAGTCCCTGCTCCTCGAGTTGATCGAGCAGCGACAAATGCGCGTCTGTCAGCCTAGCAATAATTTTGTGCATGAAGTCCGGCCGATCCACCAAGTCGAACAGCATGGCATCCGTCCCTCGCCACTGAACAATCTGGTCCCATGGAGCGAATCCAGGAAGAGAGCCTTGCACACGAACATCGAGGATGCCGTCGAAGATCTCGCGTGCTCGAGACTCCGTCTGCTCCGTAGCTTCTTCATCGGAGAATACCGTTGGCGTCTGAATCCTCAGCAGATCTTCCTCGGTCTTCATTTGGTCGATGTAGCGGTGCCCGACTATACCATTGTGCGGGTCGGTCACCGCAGTCTCTTCAATAACCTGGACACCGAAGCCAGTCCCACGAACGGCTTTTGAAATGGTGACGAATGGCTCCACTACCATGTCAGCTCTCATATGCTTCCAGCGGTACAGCGTCTGCCGAAGCTGGTTTTCAATACTCCGACAAAAACCATCTTCGGACTGCAAAGTAAGTTCACCGTTAACATCCATCTCATGCCAGGGGATCTGGTCGATCATCACCATAGCACGCCCGGGCTTAAGCTCATTCAGTGCTTTCCACAGAGATATGGTCTTCTGCTGTACGGGGAGTGCCGCGATCTCAGCAACCTGGCTACCCAGTTCTCTGAGGATATTTCGGTCTTTGTTGCTCGTAATCATAGTTGATCCTTCCTTTGGTAGTACTGTTAACTTGACTTTGGGTTTGCTGTACAACGATAAGTAGAGGTCCCAACAGAGTCGGTTAGGCGTGGCAGACTAGAAACCGAGTTTTTTGCCCCTTCAAAAATGATTCTCGAGGGACGATGATTCCTCCAGCGAAAAAACGACTTAGCTCCGGGTTCGCTTCCCTTCCTTCTATTTTGCCATAGACAACGTAAAATGTTAACTTGCTAACTCCGCTTTGGTAGATAAAAGTGGGGCAACCAATCTCATTGGGTGAAATTGCGCCTTCGACCTCCCGAAGAAACCGGGTGGGTTGTGACTGAAAAAACTCAGTTTCTAAGAGATCTGTTGAAGTTTAAGTTATCCAATAGCTGTGCGCTGTGACCCAGAGTGTTAATTATGTCTCCTGTCTTTACTCGCAATAAACGACCGGCATTTCATCTGCTGGAGATCTGGAAGCATCGAATCCTTGCCGCTCTTGATTATTGAAGGCTTTAAGCGTAGTTTGTGCTCTCTCCAGTCTTCTTTTCACTACGTTCCATCCAATCTATTTTTGTGACACCTACTACCCACCACACTCATCCGGCATAGCCCGTCAACTGTGCTGCGTGCAACCGAACGGCAAGGCTACCAATCAACTAACAAGTCACTTGTAGTTAACGACGGAAGCATCGCACCCCCTCTACGTACGCTCCAACAGTGCATGACCAGGTACGCTTGTTGGGTCGCAGCAGCAGACGTAGTTCTGTGGCGTCATCTCCATCAGCGGACCTAGCTCCCGCCACATATCGGTTGTTTCCATGCAAATCGAGACCGGTTGCCCCGGACGTTGCTGGTGCACCTCTTCAATGACGAATCGTAGAATTTCCTGGCGCATCTCGTGTGGCCAGAGATGCTTTCCATTTGGTCGAAAACCTTCGGATTCAAGCTGATCAAGCGCGTCCACGTACTCTTCATCGAAAAGAGACAGGTCTAGCGCATCGCGCATTTGAGCGATGTTCATCCAACCGAGAACATCGATGGATATAACGTCCGGCTTCGTGCGCTCCAGAAGTTGGCGGATCATGTCTCCGTTTTCCTGCTTCCAATTCTTAATTGGGCAGATGGGCGACAGCCGAACACACACCGTGTATCCAGCATTCTGGCAACGCTTAATCGCACGGATTCGAGATTCCAGAGAGGGCGTATTCTTTTCGATCTTCGATGCAACCGTTTCGCATGAAACAGTCCAGCTAATCAGAGTATGCCCTCTGTGGTCGAGGTCGAGAAGGTGTTCGACGTTATCCGATTTGGTGTACAGTAGCAGATACCGGTCGGGCTAGTCTGCAAACATATTGACCATGATCTCCGATGCGCCGTATTCGGGCTCGAGACAAATAGTATCGGTCATATTGTCGAACTTATAGAGATTCTGCTCCGGGATGGTTTCTCCGAACGCTCTCACCTTCTCAGCAAGTTCCTCCAGATTAAGCATAATGTTAAAGTATGGGCGTACATGACAGTAATCACACGCGTGAAGACACCCATAGGCGCCGTGGATTTCATATGCCGGCTGGCAGACACAACTTTGAGCCCGCAACGACTGTTTCGAGTCGCGATATGTCCAGGCACCGCCACCGAGAAGCTGTCTTCCAAGCCCGGGATGTCTCTTCTCGAGTCCGGAAAACCCGTCTGGTGTTAGCCAGCGAAATGTGGAGAAGATGATGGCGGGAGACCGGTTCATCTGGAACTGCCCTGTACGCATAGGCTGGGCGTGCCATTGTCGTTCTCTGAGGATTTCTGCCAGCCCGGCGTCATCAACTTCAACCACGCTGCTGGCAGAGATGGAACTCATCATACGTTCCATCCTTGTAACTGCAGCTGGGTTCTCTTTAACGCGGTCAAGAATGATTAATTCTGGCGTGTTAATCTCGTACATGCGACTACTGCAGGAAACCGAAGGAATTCAGGTTGGAGGGCAACTTTGCCCTCCTCTGCCTCTTCTTACCCTTTTGTTTTCCCGACCTTCAAAAACTGTGCTTAGTGCGGGCGATGATCTCGTCCTGCAGGTCACCCCAAAGTGAAACGAATGGCGCACTGTAGCCAGCAACCCGAACCATGAGATTTGCGTGTTTTTCGGGATGCCGTTTTGCCTCGAGCAGCAGTTCTCGATTGTAAAAATTGAACTGAAGCTGCTGCCCACCCGATATGAAATGGCCGGTGATAAGCGAAGCAATCTTGTCGATTCCATCGTTACTTTTAAGGAACTTTGGATCGAGCTTGACGTTCACGGTAGTAGAGGTTGGCAGAAGTGAGTGCGGAAGCTTCGCAACGGAATTAAGCATCGCCGTAACCCCGTGTCGGTCGAGCCCCTGCGCAGCGGCAAGGCTGTCGGCAAACGGATCTCCTTCTTTTCTACCGTCAGGTGTTGCGCCCGTTTTTCGGCCGAATTCGATGTGCATGTTTTCACCACCAGCGAGCGTACCGAGTGTGTATTTGCCACCCCGGAATGGTGTCCGTCGCTCCAGGATTTCCGCGAAGACTTCGATGATATGCGCGGCAATTTCATCCACTTCATCATCGTCGTTCCCAAAGTGAGGGAACTGATTGAGAACACGTTTGCGGAGCCTTTCGTGCCCCTCCCAGTTAGAGCGGAGCATGCCGGCGAGCGTATCGAGCGACAGCGTTTTTTCCTCGAAGACGAGTTCCCGGAGTACTACCAGAGAATCGGCGAGATTCGCGATGCCGATTGCATCCCAGTTGCAGTTATTGTAGCGGGCACCGCCCTGAGTATAACCGCGAGCATTCTCGATACAGTCTTTCGTGACAAGCGAGGCGGAAAGGTTACCACCGGGCGTATCCGCCATGCGTCTATCCCGGTCGACGGAAAACTCGTGAGTTGCCGAAGCCACTAAATCCATAGCCCCTATAACGCCGTCCCAAAGTTTATCATAGGAGTCTATAGTAGAGAGGTTCACACCGTTTCCCAGAGCAGGCTCGAAACCGAGGGCAAGCCGAAGAATCATCGGCATATTGATGAAACCTTCGACAGAGCCCATCTGAGACTTACCGGTTATAATTACTTCGTGACAGCCGGAGAGCGAAAAATCGCGAGCATCTTTGGGCTTGATTCCAGCATTGACAAGGGCCGGAACGATCTGTTCATCGTTGCAGAAATCCGGGTGCCCCGTTTGGGAACGAAGCACTTTAACGGCTCTCACCAGCAATTCCGGCGATGTATTACGGTTCCAGCGCAGGCCTACCTGAGGTCTCAGTAGCTTCAAATCCTCGGTCACATCAAGACAAAGATGGGTGAGTTCGTTTGAAGCGTCACCTCCGTCCGGCGTTACGCCGCCGAGTGTCAGGTGGTGCCGCGCACTAACCGCATCCTCGACTCCATTACGTTCGTAGTATTTGAGCCACAAGCAACTTAGCAACTCTGCGGCAAAATCTCGGCTCAGCGTTCCGTTCTCTATATCTCGCTGATAAAAGGGGTAAAGATATTGATCCACGCGCCCGGGAGCATCCGGCAGGAAAAAGAACGAAAACCAGACGCTTTGGCACGCTCCCCAAAAGGAGTTTGGTGGCTGTGCAGGTACCTGACGGCAGTTTTGGGCGATAGTCTCTAACTCGCACTTTCGAATCTCATCACTACACTCCCGGGACAAGGCAATAGCATAGTCAGCGTAGCGGTTAGAAAAGCCGATGTAGGCTTCTGCAACTATCTTCAGCGCTTGAAGAAAATCTTCCTTCTCTTCGCAGTCCTCATCATCCGGTGACAAGTCGGACAGTTTTCGCTGAATCTGATCAATCAACCCCAAAAATCCGACAGAAAGAATTGTCTCGTAGTCTATCGTGGTATGGTTGCCTGCCGGGCTGATCATTCCTTCGCTAAAGAAAACTTCTGTATGTTTCGGCATGGGCCAAGGACTGTCAAATGTCCTTCTTGAGAAGGATTGTCTTGACAATATCTCCTCTGAATTTACCTTGACCCATGGGCTGGAGCCAATGATCATCTCGTCGTTGTGGATGACCAGGGCTCGATTCTCAAAGTAATGCGCTATAGCTTTTGCTTCGCGAATCACTTCGGATTTATCTGCGGTTCGATCGAAGTACTCCGCTCGAAGTTTCTGGTTTTCCGGATCTGGAATTCCGGTGCTTCTCATCACGCGCGATCGAATTGCTGCAATTCTCTCGTTCATAGTCAATGTCCTCCTGGATATAACATTGTTGAGATAGGCGCTATGGTGCGTCTTTCAGAACCTAAGGAAAGTACTCCGTCATCAGCGGAAATATATTAGCTATCTCGTGAAATCCAATTCTTGATCACAGTTTGTCCCGTTCACCTGCTTCTGCTCCTTTATTTATTCATTCATTTATTCATTACTTGACCATTGATAGAATGTTACGGCCCTGGGCTGGAACCATCAACACTTATCTTTTCGGGTCTCCGTCATCATATTTCCTCCCTCTTCTATGCAGATTCTAGTTTGATGGTAGCGTTTAAAGCACTTAACTTTTGTGGCTGCGGATGCTTCACTCGTTAAGGCTAGATCGATGAAACCTACCAATGGACAGTTTTTATCTGTGACCACGTCGATGGCAATTTGCCGATAGGGTCGATCGACATCGGGTTATTTCCTCCATAGATTTCCAGTTCATCCAAACGTGCCCCATTGGCCCCATGAATGTGGATTCGCACCCATCGCGCCCTAACCTCTTTAAATTTAATCTCTGTTGTTTTGCTGATGGGAGCTCCCTTCTTGTGTGTCTAGACTTGTCTCCAACTGGGGGCGTCTGATTTTTCCGCTGCCGACTTTGTCGGCTACCAAGATGTCGAAATCAGCCAGCACTCGATCGACGAAACCTTGTGAGTGGTCGCTGCCGATAAAAACACGATTGACTGTGGCCACGCCAGCCAGATCTATCTCACCCCAGGACGGAGCCGGACCGATAATCCAACTGCGACAGTTGTTATAAAACCCATCGTGGATATACTTACCGCAGTGTCGTCGTGGACACCATCCGCCCAGTTCATTCAGGATTTTAAAGGTGGCTTTCTCAAGCAAGGCCAAGTTGGGTTCTCCATCCCGGACCGTGGAGACAAATTCAGGCCCGGGTTTGACCCCGGATTCACACTCTTCTTTGGCTTTTTTTATGTCTTGAGCCTTAAATATATATCCTCGCCAATCTGGCGGACCCTGCTTCGGATTATGATTTCCTGAAGCTAAAGGGTTAATTGTCAATGTCATCACCAAAACCAAACAAACGTAGTCTCCGACAGAAACCGACTTGAATATTTCAAACCACTCCTTCAAAGCTATATTAGCCTAAAATATATCAACTATACGACCTCTAAATCTGATGTTTTCACTCCAACTGCATCCAGGCAGAGGTCGGACAACACCTCACTGTTATAAAAACATTCGATAACGAATAAAGTAGCCTCGCACAAACTCGAGTAATCTTTTGGCCAATTACAATTATACAATTAATCGTTGCGCTGATCAGTTGAATCAAAAGGCTAAGGAGAGTTTATCAGATATCACTTTTCAGGTAAAGTAATATTTAGATAAAATTAGAAAGTGATACGAAATCAACTAGTCCCCGCCCATGATTCCCGCTTTCGTGGGGGCTGTCGAGGATGCTCTTCATCAGAATGACTAGAAGCTATTTCAAAACTAAATACAATTTAAACTTGCGTATCTAAAGGAATTAGGTATAGTTTTAGTTGGATCTAAAAAGGAACTTTTTATGGCTAAACAGAAACCATTTATCACCGACCAACAAT
>Ga0208406_1001146_pt1 | contig 10326 bp, 9 predicted proteins | sample ETNtaG_15_FD_185769 | JGI IMG/M metagenome (GOLD analysis project Ga0208406, IMG submission 185769) | Marine microbial and viral communities from oxygen minimum zone, Eastern Pacific Ocean - ETNP201302PF89A (SPAdes) (version 2) | ecosystem: Environmental > Aquatic > Marine > Oceanic ...
CAACCACAGGACCGCAGCCCGCAAAAACCAATCCATGGCTCGATTATGCTAGGAAAAAAGTGGTGGGTCGTTGGCGATTAGCAACATAAGAGGAAATGGTGGGTCGGGTGGGACTCGAACCCACAGCCAACGGCTTAAAAGGCCGCTGCTCTACCATTGAGCTACCAACCCAAAGGTCCGGGGTTGTCCCGGAAGCGCGCGCAACCTAGTCGCGGCTGTCCGTGATGGCAAGTTTATTGCCCTCGCGTATCCGGCTTTTACTGGGCACGACCGTGCGATATGTTCCGTGCCGAATGGAAACACGCAGATTAGGAAACTCTGACCTCGAACTGACGCCGGTCGGCTTCGGTACGTGGGCCATCGGCGGCGGCGACTGGGGCATGGGCTGGGGGCCGCAGGAGGAGAAGGACTCGATCGGGGCAATCCTCGAGGGACTGGAGGCCGGCATCAACTGGATTGACACCGCACACGCCTACGGCTTCGGGCTGTCGGAGGAAATGGTGGGCAAGGCGCTCAAGGAATGGGGGCAGCCAGTCATCGTGGCCACCAAGTGCGGCGTGTTGCCGGATGAAAACAGGTTCCCCCGGCGCTTTGCCTCCCGTGAAACAATACTCGAGGAGGTCGAGGGTTCGCTGCGCCGGCTGCAGGTCGACACGATCGACCTGTACCAACTCCACTGGCCGGAGCCAGACGAGAACGTCGAGGAGGCGTGGCAGACGCTGCTCGACCTGCAGGCGCAGGGGAAGATTCGCTGGCCGGCCGTCTGCAACTATTCTGCGGCCCAGCTTGGCCGCGCCGCTGCGCTTGGCCCGGTCACCTCGCTGCAGCCGCGCTATAGCCTGCTCAACCGGCAGATCGAGGATGAGGGGCAGATGCAGTGGTGCCGTGAACACAACTGCGGCATCGTCTGCTACAGCCCGATGGAGAGCGGGCTGCTCACCGGCAAGGTCACCCGCGAGTGGATCGACAATCTGCCGGAAAACGACTGGCGCCGCCACAAGCAGGAGGACCACCCGGTGGCTTCCCTGCTCCGGCCGCCCAAGCTCGAGCCGTTCCTGCAACTCGTTGACCAGTTAAGGGCCATCGCCGGGCCAAGCGGGCACTCCGTCTCGCAGCTTGCCGTGGCGTGGACGCTGCGCCGGCCGGAGGTCACCTCGGCCATCGTCGGCGCACGCCGCAAAGGCCAGATCGCCGAGACGGTCCGCGCCGCCAAGTGGTCGCTTGGCCAAGCGGAGCAGAACGCCACGGCAGCCGCGGTGGATGCATTCCGCAAGGCGATCGACTGACCGGGCGCCCGGCGGGGTGGATCAAAATAAACAGTCGATTATAATTGCCAAGCACGCCGGTTTCATGTAGCAAAAGGCGTATGGAAATGGCAATCGGACTTCTCGTCATCGGCCTAGTGCTGATGTTCTTTGAGGTGCTCTTGCCAGGCATGGTACTCGGCGCCTGTGCCATCCTCACCATGATTGCCTCGGTGGTGGTGGCCTACATGAACACCGACCACGGCAACATCTTTCTGATCATCGCCCTCGTATCACTGGCTGTGTTCGCGGTCGGATTCGTGTACTGGTTCCCGAACTCGTCCATGGGACGGAAACTCACCTCCACGTCTGCCGTCGGTGATTTAGGTATTGACTTATCAGAATTGGTTAATCAAACCGGTTTGGCCTACACAAACCTACGTCCGTCCGGCAAGGCCACCATCGGCGATGAGCGCTTGGATGTGGTCACCGAGGGCACGATGATCGACAAGGACACCCCCATCCGGGTGATCGCCGTTGAGGGCAATCGGGTGGTGGTCCGTGAAATCTGAATTTAACTTAACCAAGATAACAAAATGACAACAACTGTACTGGCACAATCTGTGCCCCTCATGGTCGGCGGCGGTATAATCGCCCTAGTTCTATTCGTACTGGCGATTATCGTCTTGAACTTCGGGATGACGTGGTTGCGCGCAAAGGTCTCCGGCGCGTCGGTGCGCTTTGTCGAGCTCATCGCCCTGCAACTCCGCAAGATTCCCATCCGTCGAATTGTCGACCCCCGAATTACTGCGGTGAAGTCCGGCATCCCGGTCAGCATCGACGACCTTTCCACACACTTCCTGGCCGGTGGCCACGTCGAGATGGTGATCTCGGCACTGATCAACGCCCAGAAGGCAAACATTGCACTTGTTTTCGACCAGGCATGCGCCATCGACCTCGCCACCAAGGGCACCACCAAAAACGTGGTCGAGGCGGTTCACACTTCAGTCAACCCGCAGGTCATCGACTGCCCACCCGCCTCTGGCTCAAAACGCAGTATTGATGCCGTGGCCAAGGACGGCATCGTCATCAAGGCCCGCGCCCGTGTGACCGTTCGCACCAACCTGGACAGCTTCGTCGGCGGCGCCACCGAAGACACCATCGTTGCCCGTGTAGGCGAGGGCATCGTCTCCTCCATCGGCTCCGAGGCAAGCTACAAGGATGTGCTGGAGAATCCGGATCGCATTTCAAAGAACGTGCTGGCCAAGGGCCTCGACAGCAACACCGCCTTCGAGATTCTCTCGATCGACATCGCGGACGTGGACGTCGGTGAGAACATCGGTGCCAAGCTGCAGGCCGAACAGGCTGAGTCCAACAAACTCGTCGCGCAGGCACAGGCGGAAGTCCGCCGCGCCGCCGCTGTCGCGCAGGAGCAGGAGATGACCGCTCGCGTGGCGGAGATGCAGGCCAAGGTGGTCGAGGCCGAGGCGCAGGTGCCGTTGGCCATGGCCGAAGCCTTCCGCAGCGGCAACCTCGGCATCATGGACTATTACCGCATCAAGAACCTCAGCGCCGACACCGACATGCGCAGCAAGATCGCCGGCACCGACGAGGCGCCCGATTCCGGCAAACCGAAGAAATAAACCACCTTGGCCACTGGCTTCACAGAATGGCTGAACGCCAGCGCACAGGGGCACGCGCTTCTGGCGGCCGGGGAAGGCTACGAAATCTATATTTACGTGGTGCTTGGCCTGCTCGCTGCGATTGCGAACTGGGTCACCAAGCGAAAGGAGGCCGCCAAACGCGACCGGCTGACCCGTACCGTGCCGGTGCAACCCTCCAAGACGGAAACAACCGAGGAATCCACCGGCTGGTTGGGTAGACTCGAGCAACTGGTCGAGGCGCAACTCGGCGAGACCGACCAGAAACTCGAGAGGCAGTACGACGACAACTACGAGCAGGAATCGGTTGAACTGCCCCCGATGATTGGCGCCGGCGCACCTGTAACCCCTCCGCTGGTTGGCGCGACACAGGAAGCGTTCCGCGACACACCGCTCACCAAGCAGTTGCGCGAGGCCGAACAGGCCAGCGCCACCCGGAAAACGACCCCGGCTCGTTCGCCCGTTTACGACTCCCCCATCTACACCGACAACATGGCGCACCGCATCGCCACCGATCTCCGGGCCGCGCGCCAGGCCGTCGTCGGCTCCATCATCCTCGGCCCGCCAAGGTCCTCCGAAAGCCCCGAACAAGTCACTCGCCACTGAATCAAAGTTTTCTGGATGAGCGGTGAGTTGTTGAAAGAACAGCTGCCCTCTGCATTGAGCCCGAAAACATCCGCGTCCCGGTTTCGTAAAACTCTCACTGTATCCGCTTGGGCCGAGTTAGCGGAAAGGCGTTGGGCAGGTGCCGCACCTCGCTCACCTCGCCATCGAGCAACAGCACCTCGACGATGTCGAAACGAAACTTGGTCTCCGGGTTGCCGAGCCGCCGCAGGTACTCCTTTGCCGCCTGGCCAAGCAGGCCGCGCTTGCGCTGATCCACCGCGGCGGCGGGCCGGGTCCAGCCCCCTTCCGTCCGCGCCTTGACCTCGACGAACACCAGGCATTCGCCATCGCGAAACACGAGGTCGATTTCGCTGCTTTTGGTGCGGTAATTGGCAGTGAGAAACTTGAGCCCGGCTCGCCTGAGATGCCGCCTGGCCGCCGCCTCACCAACGCGACCACGGCGCAGATGCTCCGGCTCGCGTCGCAGGCCAAGCGCCCTTTTAACTGTGCTCCATAGGCTCACTGATCGCCTACCCCGGGAACAGGCCAAGCTGCGGCCCCGGCTTAATCGGCGCGAAGCTGTGCCGGTGTACCCGGCACGGCCCCAGCTTGTCCAAGGCGTCGAGATGCCGGCGCGTGCCGTATCCCTTGTGCGCGGCGAAACCGTAACCGGGGAATTCACGGTCGAGTTCTACCATCATCCGGTCGCGGGTCACTTTGGCCAAAATGCTCGCAGCGGCGATCGAGTAGCTCAGCGAATCGCCCTTCACGAGTGCCGTCTGCGCCGGGCCAAGCGACGCCACCGGACGGCCGTCAACCAGCACGTGCCCCGGCGCCTGGCCAAGCGCGGCCAACGCCTTGTTCATCGCCCGGTGTGTCGCCCGTAAAATATTGATCCGGTCGATCTCTGCCGGCTCGACGAGTGCGATGCCAAACTCCAGCCCGTCCAGCGACTGGAGCAACTCGAAGAGCGACTCCCGTTTTTTGGCGCTCAACTTTTTCGAGTCATTCACCTCGTCCAGCGGCTTGGGCAGCCCGGCGCGAATGTGCTCGGGGGAGAACACCGCCGCCGCCGCGACCACCGGCCCGGCCAGCGGCCCGCGCCCGACCTCGTCCACCCCGGCGATCCGCGTGCAGCCCCTGGCCAGGCGCGCGCGCTCGTGGGTGAATCGGTCGAACTCCATGGCTAGACGAACTTACCGGGGTTGAGAATGCCGTTCGGGTCGACCGCCCGCTTGAAAGCCGCGTGCAGCCTGCGAGCCTCGGGCGATGTGGCCTGCTTCCACCACGGCAGGCGGGCCACGCCGATGCCGTGCTCGCCGGTGATCACCCCGCTCCACGCGAGCACCTGCGCGAACAGGTCGTCCAGCGCCGCGCCGCTGCGCTTGACCTGTTCCGGGTCGGACTCGTCCATCATCAGGTTGACATGGATGTTGCCGTCGCCGGCGTGCCCGAAGCAGGCCACGCGGATGCCGTGTTTTTTCTGCAGTTGAGCGGCGAACCTGAACATCGGCTCGAGCTTGCCGCGAGGCACGGCGATGTCGTTGTTCAGCTTGGTCAGGCCTGTGTCGCGCAATGAGTACGAGAACTCGCGGCGCAACTGCCAGAATTTCTCGACACCCGCCTGGCCGAACCCTTTCCGCGTGTTCAACGGCGAGAACGGCTTCAGCAGTCTCTGTAACTGGGCAAGCTCGCTGCGTACCGATTTTTCCTGCCCGTCGAGCTCGACGATGATGTGCGCCTTGCAGCCGTCGAACAACGTGCTGCCGGTGCGCGCGCGAGCCGCAGCCAGCGTGAAAGCATCGGCAATCTCGACGGCGGACGGCAGAAAACCGGCCCGGAATATCGCCTGGATCGCCCGGGCGGCATTTCGCATCGAGCCGAAACCCATCCCGACGCAGGCGCGGAACGGAGGCAGCGGCAGCAGTTTGAGCGTCGCACCAGTGACAACCCCGAGCAGGCCCTCCGAGCCGACAAAAAATCGCGCCAAGTCAAAGCCGGTTTTGTTTTTGTGGCACCGCCCGCCGAGCGTCGCGATCGAGCCGGACGGCAGCACGACCTCGAGCCCAAGCACATAGTCACGCGTGACGCCGTACTTGAGGCAGCGCGGACCGCCGGCGTTGGTGGCAATGTTTCCTCCGATGCTGCAGTCCGCGCGGTTAGCCGGGTCGGGCGGATAATACAGCCCATTGTCCTCGACAGCGTCCTGCAACTCGGCCGTGACGACCCCCGACTGAACCACGGCGACGAAGTCACTCCCGCTGATTTCCCGGATGCGCTTCATCCGGGCCAAACTGAGTGCGATACCGCCATGCACCGGCACGCAGCCGCCGACGTAGCCCTGCCCCGCGCCGCGCGCGGTCACCGGGATGCGGTACCGATTGGCGAACTTGAGAATCTCCGCGACCGCCTTGGCGCTGCGCGGGAAGGCCACCGCGTCGGGCGGGTTGGCGGCAAACCATTTGTCGCCAGCATGCCGCTGGAGCATGCGCTCGTCCGTGCGCAGCGTTCCCTTGGCCAAGCAGCGTGCCAGTTGGCCAAGCTGTTTGCGGCGGGCGGCTGTCATTCGACCGGATGACCGCACGATTTCAAGAACTCCCGGGCGTCCGCCTCCCGATCCCCGGGCACCTGAACGCGAATGCCGCCCACGCCGAGCACGGAACACTCAAGCACCAGCGCGCTGCTCTCGTCGGCGACGAACACGTCGAAGCCCGCCGCCTCGAGCTGCGAACGGACCAACTGCGCCTCCGCCGAGTTGAATGCCCGAAACACCGTCTTGATTTCCATTGTCAAACCTCCACCGAGCGGGCCTCACGGATCGACTCGAGCACGGCGAACGTCAACCGCATGCTTTGCCGCGACTCGGCGTACGGCATCGGGTGCTCCGCCTCGCCGCGCAGGAACGCCAGCCACGCGGCCATCTGCTCAGGATGGCCTTTCGAGCCATATCGAAACCGTTTCCTCGAGCCGCGCTGGTGAATCGCCAGCAACTGGAAGTTGGTGATGTCCGCCACGATGCCGGAACCGTAAACCGTGCACTGCTCCTTGGGATAGGTCGTGTCGCCCTCGGCGGAATAAATCAACTGACCGCTCGAGCCGTCGGCAAACTCAACCTGCGCCGTGACGCTGTCCGGCATCGGCAGCGCCCCCCCGGCCGGCCAGGTGGTTTGCGCCGTGACGCGAACGGGGCGCGAGCCGAACAGAAAGCAGAAGTAGTCGAGGAAGTGGCAGCCCTCGCTGATGATGCGCCCGCCGCTCTCGTCCTGGTTGGCGTACCAGTGACCGGCGTCGAGCTGGCCGGCGAATACCCGGTAGCTGGCCGTCTTTGGCCCGGGAACACGGTCGAGCCGCCGCTTCAGCGCGACGCTCGCCGGGGCGAACCGGCGATTGAACCCGACCTGCACACTCTGCGGATGCGCCGCGATGGTGGCGTCGATTTCATCCAGCTCGGCGCGCGACAGGCAGAGTGGTTTCTCGACGAACACCTGCCGACCCGACTTGAGCGCAGCCAGGACCATCGGCGCGTGCAGGTGGTTGCGTGTGCCAATCAGCACCGCGCCGTCGCCCGCCTGGCCAAGCGTGGCCTCGGGATCGGTCGCCGCCTCGGCGAAGCCGAACTTGTCGCGCACGTGGTTCGCGCTGAGCGCAGTGTTGTTGACGATCGTGCCGAGCGGAATCCTGCCCTTGAGGCTCGGCAGCAGCATCGTCCGGGCAAAGTTGCCCGCGCCGATCACGTCGAGCCGGGCCACCGGCTTGGCCAAGCGCCTGGCCGACGGGATGTCGCTTGGCTCGGCGCTTGGCTTGGCCTCGGCCTGCCCCGGTGCGTCGTCCGGCTCGCCATATTCCATCACCACGCCGATGTCGCTGGAGGAGCCTTCCCCGAGCGACTGGTACACCGGCAGTGCCTCCTCGAATTTCACGCGCTGGGTGGTAATCACGCCGAGGTCGAGTTCGCCGGTACCCAACAAATGCAGGCAGGCCTGAAAGTTGCGTTGTTCCGTCCAGCGCACGTAGCCGATCGGGTAATCCGCGCCGCCCCACTCGTACGACGGATCGTACCGGCCCGGGCCGTAGGAGCGCGAAAAACGCACGTCGAGTTCCTTATTGGCAAAGATGCGCCACGGCAACTCGATCTTCGTGATGCCGACATCGACCATGCGGCCACGGTCGCGCAGCGCCTCGGCGCTCTGCTCGATCGGCGCGTTGCTGTCAGTTCCGACACAGACCACCGTCGCATCGACGCCGTGGCCGTCGGTCCACTCGCGAACCTCGTTCTGCAAATCCTGCGACGACGAAATGACCACCCGCTCGGCACCCATCGCCGACGCGTGCTCGCGGCGCGACTCATCGAGGTCCACCGCCATGACACGCGCGCCGTTGGCCTTGAGCAGGCCGGTGACCAGCAGACCGACGAGCCCCTGCCCCATCACCAGCACCCGATCGCCGAGACGCGGCTCGGTCTGGCGCACCGCCTGCATCGCGATGGAGAGCAGTGTCGTGTAAGCCGCCTGCCACATCGGCACCTGCTCCGGCACCTTGGCCACGAGCATGTCCGGCACGGCGATGTACTCGGCGTGAAACGCGCACTCGGCACCGCCGCAAGCCACGCGGTCGCCGACGCGAAAACGGGAGTTGCCCTCGTCCACCGCCTCGACAACCCCGGCCGCGCTGTAGCCGAGCGGCGTCGGCGACGAGAGGCGGTTGCGCACCTTTTCGTAGGCGGACTTCCAGCCGATGTTTCGTGCGGTATCGATCACCTTGCGCACCTGGTCGGGCCGGGCCTTGGCTTTCTGGAGCAGGTTCATCTTGGCCTGCTCGACCTTCATTTTCTCGGTGCCGATCGAGATGACCGAGTGCGTCGTGCGCACCAGCACCCCTCCCGGTGGCGGGACGGGCCGCGGTACCTCCTGCAATTCCAGCCGGCCGTCCTGATATTGGGCAATCTGTTTCAATGCGCGAAAAAACTAGCATGCGCCACCAATGGCGTCACCGTTAAGTGACACGCTACTTGGTTTTCTGTTCGAGAATTTTGCCGTCCGCCGTGAGGGTGATCCCGGTCAGCCCGGCGGGAAGCGAGGTGCGCGTGGTGTTGCCGCTTGCCCAACGGACTTCGATGACGGACGGCTTGGCCAAGATCCTGGCGACGCCCGAGCCGCCGTCCGCGGCGCCGTAGCCGCTGCCGAGTTGCCACTCGCGCCACGTGCCGCTGGTGGCGTCCGGCGCCTGGCCAAAGTGCAGCCGGGCCGCCGAGCCGATGGCGTCCGGGTTCAGCCGGCCTCCAACGAGGCGCACGCGCAGGCCTGGCATGGCTTTGTTGTTGCGGAACAACCGGGTGCGTCCGCCGCTCTGCGTGACAACGAGGTCGAGCCGGCCGTCGGCATCGTAGTCGGCGAGGGCGCAGGCGCGTTGATCGCCGTACATGACGATGCCGGCGTCGTCGCCTTTCACCGGCGTGAAGTTCGCCTGGCCAAGGCCTCGCAGCCACAGTCCGCGACCGGCGTGGAGCCGGTCGGCATCAGTCGGGAACGCGGCGAAGTTCTGGGCAAGGAACAGGTCGTCGATGCCGTCGCCGTCGAGGTCGCCCACCGACACGCCGAACGCCGGCGACAACTGCGCCTCCGGCGGCAGCGGCTTCGGCTCGAAGCCTTCGCTGCGATTCAGGAACACCATCGACTGCAACACCGCCGCAGTCACGGACCGGGTCGGCGACGGATGATGATCAATCAACTTCAGCACGCCGGCCCCGGCGTATTCGCGGTGTGACTGGAACACGCCGCGCAGTCCGGGGTAGCCCCGAAACAACGCCGTCAAGTCGCGGGTCGGCAGGTACTGTTTCAACCGCTCATCCCACGCGCCAAGAATGAGCGCAGTCGGCTCGCTCGAGTCGGTGAAGTTGTAGTAGAGGCGCGGCGGGTTGATGACGTTCGGCCGCAGCGACGAGTTGAGCCCCCAGTTGGTGGCGACGATGTCGGTGCGCCCGTCGCCGTCAAAGTCGCCCGTGGCCACGCCCTGCCAGAGGCCGGTCAATCCGCCCAGGCCAAGCGCATCGGTCACCTCGCTGAACGCGCCCTGCGTGTTCTTGAAAACACGCACCGGCCCCCACTCGGTCGCCACAATCAACTCAGGAAAATGGTCGCCGTCGAGATCGCTAAACACCGCGCCGTTCACGAGTCCAAGCGCCTGGCCCAGCGTGCCGCCGGCCGACTCGAGGCTCCGCGTGGTGTTGAGCAAAAGCATCGAGGCGCTCGCCTGAGGATAATGCCCCGTGACCGCCCGGCCGCCGATGAACACGTCAAGATCGCCGTCGGCGTCCACGTCCGCCACGGCGATCGGCCCCGGCATGATTCCCTCGAGCGACTGGCCGCCACCGGCCAGCCCACCGCTTTTCTTGAATGTCCTCAGTCGCGCCCGGGATCGCGGCGACTCGTAGTTTGTCACCGCCGCAAGCCAGGTGCGCCGGCCGCTGCCGTCCACCCACCCGCAGACGCTGACCACGTCGCCCGACATCTTCAGCCCGGCGGCACTCGACACGACCCCGAACCGCCCGTCGCCCAGGTTTTGGTACACCACGACTGCCGAGCCGGCCCCGGCGCCGAGCAGCAGGTCGTCGTCGCCGTCGTGGTCGAAATCGAGCCACGCCACGCCTGGCCCGGAGCGGTCCAGCCGCCTCGGCAACAACGGTTGGAGCTCGGTGTCGTCATACTGATTCTCGACGTGCGAATGGTTGATCAGCCGGCTGGCGTCCTCGAAGAACGGCTCCGGCTCGCGCCTGGCTAAGGCCGGTTTCGGCAGCTCACCGCTAGGCTCGGCGAACT
>Ga0208406_1001158_pt1 | contig 10255 bp, 9 predicted proteins | sample ETNtaG_15_FD_185769 | JGI IMG/M metagenome (GOLD analysis project Ga0208406, IMG submission 185769) | Marine microbial and viral communities from oxygen minimum zone, Eastern Pacific Ocean - ETNP201302PF89A (SPAdes) (version 2) | ecosystem: Environmental > Aquatic > Marine > Oceanic ...
ATCCACTATTTTTCCTGTTATTTGATAGGCTTCTCTAAATGGATAATGCAATTTTTTAACCAACCAGTCAGCCAAATCTGTTGAAGTAGCATAAGACTCCTCAACAGCTTGAAGCATCGTTTTTTTATTAAATTTAATTTTGTTCATTAATTCAGCCATAACTTGTAATCCTAATAAAACATTATCATATGTATTAAATGTTAGTCTTTTATCATCTTGTAGATCCTTACTATAAGAAAGAGGCAATCCTTTTAACAGAGATAATATGTTATTAAGATTGCTGATAACACTAGACGCATTTGCTCTTACAAGTTCAGCACCATCAGGATTTTTCTTTTGTGGCATAATCGAACTTCCAGTGGATAATTCATCAGGAAGTTTAACAAAATTAAAATGCTGGCTTGACCATAAAATTATTTCTTCAGCTAGTCGGGATAAATGTATGCCAGTTAAAGATAGGACGAAAATAAATTCAACAGCAAAATCTCTATCAGAAACACTATCAATCGAATTAATTGTTGGTTTAGAAAATCCTAATAATCGTGCTGTCATTTTTCTATCTATGGGAAAAGATGTACCAGCCAAAGCTCCGGCACCTAACGGACTTTCGTTTAGTCGTTTTATGCAATCACTGATACGACTTCTGTTTCGGCCCATCATTTCAACGTAAGCCAAACAATGATGTGCTAGGGAAACTGGCTGTGCAATTTGTAAATGAGTATAACCAGGCATTACAGTTGATGTGTTTCTCTTCGCAATTTTTATTAAAGCTTTTTGTAGTTTTCTTATTTCATCATCAATTATTTGAGAATGTTTTTTTATCCATAATTTAAAATCAGTAACAACTTGATCGTTGCGTGAACGACCAGTGTGAAGTTTGCCAGCTATGGGACCAATTTTGCTATGCAATAGAGCCTCCACATTCATATGAATGTCTTCAAATTTTGAATCTAGTTTTATTTTATCTTTTTTAACATCTCTTAATATTTGTTGAAGACCATTTATTATTTTCTTTCCATCCTTGAGCGATATTATTTTTGTTTTGATAAGCATTTTGCAATGCACTCTTGATGCTTCAATATCTTCTTGAAATAGACGTACGTCAACATCAATAGAACTGTTGATCCTCTCAAGTAACTTTGAGGGAGCTTTTTTTAGAAGCATATTTCGTGCGGGACTTTTTTTCATTGCGGTGCGCCTATTAAGAGATATTTAAATGAATTTCTACCCCAATGCTTAAATAATTTACATACGAATATTTTTTCTTATATAAGCTTGTTTTTTAGGGAAATAAGTGGATATCAAAAAGGTTGTAATTATTGGATCAGGCACTATGGGAAGCGGTATTGCCGCCCAAGTGGCCAATGCAGGAATATCTGTTTCACTGCTAGATTTGCCCTCCAGGGAGGGTTCTAGAAATCAAATAGCAGAAAATGCCAAAGAAAGAATTTTAAAATCACGCCCACCACTTTTAATAGAAAAAAATAGAATAAACTTAATTTTAGCAGGCAACATAAAAGATGATTTTAATTTAGTTGAAGAAGCTGACTGGGTTGTAGAAGCCGTTGTTGAGCGCACAGGTATAAAAAAAAATATTTATAAAAAAATAGAGAACATTCGAAAACCAGATTCTATTATTTCATCTAATACATCAACCATTCCTCTTAAAGTTTTATCAGCAGATATGTCTGATGAAATGAAAAAAGATTTTTGCATTACTCATTTTTTTAATCCTGTTCGTTATATGGGTCTTTTAGAAATCGTAACAGAGCCGATTAATGATAAAGAAAAAATCAACCTTCTAAAATCTTTCTGTGATGAAAAACTTGGTAAGGGAGTTATCCTTTGCAAAGACACTCCTGGATTTTTAGGAAATCGTGTTGGTGTTTATGCTATTCAAGTAGCAATGACGGAAGCATTTAACATGGGTTTAACAATAGAAGAAGCTGATGCAGTCTTTGGACGCCCAATGGGAATTCCAAAAACCGGAGCTTTTGGTTTGTATGATTTAATTGGCCTGGATCTTATGGTTGATGTTCTTAAAAGTTTTATAAAAGAACTTCCTAAAGATGATCCTTTTCATGAAGTGGTGCAAGAAAATCCACTTATTACTAAACTTATAGATGAAGGCTACACAGGAAGAAAAGGCAAGGGTGGTTTCTACCGTATGAATAAGGAAAGTGGAAAAAAAACCTTAGAAGCAATCAATTTAGAAACAGGAAAATACGCACTAAGTCAAAAAATTGATTTAGAAATGAGTAATAAAGTTGATATCCAAAAACTTATTTCTAGAGATGATAAGTATGGCAGATACGCTTGGTCAGTTATTTCAAAGATTATAAATTACGCAGTTTCATTAATTCCGAATGTTACTAGTCGACATAACAATATTGATGAAGCTATGCGGCTTGGATTCAATTGGAGCATAGGGCCTTTTGAAATGCTTGATGAAATAGGATTGTTTAAATTTGCAGAAATGGATGAAAGCATTAAAAACACGGGTTTTTATGAAGCGATACATTATACCAAAGACACCAATCAAGAAACGTCTAACTGGTATGGAGGAAAACAATATTATCTGGATCCAAAGCTAAATACCTTAAGAAGAGCAAAATTAATAGAGAATAAAAAAAAATATTTTATAGATTATAAGAATCCTTCTGCAAATATTTATTTAAATATCCAAACAAGAAAATATTATATTGTTGAATTTAAAACAAAAGCAAATGTTTTAGATGACCAATCTATGCTTGCCCTTAATAGTCCGATCACCCCTTTTAAAATGAAAGCTAATTCAGATATCGTGGATCGAAGTTTAATAATAATTAATGATGCTATGCAATTTTCTGCAGGTGTGAATTTAAATTATGTTATGGAATTTGCAAAAGATGAAAAATGGAAAGAAATTGAAAAATTTGTTTTTGATTTTCAACAAACTTGTAAGAAATTAAAATATTCTGAGTTTCCTGTTATCTCTGCTCCTTCGGGCCTAACAATAGGAGGAGGCTTTGAAGTTGTGGTTCAAAGTGATTATGTTGTGTCACATACTAACGTTGTTTTAGGATTAGTAGAAACTTTGGTTGGTTTAATCCCAGCAGGCGGTGGTTGCAAAGAAATGTTATGGCGATGGATGCAATCAGAAGAAGCAAAAAATGACTCTAATTTTGCTCCCTTGAAAGTTTTTGATTTAATTGGTTATGCCAAAACCGCTAGTTCACCCAATGAAGCATTGCCTCAAAAATTTTTATCGGACAAAGATAGAGTTGTTATTAATAGGGACAGATTATTATATGAATCTGAGAAATTATTAGAAGAAATAAAAGAAAATTACCGACCTCCTGATGAGCCTGTTTTTAAATTACCTGGCGCTAATGTTAGAGATAAAATGCATGAAACATTAGAAAATTTATACAAAGAGAAAAAAATATTAGAACATGGAATGGAAGTTGGAAAACAACTAGCATTTGTTTTAAGTGGAGGCAATACAAGTTTGGATAAAGAACTAAATGAAGACGATATGTATGCACTAGAAAGAGAGGCATTTATGAATCTTATTCAAATGCCAAAAACTCAAGAACGCATTAAGCATACTCTAGAAACAGGGAAACCATTAGTCAATTAAAAGCTTTTCTTGTAATAGTGATAATTATTTTTTGGAGAAAAAATTGAGTAATTTTGATCACAATCTAGATAAGAATCCGTCAAATTTTATACCTCTTTCACCAATTACCTTTTTAGAAAGAGCAAAAGATATATATCCAGATTATGAAGCTTTGTTTTATGGTAATAGAAAATATACATGGAAACAAACTTACGATCGATGTATTCAATTCGCAAGTGCATTAGAAAAAAATGGCATAGGTCTGGGTGACACAGTTTCTGTTTTAGCTGCCAATACTCCTGAATTATTTGAAGCACATTATTCTATTCCAATGACAGGTGCAGCAATAAATACTATCAATATTCGGTTAGATTCGCATACCATTGCATATATTTTAGAGCATAGTGATGCAAAGCTTTTTATTGTTGATACACAATTTTCTTCTGTAGTAAAAAAATCTCTACAACAAATTAATAAAAAGATTCCTATTATTGATATAGTTGATAGTCAGGCTCAATTAAAAGAAGGAGAAGGTGAGCATCTAGGAGATTGGACTTATGAAGATTTTTTATCTAGCGGTGATCTAGACTATAACTGGAAAAAACCCAAAGATGAATGGCAAGCAATTTCTTTAAGTTATACTTCAGGAACAACAGGCCAACCAAAGGGTGTGGTTTATCACCATCGTGGTTCTTACCTAATGTCAATGGGGAGCGTTGTTGCTTGGAATATGCCAAATAATTTAAGTTATCTATACACAGTTCCAATGTTTCATTGTAATGGATGGGGCTATCCCTGGACGCTTGCTTTATTGAATGCAAAAGCAGTTTTTTGTCGTTACATTAATGCAAAAGATATTTTTAATTTAATTGATAAACATAATATAACGCACTTTGGTGGTGCGCCAATTGTTTTAAATTTAATTGCTAATGCGAAAGAAGAAGATAAGAAAGTTTTAAAAAATAAAGTTTATGCAATGACGGCTGGAGCGCCTCCACCAAGTGCGATTTTAAAAAACATAGAAAAATTGGGTTTTGAAGTAATGCATGTCTATGGATTAACCGAAACATATGGACATATATTACATTGTGCATGGAATTCTTTATGGAATGAATTATCTCAAGATAAAAAAGCAGAAATTAAAGCACAGCAAGGAGTTCGCTATCCTCATACAGAAGAAGTAGCTGTTCTTAATCCTGAGTCATACGAATATGTTCCTATGGATGGTCAAACAATGGGAGAAATAATGATTCGAGGCAATACAGTTATGAAAGGATATTATAAAAATAAAGATGCTACAGAAGAAATAATGAAAAAAGGTTGGTTCCATTCTGGTGATTTAGCTGTCATGCATCCTAATGGATATATTCAAGTCAAGGATCGTTCAAAAGATATTATTATATCAGGAGGAGAAAATATTTCATCTGTTGAAATAGAGAACATTATTGCAAAACATGAAGCAGTTTCATTGGTTGCTGTGGTGGCAAAACCTGATAAAAAATGGGGTGAAATACCTTGCGCATTTATTGAATTGAAAGAAGGAATAAAAGCAACTGAAAAGGAAATAATTGAATATTGTAAAAAAAATATGGCTGGATTTAAGAGGCCAAAACATGTAATCTTTGACAAACTGCCAAAAACATCAACTGGAAAAATTCAAAAATTTGAACTTAGAAAAAAAGCAAAGGAGAAAAAGTGGACCCAAAAACTTACAAATTTGATACATTAAGCTTACACGGAGGACACCAGCCAGATAAAAACTTTGGATCACGAGCTGTTCCTATTTATCAAACAACATCCTATGTTTTTCAGGATACTGATCATGCTGCAGCATTATTTAACTTGGAGCAAGGTGGCCATATTTATAGCCGCATATCCAATCCAACAGTCGCTGTTTTAGAAGAAAGAATTGCTGCGCTGGAAGGCGGCACAGGAGCAGTAGCCACTGCTTCAGGACAAAGTGCTACTTTTCTTACCATAATGACTTTGGTCAGTTCAGGAGATCATATCGTATCTTCATCGCAGTTATATGGCGGCACGGTTAACTTATTGCGTTTAACACTTCCCAGATTTGGTATTGAAACCACTTTTGTAAAACCAAGAGATACTGAAGGATTTAAAAAAGCTATTAAGCCAAATACAAAACTCGTATTTGGAGAAATAATAGGAAACCCAGGTTTGGAAATAATGGACGTTTCTGAAGTGGCAAAAATTGCGCATAAAGCAGGTGTTCCGCTGGTAATAGACGCAACATTTAACACGCCATATCTTTGTCGGCCTTTTGACCTCGGCGCAGATATTGTGGTACATTCTTTAACCAAATGGATGTGTGGACATGGGACATCAATGGGCGGCATTTTAGTTGAAGGCGGAAAGTTTGATTGGACGCAAAATAATAAGTTTCCAACAATGACTGAACCATATCCAGGATACCACGGTTTATCTTTTGCTGAGGAATTTGGACCTATGGCATTTGCGATGCGTACAAGAGCAGAAGGTATGCGTGATATGGGACCATGTATGAGTCCTACTAATGCTTTTAACATCCTTCAAGGAATAGAAACTTTATCAGTAAGAATGGATAAACACTTATCTAATACAAAAAAAATGTTAGAATATCTTACACATCATAAGGGGGTAGAATGGGTTTCTCACCCAGATTTAGCCGATCATTCTGATCACAAGGTGGCTAAAAAAATTCTACCAAAAGGAGCAGGTTCAATGATTGCTTTTGGAGTTAAGGGTGGAAGAGCTGCGGGAGAATCCTTTATTAATGCTGTGAAGTTGGCTTCTAATCTTGCTAACGTTGGAGATTCTAAAACATTGGTCATTCATCCGGCTTCAACAACTCATGCACAAATGGATGCAGAGACGATGAAACTTGCTGGTTTAACAGAAGATATGATCAGACTTTCTGTAGGCATTGAAGACATTGATGACATTATTGGTGATTTTGAAAACGGATTTAGAGCTGCTAAAAAACCTAGATTAATTGTCAATAAATGAAGTTTAAAGTATATGACAAAGATGTTTTTGCTTCCACTGGCGGGCAACCTTTTGATAAAAATAAACCTCTTGTAATTTTCGTTCATGGGAGCGGTCTTAGTCATATAACTTGGGTTCTTCAGACACGTTATTTTGCTTTTCATGGATACAGTGTTTTGGCAATTGACTTGCCCGGTCACGGATATTCAGAAGGCCCTTCCCTTAAATCAATTGAAGAACAAGCATTATGGTTATCTGATGTAATTGATGGAGTTGGAATGACTGAAGCATCTCTTGTTGGCCACTCTCAAGGCTGCTTGATAACTATGGAGTGCGCTGCTCGATTTCCTAATAAAGTAAAATCTTTAAGTTTAATGGGTGGCGCTGGAGCTATTCCGATGAATCCAGAACTTTTAGATTTAGCAGAGAAGGGCGAAGCTAAAGCTGTGGATCTAATGATGGATTGGGCGCATGGTCCAGCCGGGCATTTCGGAGGCCATGCCGTTCCAGGCTTACATCATATCAACATTGGCGGAACTATTGTTCATAATGGATCAGTGAAGAATGCTTTGGGCGTCGATTTTAGAGCATGTGATAACTATAAAAATGGTTTTGAAGCAGCTAAAAAAGTTCAGTGTCCTACTATCAATATTTTGGGAGACGAAGATAGAATGTGTCCTGTGAAAGAAGGTAAAAAACTAGCAGATTGTATTAAAGGGTCACAAGTTGAAATTATTCCCAATTGCGGTCATATGATTTTGTTGGAAGAAGCCAACCAAGCCTTAGCCATAATAAAAAAATTTATTACAACTAATCATCCCAGCAATTAGTTAAATTAATTATTAATTTATGAGCTAGTCAGAGGTTGAAGGCTTGTCGGGTCGAGTTAATTCTTCAAGTTTTCGCATTTCTTCTGCTTGCTCTTCTGCTTCTTTTTCCAATCTTTTTTGCTTGCGAGCATCAGATTTCATCCTAAGTTTAAGTTCTTTTTGCATTTTACGGTCACCCGCTTTTGATTTATGATTGTAATGAATGCCCATATCATGTCCTTAATTACCCATTTACTAAATTTTTTATTCTATTTCTAGTCTTTTCATATATTTCACACATTTAATGAATAATAAAACACCATTAAATGGGCCATGTTTTGAATCCACAGGAAATCCTAAAAAGCTAGTTTTTTTATTGCACGGATATGGAGATAATGCTGTAAATTTTTTTCCTTTGGCAACGCATCTTTATGATCCAGAATTAAACATAAATTTTTATGCTCCCAATGCCCCTTCATTTATTCCGCAGTATCCAATAGGCAGGCAATGGTTTGATCTTTATCCAAATGGCATAAATTTTACAGAAGCTGGTCCGACAGAAAAAGAAATTTTGAAGCAGGATTGTTTATCATCCTTAAATCTTATCAAGGATTATATTAACAACCTATGTATAAAACATAAACTTACTCTTAAAGATTGTTTCATTATTGGTTTTTCGCAAGGAGCTATGATGGCTTTTGAATTTGGCAAATACGTCAATAATGCTTTGGCTGGCTGTGTTTTATTGTCTGGAAGGATACTTCCGTCTGAAGATCATGAAAAAAGATATTTTATTGAAACACCTGTTTTAATTGTTCATGGGGATCAAGACACTGTCTTGGAGCCTAAATATTTTGAAGAAGCATGTGAAATTTTAAAAAATCACGATTTTCTGTTTGACTCATATTTAATGAAAAATGAGGGGCACACAATCTCACCTGATACGCTGAAATTAACAAAAAATTTTATAAAAAAACATATGACGTAAACAAAATGCCATATTATAATCTTAATGATATTTATTATAAAGTGGAGGAGTAGAAAATAAAATGAGCGTGATAGGAAGTCCAGCCCTTGTACTTAATGCTGATTTTCAGCCTCTAAGTTACTACCCCCTTTCTTTGTGTTCGTGGCAGGATGCCGTTAAGGCAGTATTTCTTGAAAGAGTCTCAGTAATTGAAAGTTATGAACAAGTAGTACGCTCACCTTCAATTTCTTTTAAGTTACCAAGCGTTGTTGCACTAAAAAATTTTATTATGCAACACCGCAGACCTGTTTTCACAAGATTTAATGTTTTTCTTCGAGATAATTTTACCTGCCAATATTGTTATCAAAGATATTCAGCAAATGAACTTACCTTTGATCATTTAATCCCACGCTACCTTAATGGCAAAACAATATGGAATAATGTTGTATCCGCATGCACTTCATGCAACTTTAAAAAAGGAAGACGACTTTTAAAACATTCAAATATGAAACTGGAAAAGATGCCTTCACGGCCGACATCCGCCCAACTGCAAAATAATGGAAGAAACTTCCCCCCTAATTTTTTACATGAAAGTTGGCGTGATTATCTGTACTGGGATACCGAACTTCAGGACTAGATTTTTCTCTCTTTGTCGTTATAGATCTTAAAAATAAATATGGTGTTAAATAAGAGAAGGAATAATAGTAAAAGTGAATTTAATGTTGCTGCAGATAAGCCAAGCACAGACCAACTGATTTCATTGCAATTAATTACAGCCTGATTGAGGATTTGTTCTTTTAAATCACTAACAGAGTCTGCCCCTATCAACTTTCCAGAGCAACTTGAAGGACCAGTTAATAAATTATGTTCAATTCCTACATGCCATATGGAATAAAACAAACCATATAAAACCGCTAGTTCTGATAAAACATAAAGCCATATATTGGATGTTTTGGAAATAAAATAAAAAACAACAAAGATGCTTATTATAAAGTAATATGGATAACGCTGATTCAAACACATTCGGCATGGCAAAATATGAAAAAAGTATTCTGCAATCAAAGCGCTAAAAATTGCAACCAAACATAAGAAGAAAAAAATAATCCCCCAGTATCGAATTATATAATTCATAGATATTTTATTAATATAAAGCTTCCGATTAATAAAAGAAAAAATAAAGTTGCAATAATGTTAAAATAACGATCAATTAAATTTTCTATAAAGTTTCCAAATAATTTTAACAAACCAGTTACAAGAAAAAAACGTAACCCACGCGCAATAAATGCAACGCTTATAAATAATGGCAGATTAAGACTAAACAAACCACTTGCTATTGTAATAAATTTAAAAGGAAAGGGGGTGAATCCCGCGCCAAGAACAATTAAAATACCATAATCATTATAGCTTGATTCAAAGCTGCTAAATAGATTTTCCAGAGAATAATATTGAACAATCATTATTCCAACAGAATTATAGAAAAAAAATCCAATAAAATAACCAAGAACTCCTCCAAGCACCGAACTTACTGTACATATGGTTGCATACGTCCAAGCTTTAATTCTATTTGCGATAACCATTGGTATTAAGATGATATCAGGAGGAACTGGAAAGAAAGAACTTTCTGAAAATGATATAATAGCAAGAAACCAAGGGGCCTTAGGATCTTTGGATTTTTTCAGCGTCCAATCATAAAGCTTGCGGAGTAAATTCATTTATATCTAATGGTAGGAGTAGAGGGAATCGAACCCACACCACCGAAGTGACCGGATTTTGAATCCGGCGCGTCTACCAGTTCCGCCATACTCCCTTTTGTTTTTTCTTATGTTTACTTGGTTTTTGAAACTAAGTCTATGATGATATTTATTTCTTTGGAAGGTGTCGAAATAAAAAGGG